>Ga0067045_1028276_pt1 | contig 37583 bp, 29 predicted proteins | sample TerdegcTABiofilm_FD_59184 | JGI IMG/M metagenome (GOLD analysis project Ga0067045, IMG submission 59184) | Combined Assembly of (Gp0054472, Gp0054536) Wastewater bioreactor microbial communities from Singapore -Terephthalate degrading...
CCCGCCGAACCCTCTGATCCTTCGGCGGGCCTCACTGCGTTCGGTCCGCCCTACAAGACTACGGTGAGGCCGGCCGGCTACTTCCCCGCCGCGAGCTTGTCGCAGTAGCTCTTCCACGCCCGGATCGATTCCTTGAGGTTCTCCGCCGCGTCGCCCTTGACGGCGTAGCACTGGACTCCGATCGGGCCGCGGTATCCGGCCGCCTTGAGCTTCCCGAGAAACCCGCAAACGTCGAAATCGCCCCGGCCGAGCGGCTGGATCAGGCGATCCCAACGGTAGCCCGGCTGCTTCACGTCGGCGCCGTTGATCGACACGAGGAAGAGGTGCGGTGCGGCCTCGCGGATCGTGGCCTCGAGCTTGGGGCCCTGGTCGGTCATCAGTTCATGGCAGAGGTTGATCGTGGCGCCGACGTTCTTTCGGTCCACCTTCTTGACGACGCGGAGGGCGTCGGCCGTTGTGGCGACGTAGAACCCGGTGTGCGGATAGAGCGCGACGCGCAGGCCCGCCGGCGCGGCCAGGTCGGCGATCTCGCGGACCACGGCCATGGCCTTCTCGTCTTCCTGGCCGTGTTTGCCGCCGAGCAGGGTCAGCCAGAGGATCACGTCCGTGCCCTTAAGTTCCTGAACGGCCTCCCTGAACTGCTGCGGATCGTAGGGCGGCGTCTTGTCCAAATGGCAGCCGACGTAGGTGCTGAAGACCTTCAGGCCCGCCGCCTGGTATTGATCGACCAGCCCCTTGACCTTCAGCCCGCTTGCGCCCATGCCGGCGTAGCCGAGTTCCTTCAAGAGCTTGGGCGGGTCCTGGATGCCGTGCAGGCCGTTGTCGAACGCGAACAGCGGCCAACAACACGCCGCCTTGGAACCGGCCGACGAAGGCTCCGCCGCGACAGAACAAGCCGGCCACCAGAGAGCGGCCGCCTGAACTACGGCCAATGCAGCCGCAAGCAAGCCGAGCGTAACGATCTTCCGATCCGGACTTTTCATGTTCATGGCTCCTTGTCAGACAAGTAGGTCAGGCTTTCCAGCCCGACGGCCCAAATGTCAGGCTGGAAAGCCTGACCTACAGCCCATTTTCCAAGACGTTTCCATCTAGCGTTCATGGTACACCCGGATCTCACATACGCCCATGTCGGGCTTGGCTTCCGTGACGACGAGGCGGAGCCGGGCGGCCTTGACCGGCTGGAAGCGGAGGACGCAACGGCGCTGGAGGTTGCCCTTCACCTCGGCGATCGCCTTCCACGCGTCGCCTTGCGGGACTTCGATCCGGAAGCCATCGGCCCGAAGTTCCTGCGTCTGGAACGCCACGTGGACGCAGTTGAAGGCCACTTCCCGGCCGAAGTCCAACTCGATCCATTGCGGCATCGTCTTGCCCGGCTCCGGCCGCCATGAGTTGGGCCATGCGCGGATCGCCCGGGCAAAACCGTTCACCACGTTCTCAGGCACGAACATCGTTTCCAAGCGGTGCTCGGGCCGCTTGGCCGCGGCGGCCACTTCCGACGGACCCGGCGGATCGAGCCGGAAGCGGTAACAGCCGTGCATCGGGTTCCACGTGGTGCCCGTGCCGTAGGCCCGGAAGGTATCCGCAGGTTGCACGTCGAAGAGCCACCAGCTCAACTGGGGCGTCTTGGGCAGGAAGACGTAGTAGTAGCCGGGCTGGAGATTGGCGTTGAGCTCGAATTCGACCCAGCCCTTGCTCTTGGGCGGGACGGTGGCCCGAGCGGTCGCCAGGTCCTTGGTCGAGCTGAAATTGCCCAATTCCGCGGCCTTTCGAAGCGTCAGCTTCGCCTCGATCGGCGCGGCGCTCTCGGATTCGAGGTAGAGGGCGATCTTCTTGATTTCGGGGCCGGCGACTTTGAACATCACCGCCCGATTGCACCCCAGCGGGTGCGACTTGCGCCCGTTCTTCGCGGAAATCGGCACCGGCGGCGAGAAGCTCGACGCCTTCACCTTGGCCCCGAGGGCGAGGTCGTTCGGGTCGCTGTTGGGCAGGTCGATGAGGTAGCAGCCGTCCTTGAGGAGTTGCTGCTGCAACTCGGTGATGTAGCTCTGGTAGAGCCCTCGCGGCGTCGTGTTGTGGACCTTGCACAACGCGGCGGCCGTGCCCGCGGCCTGGCCCTGGAGCCCGCAGGTGACCATCACCCGGGTCGCGCCCAGGGCCGCGTGGCTCACCGAGATGTCGCGTCCGGCCATCATCAGGTTGGCCACATTCCTGCTGTAGAGGCTCCGGAGCGGGACGGAGAATTTCTCCTTGTGCGAAAACGTGGCCGGCGGGCCCGGGTCATAAAAGCCCATGGGCGGGTGCAGGTCCACGCCCCAGCCGCCGTAGCTCACGCGGTCCTCGAAGAGCCGGTCGGGCCGGATGTCGTGCTCGGTCATCACGTAGTCGCCGATCAGACGTCGCGATTCCCGCTTGCCGACCACGTGGCTGATCCAGGTGATTCTGTAGTCCTTCGCCTCTTCGGCGAGCTTCGGGCAGTGGTTCTTGGCGTGGTCCCACATGCCCCAGATGATCCGCAGCAGCTCGTCGCGGATCTCTTCGGCATCGTCGTAGGTATTCTTCACGCCGCCGTACTCGATCACCCATTGCCAACCGCCGAACCGCAACTGCGGGTGGCGTTCGCGGCCGAAATCGGAGCATTTTGGGAACTTGTGGGCCCAGGCGGGGGCGGTGAAGGCGACGGGCTTCGCGGCGACTTCCGTGGCGTAGCGGAGCGTACCGCCCATCGTGCCGGAGTCGCCCTTCTCCGGGGCCCGAGTCTCCTGGTACATCGCCCGCGGCTCGCGCCCGTGCCGGTGTTCGGCCCCGGCCCAGACGCCGATCGCCCCGTCGCCGGTGCAGTCGATGAAGATCGTGCCCGCCAAGGCGATGCGCCGGCCGGTGCTCACGTTCATCGCCTCGACGGCGGCGATCTGGCCCGCGCCCTTCTTCTGCACGCCGGTGGCGTGGGTATTCAGGTACACCTCGAGCTTGGGCTCCGCCTGGCAGAGCTTGAGCATGCGCGCGGAGTATTCGTCGGTCGGGCCTCGGAATTCTTCGATGATCCCGGTTTCGCCCGGATCGAGCGCCTCGCGGGTCGTATCGCCTTCGGGCCGGACGAGGATCTCGGTGCTCGTGTTGCCGCCGAGCACGGGCCGGTTCTGGACCAATGCGGTCCGGGCACCGGTGCGCGCGGAGGCGATGGCCGCCATGGTGCCGGCCAGGCCGCCGCCCACCACGACCGTGTCGTAGGGGCCCTTCAACTCGATCTCCCGGCTCAGCCCGCCGAACTCGATCCGCGCGGCGAGAAGGGCGTCGCGCCCGCTCGGGGGCCGGTAGTCGAGATCGTCGGTCAAGAGCAGAGCGTCGCAGCGGCCGTAGTGGCCGGTGAGGTCGTGGAGCCGGACCTCCAACTCACCCGCCGCCAGGTCCTGCATGCCGCCGTCTTCCCAGACCCAGCCCTTGGCCTTGCCCTCGCCGAACGTCTTCCCGGCCTTCTTGCCGCCGAGGAGCACCTGAAACCGCCCGGGACTGAACTCGGGGACCCAGTCGCGCGAGCGGACCCAAAGGCGGTACTTGCCCGCCGCCGGGACCTTCACCCAGGTGACGGCATCTTTGACCGGCCCTTCCAGCCCGATGGCCAACAGGTAGGGCGAGCCCATCTGGTCGATGAACTGCCCGTCGGTGGTCCACCCACCGTGATCGCGGAATTGCTCGGCCTCCAACCAGAGGACGGACCCCGCCGGCGCCGACCCAGCGACGGCCAGGACGGCGACGAGACTGACGAGAAACGCTTTGAGATTCATGGTGACAGCTCCTTCTTCGTGGTCGGACCTCGGGATGCAGGGCGGAACGAGCCCCACCAGAGTCTAAATGAGATTGCACGATTTTGGGAGCCCGCGTTGGCCGTGTGGTACTGCCTGACCGCTGCCAGCACGGTTTCCCCGATCAGATATCGCTTTCCCGGCAGCGGTCAAGCTGGTGTTCTAACAGGTGTCTCCAGATGTCCACTCCCCGCTGCGTGACTGTCGGCGCTTGCGTCGCGGCGAAGCTCAGTCGATAATGACGGATTCAGGTGCCAAGGATGCCCCGGCCGTTGCCAAAGCGGCCGCGTGACACCGCACCTCGGGGGGTACCCTCCCACTTGGTGGTGCCAGGGAGGGATGTTGCCCACTGCGTCCCGTGGACTATCTCGCGATCGAGAGAGACCGTCATGTACTTCGAGTTCAACTGCGCCCAGTGTCATAAGAGACTCAAGATTCGTGAGGAGCACGCCAACAAGAAGACGCGGTGTCCGTATTGCCACCATGCCCAGGTAGCGCCGGCGCCGCCGGTCGCCCCGGAATCCGGCGATCCATTGAGCTTCCTGGAACAGGGAGCCGCGGCCCCGCGGGAAGACGCCCCGCGCGAGGGAGCTCCGCGTGAGGGGGCCCCACGCGAGACTCGGGCAACGGCCGCTCCCCGGCGCGAGCACAAGCCCACGGCAAGCAGTTCCGGCGACGACACGTCGAGCGGGACCGAAGTGAGCATCTGGAAGACGGGGCTGCTCGCGTTGGCCGTCTTCGTGGCCGTCTACGCCGTGCTTTACCCGTTCCAGGGCACCTATGTCGGGGCCCTGCTGTGGAAACGCGGCTTGGTGCAGTTCGCCGAGGTCTTTCTGGCGTCCTGGTCCGGGGTCATCCTCTTCTTCAAGACCCGCCTCCTCACGAAACAGAAGGAGTCGATGCTCTTCGACATGCTGCCCAGCGACATATCGCGCGACATCACGGCGCAGAACGTCGGGCAGTTCCTTCAGCACATCCGCGGCCTTCCGGTCAAGCCCGGCGAGAGCTTCCTGGTGAACCGGGTGCTCCGCGGCCTGGAGCACTTCGGGATCTTGGGGAGTTCCGGGGAGGTCGCCGGCCGCCTCGCGTCGCAGTCGGAGATCGACGCCAACGCGGTCGATTCGAGCTACTCGCTCATCAAGGTGTTCGTCTGGGCGATCCCGATCCTCGGGTTCATCGGCACGGTGCAAGGGATCGGTCAGGCCGTGGGCGCGTTCTCGGCCACGATGAGCGCTGCCAACGACATGTCGGCCCTGAAGGATTCGTTTGGCCTGGTTACCTCAGGTCTGGCGACGGCGTTCGACACGACCCTTCTGGCCCTGGTGCTGAGCATGCTCATCATGTTTCCAATGAGTTCGACGCAGAAGTCGGAGCAGGACCTCCTCAACTGGGTCGACGAATACTGCAACGAAAACCTTCTCAAACGGCTCAAAGAACATATCGCCGTGGACCTGCCTCCCGGCGTCGAATCGAAGGCCCTTCAGGCGGCTATCGAGGCGGCGATGGTGCCCCACCATGCCGAGTTCCGCGCCTGGGGCCAGAAGCTGGAGGCCCTGGGGGACACCTTCTCGAAGCAGATGGCCAAGACCTGGACGCAAGCCGAAGAGCAGATCCGCACCCGGCATGCCGAGGCCATGAAGGAGATCGTCAAGGCCACGACGACGTTCCAGGAATCGGCCGAACGGCTGAAGACCGCCTCGGAGAAGCAGGCCTCGGCCATGGCGGATCTCGCCAACCGGACCGCCGAAGTCCAGGACAAACTGGCCGAGTCGATCGGGCGTTCGGCCGACTCGATCGGCGGCCTCGCGGAGTCGGTGCCGCGCTATTTGGCCGCGCTGGAGCAGGGCCTTTCGGGTCTGAATGAGGTGTTGGGACAACTCGGCGAGCGCCAGGTGGTCGTCCAGGCCGCCCCGCGGCGGCGAGGCTGGTCGCTGTTCGGCCGTCGCGACGGGAGCTGACGCCATGGCCGCACGCAAGAAGGACGGCTCGGCAGCCATCTCCCTGTTCCCGTTCATGAGCATCCTGGTCGCCCTGATCGGGTCGCTCACGCTGCTGATCGCGGTGCTCTCCGTCGGCCAGATGAACCAGGAGCAATCCCAGGAGGTGATCGACCGCTACAAGGATTACAGCGAGATCAAGGCCCAAGTGGAACGCGACCGGGCGGAGTTGGAGAAGCTCAAGCGGCTTCTCGGCGACACGGACCAGTTGCGCGAGCAGATCCGCCTGGCCGCGGAAGAGGCGGCGGCCCTGGAGAAGAAGCACAAGGATTTCCGGGACCGCGTCTCGGCCAGCGGGCACGACAAGCTGCTCGCCGAGGCGAACCGCCTGCGTCAGCGGATCACGGAGCTGGAGCCCGAGCCGCCGAAACTCCAGAAGACCCTCAAGGAACTCGAGGCCGAGGTCAAGAAACGCAAGGCCGGTCCGGAGGAGGCGATCGTGCAAATCCGTCCCGGCGGCAGCGGCGTGGACATCGTTCCCACGTTCGTGGAGTGCACGTCGACCGGGGTTGTGATCCACGAAGGGAAGGAGCCCCAGCGGATCCGCGCCGGTGACTTGAACAAGGAGGACGGCGACTTCCACAAGCTGCTTGATCGCGTGGCGGGCACGCCCAAAGGACAGGTGATTCTCCTCGTGCGGCCCGATGCGGTCGGAACCTACAACACGGCCCGGTACGTGGCCCAGACCCATTTCGGCCCCAATGGGTACTGCCGCACCGGCAAGCTCCCGGTGCCCTCGCAGGGCAACATCGACTTGAGCATCTTCCGGCGTTAGAGGTCCAGGCATGGGACGGCGAAGTTCCTCCGGCGGAGGCATGAATCTTGACTCGCTCATGGATACCCTCACCAACGTGGTGGGCATCCTCCTGATCATCTTGATCTACAGCCTCCTGAGCAGCACGGAGACGGTCAAGCGGATCAAGGGCTTCGTCGATGAGATCAGCGACGAGCAGTACGCCCGCATGCTCGCCGAGGCCGAGGAGATGCGGAAGCTCCTCGCCCAGCAGGACCGGTCGGTCAAGGACGACCAGGGCGACTACTCCTCCCAGCGGGAAGCCCTGGTGGCGAAGTGGAAGCTGATCGAGCAGCTCAAGAAGGACTACGCCAAGCTGACGGAAACCAAGATCAACGTGGAGGACCTGAAGAAGCAGGTGGAGCAGCGGCGGACCAAGACCGAGTCGCTCGAGAAGCAGATTTCCGAGAGCGAGAAGCTGATCGCCACCCTCAAGGCCCGGCTCGCCGAGACCCCGGCTGCCGGCCCCGACCGCGATGCCAAGATCGTCAATCTCCCCGACCCGCGTCCCGCCCCGAAGGGGGCCCAACCGATCACCTTCCTTTGCCGGGGCGGACGGATCGTGCCGGTCGATATCCCGGGGCTCCAGCGCGAAGCGCAGCAGGTGATCCAGAAGGGACAAAGGGCCCTTCTGAAGCAGAACCAGATCGATTGCGCGAAACTGGCCGAACTGTTCGAGAAGCGGTTCGTGGGCGACCAGTTCTGCAGGGTCCGGATCCGGGTGGGCGGCGACGCCAAGCCGCAACTCGCCGTGGAGATGCGGCCGGGCGCCGGCGACAAGACCGACAACATCGCCCACGGGAATCAGTTCCGCCGTTGGATCCAGGGCGTCGACCCGCAGAAATTCTACTTCGAGTTCCGCGTCTTTAGCGACAGTTACGACACCTACCTGGCGGCCCGCAACGTGGCTGCCAGGAACGGAATCCTGGGCGGTTGGATTCCCTACGACGCCAAGGCGGAATACAACATCGGACTGGGGGTGGATTTGAAGATGACGTGCCTCGGAAAGAAGCCGCCGCCCCCAACGCCTCCGAAGCCCGGCGACCCCAAACGTCCCCCGCCGCCCGCCGATGTCGTCGATTAGCGGCGTGTCCGCACGACTGGGCGTAGCACAGCCATCCTGGCTGTCTGGCGATTCGTTGACAGGCTGGAAGCCTGTGCTACTCGCCTGTCACGAGACGACCGGACTCAGCAGGCTCCGGACGACCCGTTCGATCGCCTCGCGCCCGCCGCGGAACGCCCACACCTGGGCCACGTCCTCGCAGCTCGCGCGGCCCGTGCCCGGCCCCACGGCCGGAACGTGGTACTCCAGTTCGCTAAACGTCCCCAGCCCGCTGTGGACGTGGCACGCCTGCAACGCATAGCCGAAGTCGTCCGGGTCGTCCCACGGCACGTCGACGTAGAGCCCCGAGGGATTCACAAAGACGTTGCGCACAATCAAGGCCCACCGGTCGTTCCGGGCGGGAACCAGGTATCCGATGCGTCCGGTCACGGCAAGCGCCCGGACCGCGATCTTCTGTGCTCCCTCGGCACGCATCCGGTAGCGGATCAAACGGTCATCGACGGCGAGGTCGCCCGGTCCCACGGCGCCGAAGACCCGCTTCGGCTCGGTCTTCACGTAGGTGGGCACCAACAACTCGCCGCCGTGCGGCATCTGGATCAGGTTCCAGAGCCCGATCGGGGCGTCGCCGGAGAGGAGCGACAGGCTCGTCCGCTGCGTGTATCCGGCGTACTCGACGGCGAGGTCCGCCAGGCTGCGCTCGTGGCGAAGGGGATTCTGGGCGGGGGCGACCGACTTGGTGATTTCAACCTCCACCCGCGCCTTCGACCGCGAAAGGAGGCATGTCGCTCGGTTGGTCAAGCACTCGCCGTCGCCGACCACAACGACCTGGTAGTTGCCCGGATCGAGTTCCCGCGGCTGCCAGTAGACGTCGGTCTTGGGGTAGTTGGGGAAGAAGAAATCGACCTCCGGGGCCAGCCAGGTGCGGTCGCCCCCGGAGTTGTGCCATTCGGATCCTGCATAGAACTTGGCGGCCGAATCGGCCGACTCCAACGCCGGATGCGTCCAGTAGAAATTCTCGTCGCTCCCCGGGGCGAAGAGTCCCAGGACGCGGCCGCCGTAGGGGAGCGCGAGGACGGAAGTCCCGTCGGGCGTGTCGTACAGCCGCGTCGGTTTGCCAACGTCGCTTAAGGTGTCGATCAGACGCTGCTTCATAGGTCCCTCCCTTGCGTCACGACGGCACACCAAGCCCACGGGTTGCAACCCGTGGGCTTCCCTCTCTCCGTGGGCTTGCCTCCGCAATGTTCTCTTCCCTCTACCCGCCGGCCAGCGTGTTCCCGAACGCCATGACCGCGGCGGCCACGATGAGAATGGCGATGGCGGCGTACATCCGGGTCCGGGGCGTGCCGTACACGCCCCGCCACTCGCCGCTGAGGAAACCGAGCAACTGGCCGCCGGTCATCTGCATCGCCTGCTGGATGCCGAATCCGACCGACGCCCCCAGCGCGCCCAGCAGGAGCATCCCCTTGCCCATCAGCGCGGTGGCGAGGCTGAAGTTGATCCCGATGACCGTGGCCAACGCCATCTCCTTGCCGCCCTGGCCGAGAAGCCCCCACGACTGGTTCTTGGTGAGCAGGTACACGGCGTATCCGATGTTCACCAGCGCCCCGCCCATCAATCCCACGGCGAACGCGCCGAACGTAGCCGGGATGCTGCCGGTCGCCACGAGGACCTCGGCGTCGCGGCCCGATTCGGCCTTCAGCCGCTCGGCAATCCGCGCGGCGGCGTCGACCGCCCGGGCATTGCCCACGGCGACGGGCCCAAGGCCCGGGATCGTGATCGTTCCGTCGGAGGCCACGGCGTACTTGCCGGAGCGTTGTTCGTCTCCGGCGATGGTCACGGTCACGTCCCGCCCCGGTGCCACGATGCTGAGCCGGGACACGACGGGCCCCTGGCTGTAGACGAATGCGAAGGAGATGCACGCGGAGAGGATGCCTGCAAGGACCGTCATGATCAGTCCGGCGAGGAAGCTGCCCGAGGTCTGTTGGAGCTTCTTCAACTCGCGGTCCCGTCCGAATCCTGCGATCGAGGCCAGGAGCACGCCGCAGAGCATGAGCGCCACGCCGGCGCAGACGGTCAGGCCGGCGGAGGTCCCCAGGTCGGGCGCGCTCTGGAACAGGCCGGAGCCTTTGAAAACCATCGGCACGATCGCGCCCAGCGAAACGCCGAGGCCGGCGAGGATCGCCCCGGTGAGCGCCACGCCGATCCGCACGAAGCACACGCCGCACAGCACGTTGGCGATGCCCCAGCCCACGGAGAACAGGTTGCCCATCGCGACCGCCGAAAGCGGCACGTCGGCGAGCGACGCCAGGGCGTGAGGGCAGCCAACGAGGGTGATCGTCCATGGCATGACGATCAGCCCGACGAGCATCCCCACAAACCACCAGTGCTCGAACTGGTACTTGCGCATCAGCTTGAAAGGCCAGACCGCGCTGCCCATGACCAGGCCGCCGGCAGCCACCGCGAGAAGTCCCAAGGCCGTTGACATGGCGTTCCTTTCCTTAGGGTGACGCCACTCTATCCCTCGCGACGGCCAACCGCAAGCCAACGAGATGGACCCGCACAACCGCACCCCGCACCTCGGCAATTGCCACCTGGCCCCCCAGAAGGTAGAATGACAGCGACCGGTCGGGGACGCGACGGCGTCGGGAGACCCGCGCCGAGTCATTTCTCATCCTTCATCTTTCATCCCTCATCCTTCCGCGGGAGGCGTTTGTGAAGGTCTACCAGGTTGGCATCCTCGGGTTCGGTTTCATCGGCAAGGTCCACGCCTACGGCTATGCGACCTTGCCGTTCTACTACGACCCGGTCCCGCTGGCGGCGAAGATCACCCATGTGGTCACCGGGCGCATGGAGACCGCGGAGAAGGGACGGCAACTCGTCGGGGCCGACGTGGCCGCCACGGACTACCGAGTGGTTACTGAAAACCCCGCGATCGACATCGTCCACATCTGCACGCCGAATCATTTCCATAAGGACGCCCTGCTCTCGGCCATGCGGCATCAGAAGCACATCTACTGCGATAAGCCCCTGGTGGCCGCGGCGCCCGAGGCCGAAGAGGTCCGCGCGGCCCTGAGGGACTACCGCGGCACGGCCCAAATGACATTCCAGAACCGGTTCTTTCCGGCCACGATGCGGGCCAAGCAGCTCATCGACGAAGGGGTCTTGGGCCAGGTGCTCCAGTTCCGCGTCGCCTACTTGCACGGCGGGAGCGCCGATCCCGCCGCACCGCTGAAATGGAAGCTGACGGCCGAGGCGGGCGGCGGCGTGATCGCCGACCTGGCCAGCCACGTGCTCGACCTGTTGGACTGGCTCGTCGGCCCGATCCGGCGGTTGACCGCCGCGACCCACATCGCGTATCCCGAGCGGCCCTCACCGTCGGACCCTGCCGGGCGGCGGGGCGTCGATGCCGAGGATTGCGTCGTGCTCTTGGCGCAACTGGACTCGGGAGCGGTGGGCACGATCGAGGCGACCAAGCTCGCCAGCGGGACCGAGGACGAGATCCGCCTGGAAATCCACGGCTCGCGCGGCGCGTTGCGGTTCAACGGCACGGACCCGCACCACCTGGAATTCCACGACGCCACGGCCGCCGACCGGCCGCAAGGCGGCATGCGGGGTTGGACCCGAATCGACGCCGGGCACCGCTACCCCTCCCCGGCCACGAGCTTCCCCAGTCCCAAGGCCTCCCTCGGCTGGATTCGCAGCCACGTGGCCTGCCTCGGGAATTTTCTGGAGGCGGTGGCCCAGGGCCGCCCCGCCGTCCCAGGCCTGGACCAGGGCATCGCGGTCCAACACCTGATGGACTGCGTCCAGCGCTCCGCGGCCGGCAAGTGCTGGGTCGAAGTCTAAGGGACGTCCAAGAGCTACTCCCCTCTCCCTTATCCCGTTGCGTCCTGGCGTCTTGGCGTGAGGTCCTTGGTCGATGCCCAGCAATGTCGCTACAGACTCGCGCGAAATGGTGGATTACGTCGTCTCGGATGGACAGAAAACGGGACAGGTCTAATACTTGGGCCCTGGGGAGATTCGGCGATTCGTGGCGGTTCCCGCACGGCCACTGGTCACGACTTCGTGGGCGTCAGAAACTTGGGCTCGCGAAAGATGCCCCTTATGCGTTAAGATGGGGTGCTTGGTGCCCGGAGGCCCTTGCGTACCCACATGGGGAGCGAGAATCATGGACGGTTGGGATTTGGCCCTGATGGGAGCCGTCGGCTACGTGGCCGTGGTCGGGCTGGTGCGACTGATGAACCGGCGGCGCCATCAACTGATCGACGAACTCATGCAGGAGGCGGCCCAGCGGCGACGGCTGCCTCCCGCCAAGCCGGGCCCGCCGCAGACGGCGACGCGCCAGGGTAAGTAGGTCCCGCTTGCCGAGCGGGACCTACGGATGGCATGGCGGCGGGTAGTTGAAGGGAAATGCCCAAGCGTTTCTACATCGAGACGGTCGGCTGTCAGATGAACGTGCTCGACAGCGAGCTCGTGGCCGCCAGCCTGGTCCGCGCAGGCTACCAGCCGGTCGACAGTGCCCGCAAGGCCGACACGATCCTCTTCAACACGTGCAGCGTCCGGCAGCACGCGGAGGACAAGATCTACAGCGCCCTGGGACGCCTGAAGCACGTCAAGGAGCGCCATCCGCACAAGATCATCGGCGTGCTCGGCTGCATGGCGCAGAAAGACCGGGAAGGGATCTTTCGGCGGGCCCCGCATGTCGACTTGGTGGTTGGGCCCGGCCAGTTGGGTCAGTTGCCTACCCTTCTGGAGCAGGCAGCCGCCGGGCGGGGGCCGAGGCTGGAAGTCAGCCTGGAACGCAAGGGGGGATCACGTTCCGAGGTCGAAGAGAGTTTTGCCCGGTTCGTCCCCTTACGCGATCTGCAAAGGCCGGTCGTGCGGGCCCAGGCCATGGTGCGGATCATGTTCGGGTGCGACAAGTTCTGCACCTACTGCATCGTGCCGAGCGTGCGCGGGCCCGAGCAGAGCCGCCCGGCCGCCGAGATCGAGGCCGAGGTGCGGCGTCTGGCCGACGAGGGATGTCTGGAGGTGACGCTGCTGGGCCAGACCGTCGACAGCTACCAGAGCACGGCCGATGGGAAGACGGTGCGGTTGGCCGCCCTCCTGGAGCGTCTCAGCCCGATCGAAGGAATCCGTCGTCTGCGGTTCGTGACCAGCTATCCGCGGCACGTCACCGCCGACTTGCTCCAGGCCGTGCGCGATCTGCCCAAGGTGTGCCCCTATCTTCACGTGCCCGCCCAGAGCGGCTCGGACCGCGTTCTGAAGCGGATGAAGCGAGGCTATACGGCGGGGTTTTACCGGGAGATGCTCCAGCGGGTGCGCGAGACCGTGCCGGACGCGACCGTCACCAGCGACTTCATCGTGGGCTTCTGCGGGGAGACGGAGGAGGATTTCCAGGAAACGGTGGCATTGGTGCGCGAGGGGCGGTTCAAGAACAGCTTCATCTTCAAGTACAGCCCCCGGCCCGGCACCTACAGCGCGGAACACTACGCCGACGACGTGCCTGAGGCCGTCAAGCGGCGGCGCAACAACGAGTTGCTGGCGATCCAGAATGCGATCAGCGAGGAGGAGAACCGGCCGCTGCTGGGCCGCACGGTGGAGATCCTGGTGGAAGGCCCCAGCAAGACGAGCCGCAAGCGGGCCAGCTCCGAGAGCGTCAACCAGCTTACCGGCCGGACCCCTTGCGACCGGATCGTCGTCTTCGAGGGGCCCAACGAGCTCGTCGGCCGGATCGTCCCGATCGAGATCGAGCAGACCGGCGCGTTCACGCTGTTTGGGAGGGGAGTGGGCGGAGGGCGGAGGGCGGAGGGCGGAGGAAAGAGGGCGGAGGAAAGAGGGCGGCGCAGCGAATAGGGTGTGGGGCAGGGGCTTCTCGGATCGTGGCTGGTGCTCGGATCGTGACTGGTGTATTGTACAGGGAATGGTTTGAGCTTCGTCCATAGTCCAGACGTGACCCGTTCCCCCGACGACGATTTCCCTTTGACAACGGGACTGCGAGTTGGATCGCTCCCAGGAGGCTATCCGAAAAAGCCTCCCCTCTCCTCTTGGGAGAGTTGGGGGTGATGGCATGCGGAGACTGTGCAGGCGAGAGAATAGCTCGCCGCACACCTGCCCTCACCCTAGCCCTCTCCCGGAGGGAGAGGGGACCGATGCAACGGACAGCCGCCAACCGCGTCGAGCATTCCCGCTGCCTACTGCGTACTGCCTACTGCCCCATGGACATCGCGGACCTTCGCCGATTCCTCGACGATCCCGACGCAGCGGCCGGATGGCTGCGGTCGTTGGGGGTGGTCGATGCGCGCCGGGGACATGCGAATCTGACGGAGATCGCCACGCACGGCATGCCGCTTGATCTGTTGGCGGTGATGTGCGACCAGTTGGCGGTGTGCCTGCCCGGCTGCCCCGATCCCGATATGGCGATGAACAACCTGGGCCGCTTCGTGGCCGGGGCCCGGAGTCCGCTCTCCCTGGGCACGTTGTTCCAGCGGGACCCCACGTCGCTGCCTCCGCTGGTGCAGATCTTCTCAACGAGCCAGCACTTCAGCGATCTGTTGGTCGCCGACCCGGAGAGCTTCGATCTGCTTCGTTTGACCGAAGGCCAGCCCGTGGGGAAGCAGTACCTCGCGGCCGACATTGTCAGCGAAGTGTCGGCGTTGGAGCACGAGCCGGCCGTGCTCGGCGCCCTACGCCGATTTAAGCACCGGGAGATGTTGCGGATCGCCTACGGCGACATTGTCCGGGAGCAGAGTCTTACGACGGTGACGTCGCAGATATCGTACCTGGCCGATGCGATCCTGGAAGCGGCGCTGGCGGCGGCGCACAAGCGGCTTGCGCAGCAGCGGGGCACTCCCCGCGGCCCGGCCGGCCGGCCCGCCCGCTTCGTCGTCTTGGCCATGGGCAAACTCGGCGGCGTCGAGCTGAACTACTCCAGCGATATCGACTTGATCTTCCTCTACGACGGCGAAGGCCAGACCGATGGCCGACGGCCGATCACCAACGGCGAGTTCTTTGAGCGGCTTGCCCGGGACCTGGTGACCATGCTGACCGAGCCGACGGACTTGGGGATCTGCTACCGCGTCGACCTGCGGCTTCGTCCGGAGGGCGAACGAGGCCCTGCGGTCCTGAGCGTCCCTGGCGCCCTGCACTACTACGACCTTCGCGGCCGGACGTGGGAACGGCAGGCGTACATCAAGGCCCGGCCCGTGGCCGGCGATCACGCCCTGGGCCGGGAGTTTCTGGAGCAGATGCGGCCGTGGATTTACCGGCGGTACCTGAGCCGGGCCGACATCAGCGGCATCCAGGCGTTGAAGCGGCGGATCGAGCAGCGGACGCACCGCGAGGGCGCCTCCGCCCGGGACGTCAAGACCGGCCACGGCGGCATCCGCGACATCGAGTTCGTGATCCAGTTCCTCCAACTCCTCAACGGAGCCGACCTCCCGGCCGTGCGGACCGGCAATACACTCGAGGCGATCGAGCGGCTGGAGAAGGTCGGCTGCCTGAACAATCTGGAACGAACGATCCTGGAGGAGAACTATCGTTTTCTGCGCAAGGTCGAGCACCGCCTGCAAATCCTCTTCGATCTCCAGACGCACCTTCTGCCCGAGCAGCCCGACGAACTCCGCAAGCTTGCACTCCGCATGGGCTATGCCGACGCGGCGGACCGGACCGCCCTGGCGGCCTTCACGACCGACTACCAGACCAAGACCGACTTGAACCGCCGCATCCTGGATCACCTCCTGCACGACGCCTTCGGCGAAGACCGGCAGACGCACGCGGAGTCGGACCTGGTGCTCGATCCGAACCCGCCGGAGGAAAGGGTCGTCGAGGTCCTCGGCCGCTACGGCTTCCGCGACGTGAAGCAGGCCCACCGCAATCTCATGACGCTCGGGGAGGAGAAGATTCGCTTCCTTTCGACGCGTCGCTGCCGGCACTTCCTCGCCGCGATCGCGCCGGACCTCCTGGCCGCGATCCGCGCCACGCCCGATCCCGATTTCACGCTGGTGAACCTGAACCAGATCAGCGATTCGCTGGGCGGAAAGACGGTCCTCTGGGAGCTGTTCAGCTTCAATCCGCCGTCGTTGAAGCTCTGCGTGGAGGTGTGCGCCTACAGCGCGTACCTCTCCGGCATTCTCATCAGCAACCCGGGGATGATCGACAGCCTCATGGACAGCCTCGTGCTCGACAAGCTCCCGACGCACGACAGCTTGCAGCGGACCTTGGGCGAGTTGTGCCATGCCGCGGAAGACCTCGATCCGATCCTCCACAGTTTCAAGAACGATCAGCACCTTTGCGCGGGGGTCCGCGACATCCTCGGCAAGGAAGACGTGGCCGCCGTGACCGGTGTCCTCTCCGACATCGCCGAGGCGTGCCTCGCCCAGATCGCCACCCAGGAGTATGACCGGCTGGTGGCCAAGTTCGGCGTGCCGACCGTAGGCGTGGGCTCGCGCAAGGGGCAGCCGTGCGAGCTGGCCGTCGTGGCGATGGGGAAGTTCGGCGGGCGGGAGATGAACTACCACAGCGACCTTGATCTCGTGTTCCTCTACGAGGCCGACGGGCAGACCGTCCCGACCCGCTTCGCCCCGCGAAACCAGACGACCTCGAACCAGCACTTCTTCAGCGAGCTCGGCCAGCGGATCATCAAGACTACGAGCCGCTTAAGCGCCTTGGGCCGGCTCTACGAGATCGACGCCCGGCTGCGTCCCACCGGCAAGAGCGGGGCGCTGGCCACGTCGCTCGATGAGTTGATTCGCTACTTCGCCATGGGGAGCGGGCAGCTCTGGGAGCGCCAGGCGCTTTGCAAGGCCCGCGTGGTCTACGGCTCGCCGCGCATGACGAGGACCGCCAGGAGCACGCTCTGCCAGGCCGCCTTCGATCACCGCTGGCGCCGCGCCGACGCCGAAGAGGTCCGCCGAATGCGCCACCGGCTGGACGACACGACGTCGGGCGGCAACGTGAAGCGGGGGCCGGGCGGGATCGTCGATATCGAGTTTCTCGTCCAGATGCTCCAACTGAAGCACGGACGGCGCAACGTCCGCGTGCGCACGCCCAACACCCTGGCCGCCCTGGCCGCCCTGGCCCAGGCCGAGGCCCTCTCGGCCGCCGACGCCGAGTTCCTGGCCGAGAGCTACCGCTTCCTGCGGACGATTGAAGGCCGGCTCCGCCTGATGAACTCCACGGCCCGCGACAAGCTCCCCGACGACCCCACGGAACTCGCCAAGCTCGCCCACCTGCTGCGAGTCCCCGGCAGCGATGCCGTCCTGGCCGACTTCAACCGCTACACCGGCGAAACCCGCGCCCGCTTCGACCGCATCTTCGACGCCGAGGCGGGCGGCTGAATCCGGCAAGGCCTGCCCGTACTGCATGACGATGTTCGAAGACGGCCTTCGTGACGAAGACGCGATACCAGAGAGACTCTGCTTCGGAATGAGGCTCACTCTCTCCCGATGCGCGGTATCTCCGTTCTACGCGAAGTCGTACCGGAACGTCCCGTCCTCATTCATCCCGACGCGGATCGTGGCGATCGGTTTGCCCTCGGCCATGCGGGCGAGGAACTCGGCCGACATTTCCGGCAAGAGGGTGCGGGTAAGGATGTGGTCGACGTTGCGCGCCCCGCTTTCGACCTCCGTGCACCGGGCAGCGATGCCAGCGACCAGTTCCGGGGCGTAGGAAAACTCGGCCCGGTGGTTCTCCCGCACCCGGCGCCCGATCCGGCCCAGTTGCAGCTCCACGATCTTCCGCATCGACCCATCGCCCAGCGGGAAGTACGGGACCATCACCACACGGCCGAGGAACGCCGGCTTGAAGGTCTTCAAGAGCTCCGGATGGAGCGCTTCGGCCAATCCACCCGCGTCGGGGGCGGTCGTCGGGTCCGAACAGAGCTTCATGATCAGGTCGGTCCCGGCGTTGGAGGTCATAAGGATCAGCGTGTTCTTGAAGTCGATGTCGCGTCCCTCGCCGTCGCGGAGCGTGCCCTTGTCGAAGACCTGGTAGAAGATGTCCTGAACGCCCGGATGGGCCTTTTCCATCTCGTCCAGGAGGACGACGCTGTAGGGCCGGCGGCGGACCGCCTCGGTCAGGACGCCGCCCTCGCCGTAGCCCACGTATCCCGGCGGCGAACCCATCAGCAGCGACACCTTGTGTTCTTCCTTGAACTCCGACATGTTGATTACCGTCATGTTCTGATCGCCGCCGTAGAGGAGTTCCGCCAGCGTCATGGCGGTCTCCGTCTTGCCGACGCCGCTGGGGCCGACGAAGAGGAATACGCCGATCGGACGGCGGGGATCGGTGAGGTTCGCCCGGGAAGTGCGGATCCGCTGGGCAATCGCCTCCAAGGCGTGCGACTGTCCGATGATGCGCTCCTCCATCCGCTCCTTCAGGGCCAGGACGGTGCGAATTTCGTCGGTCAGCATGCGGCCCACCGGGATGCCGGTCCAATCGGCCACCACGCTGGCGACCGCCTGCGAGTCGACGCACACGTTCATCAGCGGCGTCTCGCCCTGGAGCTTGGCAAGTTGCCCGGAAAGCTCGGCGAGCCGGGCCCGCAAGCGTTCCCGCTCTTCCGGCGACAGGGGCGCAGCCGGGGCTCCCTTCGCCTGTGGCACAGCCGCCCCCGGCTGTGCGGAAGAGGCCCCCACACCCGCCCCCGGCTGTGTTGGGGAAGCCGGCACAGCCGAGGGCGGCTGTGCCACATCGTGGGATTGGGCCTCCGCCGGACCCCCAGCCGCGCCTACCAGTTGCTCCCGGATCTGGCGTATCTCCTTGACCAGCGAGGATTCCTCCTTCCACCGGGTCTCCAATTCGACCAGTTCCGCCTCAGCGGCCGTCTTCTCCTGGGTGAGTTCGTCCAACTGCTTCGCGTGGTCCGCCCCTGCCAGCTTCTCCCGGGTGAGGATTTCGATGGCTGTGCCGAGCTGGCTAATCCGGCGGCGGCAGTCTTCCACGGCGGCGGGCACCGCCGAATGACCGATGGCGACCCGGGCCGACGCCGTGTCGAGCAGGCTGACCGCCTTGTCGGGCAACTGCCGGCCGGAGATGTAACGGTGCGACAGACGCACGGCGTCGGTCACCGCCTCGTCGAGGATCCGCACCTGGTGGTGTTTTTCCAGGGTCGATACCAGGCCTCGCATCATGACCACGCCGACCGGCTCGTCGGGCTCCTCGACCTTGACGACCTGGAAGCGACGGGCCAGGGCGGCGTCCTTTTCAAAGTACTTCTTGTATTCCGCCCAGGTGGTGGCGGCGATGGTGCGCAACTCGCCGCGGGCCAAGGCGGGCTTGAGCAGGTTGGCGGCGTCGCCGGACCCCGCCTGACCGCCCGCCCCGATCATCGTGTGGGCCTCGTCGATGAAGAGGATGATCGGCCGCGGCGAGGCCTTCACTTCGTCGATCACAGAGCGGAGCCGGTTCTCGAATTCCCCCTTGATGCCCGCCCCGGCCTGGAGCAGGCCGAGATCGAGCGTGCGGAGCAAGACGTTCTTCAGCGGCGGAGGCACATCGCCGTCGGCGATCCGCTGGGCGAAGCCTTCCACCACAGCGGTCTTTCCCACCCCGGCCTCGCCGGTGAGAATCGGGTTGTTCTGCCGGCGGCGCATGAGGATGTCGATCACCTGGCGGATTTCATTGTCGCGTCCGAGCACGGGATCGATCTTCCCCTGCTTGGCCCGGGCCGTGAGGTCGATGGTGAACTGGTCCAGCGCGGGCGTCTTCGAGGGACCGCGCGGGGCGCCCGGCGCCCCCGGCACCCCCGGCTGGCCTGGGGCCGCGCCCGCCTCTTCCAACGGCGCCTCGGCCTGCGCCTCCACCGACCCGGCCGTCACGTCGGCCATGTCCTTGCGAAGCGACTCCGCGGTGATTCGGGCGAACTCAGGAGTAATGTCGCGGAAGTCCCTGGCGAGCGACTCCTCCGCGACCAAGGCGAAGAGCAGGTGCCCGGAGCGTATCTTCGACGCCCCGAACTCCACCGAGGCGACCAGCCACGCCGAACGGATCAGGTCGACCACGCGGGGCGCGAGGGCCGGCGGCCGGGCATTGCCGGTCTTGAAGTGGTCGATCGCGCCGGTCAGGGCCCGCATGACCCGCGACGTGTCGATCTCATAATACCGGAACAACGCCGCCAGGTCGGTGTTGGGAGTCTCCACCAGTTTCAAGAGCCAGTGCTCGATCTCCACGTTGTAGTGCGTCCGCGACAGGCAGAACCCCGCGGAAGCCTCCAGGCTCCGATGCGTCGTTTCATTCAAACGGCCGACCAGCGATTTCAGATTCACGAAGACCATGGTTACGCCTTTCCAAAAGGAGATTGTCTGCGGCCAGCGTCAGCCGGCGCGTTGCCCTGGCGCCGATTCGTCGGATGGGACTGACACGCTTCGCTCATAGAGGTATTCGGGATCGAGATCCAAGCCATTCTCCCACTGTACCGTGTCGAAGGCCACTTTGACTTTGGCGAACACTTCAGGCGACGCCAGATCGCCGAACCGACCTAGGGTCAGCAGCGGCCTCACGTCAAAGACCCTGCGCTGTCCGTTGTCGAATTCGAGGATCAGTCGGTGTTCTTCCATCGCTTTCACGCTCTTCACGGAGGGGTACATTGCGATCGCTCCTCATCACTGGAGAGGCTGAATTCGGTGCGGCTCTTCACCGTTCATGGCCAGTTGCCAATCCGCCCTCAATTCCTCCTGGTGCAGTTCCGCCCAAGATCGAAATGGTAGGCACTTCGCCATCCCTCCAAGTTGTCGAGCACGCAATGCGTTACGCAGTCCGCGTAGGGTGCTCTGCGAGCACCAGCCGGGTTTCAACGTCGCCGACCACGTCTTGAAATGGTGCTCGCAGAGCACCCTACGATTACTGCAACGGAAGCACGTAACCATATTGGGCGCCTTTGTCAGGAGTGTGCCGTTCTACAGCGTGCAGTCTACTACGGGTTGGGTGGCACGCCCGGAGTCTCCGACGGGCGTGCTCGGACGCCACCTGGCCATGCACCACGCCCTTCGCAAAGGCTCAGGGCGTGTCGTCGCTCCGCTCCGTCTCGCCGCTGCCGTCCCCCGCTCGATTCGGCGTCTTGGGCTGCCAAACCGCCCGTTTGGAGGCCGCCTGTCGCCTCGCAGCGTCGTTGGCGATCGCGACGATGTCGCCGCCGAATCGGTCGGAAATCTCGCGACGGATTTGGTGTATTTCATCAATAGCGGATTCAGTCTTCGGTTTCTGTATCATCTTCGAGCAACTCTTCGGGAGTACAAATGATGGGAATGGGAATTCCCAAGTCACTCAAGAGCGCATGGATCCGCGGCAGAATCTTGTCCATTACGCGATTGCCTTAGACCTTCTCTGGAAAGACGGCATCATCGACATCATATTCAAACTCCCCCGAGCGGACCCAGGTGTTCCAGCCGAGGCAGGCGGGGTCGGTGCCGTCGCCGCCCAGGCGGCACCAGGGGACTTCGGCGGCCTTGAGGACCAGTTGCACGTCGAAATCCAGTTGCGGGCCCACGTAGCACCGCACGAGGTGGCTCAGCGCGCGGAGCAACTCGGCCGAGGGCATGAAGGAGCGGAACTGGCGATAGGTGAGCGGCCCGAGGCGGAGGCGGAACTTGCTCTCGATGTTCCAGACCCGCTCCCCGATGACCACGTTGGTGCCGAGCGCCGTGTTGAGGCCGGCCGGCCGGCGCGCCGACGGCAGGCAGGAGAGGTCGTCGTCGTCCAAGCGGAGCCACTGGCCTTGGAACTGCCGAACCGCCACGGGAAGCTGGAAGAAATCGGCCACCATCTGTTCGAGCGACAGGGCCGAGCGGGGATAATGCGCGAAGAGGCCGGCGTAGTAGAGGAACACGTCGTCGTCGAACTGGTTGCGACGGCGGAGCCCTCCGGTCCCCAGGCCCACCAGGGAGAAGAGGCACTGGGTGAAGAGGTCTTCCTGGGCGTTGCGTTCCCTCACCCCCTGCCCCTCTCCCGCGGCGGGAGAGGGGAGTTGTTGTTGGTCGCCCGGCACTCGTTGTCGGTCGCCGGCCAGCAGGGCACGCTCGTATCCCAGGGCGAAGCGGTACTTCTCCCAGGCGCGATGGAAGAGCGAGATCGCGCGGTGATTGAACAGATCGAGAAAGTCCCGCAGCGCGAAGTCGCGTTTGCGCACTCGGTTGATCACCAGCGAGGTGTAATGGTGGGGGAGCACTCCCTGGGGTCCGGTAAGGCCCATGAACGAGACGACCATTTCGAGCGGCGGCGGCTCGTCGGGGGCACGAGAGACTTCCGAAGTCTTCGAGACTTCGGAAGTCTCGGCTTTGGGCAGGCGGACTTCGTAGACCGCGCTGGGGGGAAAGGAGAGGCTCGGCAAGGCCCGGAAGCGGACGGACTCCTCGTGCGGCGAGCCTTCGTAACCGACGGGCTGGACTGCCTTCCCCCCATGCCCCTCTCCCGCAACGGGCGAGGGGAGTCGCGTGCGCTGCGCTTCGTCGGCAACGGGCGCGGAGACCTGACTTTCCCGGGCCATGCGTTCGGCAATGCGCACGGCCTGGAAGAAATCGAATCGGTACGGTTCCTGGAGCAACTGCGTGCTCACAGGAGCACGGTCTCGCCGGCCCGTGGAGCCCATCGTCGCAGTTCTCCCTCGCGTTTGTTGGTCGTGGCAACGAGCTTGGAGAAAGAGTTGATCGTGCAATACAGCCCGAGGAACCGCTCCATCACGCTGGCGAACAGGTAGAGCCCGCTGCCCACGAAGCGGTCTTCGTCGAAATGGACGGTGACTTCCAGCCCCCGGCAGAACCCGGCGCGCGGGTCGCGCGGATCGCGTCCGACCACGCGGCGCGTGCGGACGTTGAGGATACCGTCGATCATCGAGCGGGTCTGCGAGGAATCGGTGATATCGTAGAGCTTGAGGATCTCGCGCAGGGCGTCGGCCCCCTCTTCGTAGTCCGCCAGCGACAAGTGGTTCAGCGACAGGTGGGAGATCAGCCGCCACAAGGCGCCGCGTTTCAAGGGTGGCCGGAGCGTGGGGGTGGGACGCGTGAGACACTCAATCCGCGACACCGGCGCACCGGCCGAGAGGAGCAGCTTGGGCTGACCGCCCCCGAAAGGCAGCCGGCTCGGAAGGTTGCGGTTGAGGCACGTTGTCTGGACCTCCAGGGTCACATCGGCCGGCAGCGAAGGCGAGAAGTCGAGGTCCACCAGCGAGAGATCGACCTCCGTCCCCTGATCGATCTGACCGCCGGCCTGCTCCGCGGGCCTGCGCGACGCATGCCAGAATCGCCGCTGCTCCTGGCGGTCGGCGGCATGCTTGAACGAGTAGAACGGCCGATACTCGGCCCGCTCGTTGTCGCCCGAAACGGCCGTGACCCGGTCGATCGAGTAGACCTCGCCGGCCAACGGACGCCGGATGTCGGGCACCACCCGGTACGACGTGTCGGTGTGCGTCACCGCAATCGGCTCCGCCTGTTGCCGGTACAGATTCACGATCGGCGAGCAGCCGAGCTGGAACATGTCTTCGGCGACGTTCTGCTCCAATTCCCGGGTCGAGCGGTCGAGGAAGAAGTAGACTTCCAGCCGGCGTCCCACGTCGGCCAGCACTTGGGCGCTCAAGCCGCCCAGATCGAAGAACAGATACTTTTCGGGAAAGGCGAAATACTCGGTGAGCAGACGGTACCCGAGGAACGAGCGGGCGGAATAGGGGAGCATGCCCTCGTCGCGCCCGAAACCCACCGGCCGGACGCAATCCTTGGCGAGCATCGCCGGGCCCGGGTCCTGAGACGCCTTTGCCAACGCAACGCCGCGGGTGTGGTTGAAGATCAGCTCATAGAGCGGATACACGTGCTGCGCTTGCCCCTTGAGGAAGAACCGCAAAGAGGGCACGGCAAGCTGGGAGAACGTCAACTCCTTGGCCGTGCACTGAAGCTCCAGTCGCAGCACGGCGACGCTGTCGGCCGTGTGCGGCGTGGCCGGGGCAGCGAAGGGCCGGCTGGTGAGCGAGGCCGACGCCAGCTCGATCGGCCAGAGCGTCACAGGATAGCACGTGCGGAACCGGCACGGCTCGCCCTCGATCGGCTCGGTCTCCAACTCCGAATCGCGGGGAAGCGTGTATCCGGAAGCCAGCTCCCCCTGGGACGGATCGAGCACGAACTGCACCACGGCCATCGAGGGCAACGGCGTCTGGTAGTGCGGGTAAAGGACACCGAGCATCGCGTCGGCGAGTTCGGGGAAGTCGTCATCGAGCTTGTGCCGTGTACGGGCGTTGAGCAGGGCAAACGCCTCGATGAGCCGCTCGACGTGGGGGTCGGCGGTCGCCTCGTCCTTCCACTGGAGCCGCTCCGCCTGCTTGGGATACGCCCGCGCAAACTCGGCCCCCATCCGGCGGATGAAATTCAACTCGCTGTTGTAGTAGGGAAGCAGCTCGTCGCTCATGATCCGGCACCCTTGATCTCCACGGCCCCGGTGGCCGGCTCCAGCGCGGTGTCGAAAACGACCGGCTCCGGCGCCGGCTCGGCGTACAACAGGGCGTCGATGCGGAATCGCAACGTGCGGTCCGAAACGCCGGCGTTCTCGAGCAGTTCCACGCTCACGCTCTTGAAACGAGGCTCGCAGCGGCGGATCACCGATTCCACCAGCCGCTGGAAGTCCTGCCGGCTCCGGGGCGCTGCCAGGTCGTATCCGGTGATGTCCGGCAGGCCGTAGTTCACGAGGGAACGGTCCAGCTCGGTCAGGTGTTCGGGCCAGGAGGTACAGCTCCGCCGCGTGTTGAGCAGGTTCTCCAGGTCGCGCCGCACGCTCATCTTCAGCTCCCGAAGCACCTGGCTCCGCGACTTGGCCGGCTCGGTGCGCACGCCCGGATCGTCGTCCAACAGGCGGTCGAGCACCGACGGCAGCAGGGGTTGATCAGCTTTGAGCCTGGCCATCCTCTTGCTCCGGTTCCTCGGGTAGCGGTTCCTCCGGCACCTCGAAGACGATCTCCTGGAATTCCAGGATGCTCTGCGCCTCGTCGCCCACCAGGAACATCCGCTGGCCGACGCCGCGGACCGGAGAGCCTTCGCCGCCGCGCCAATCGGTTTTCCGGCCCAGTTTGGCCCCGTCGTCGGCCTCGTCGGCCGCGCCGGGATAGAGCACGGGGAGATGGACCTCGGCGTCCGGGCCGTCGTGGACGAGCATGTGGACCCGGCGCCACAACAGGTCGCGGGGCCGCTCGGGGGCGTAGAACTCCATGCGCTCCACCCGCTCCATCGGAACCCAGTAGTACTTCCCGTTGGACGTCAAGACCTCCAGAAACGGCGCGGTCAGGTCGTCGAGGTCGCGGAAGTCGTCGAACGGCTGGCCGTTGCAGGTACCGCGGGGTTTGGGCCGCTGGGCCTCGGCCTGCTCCAGCATCGCGGCCGCCTCCTGAATCGCCCCCTCGCGGAGCCGGATGGAAGCCTCCAAGTGCAGCGTCAACAGCGGTGTGGGCTGCTGGAGGAACTCGGGCACGGCCCCCGACTTGAAGAACTCCTGCCGGGCCTGCTCCGCGCGGATCAACTGGCGGACCATCGTCAGGCCCAGCGCCACCTTGGGATCCTGCTGAGCCAGGACGTCGAGTTGCAGGTCGGCGCGCTCCCACTGCCCGGCAAAGCAAAGCAACTCCGCCAGAAACCCACGCCGCGAGGTATCGGTGGGATGGGCCTTCACCTCGTCGGTGGCCGCGGCAATCGCCTCGGCGAGTTTTCCCGCCTTGTAGTATTCGCTAGCCTTCATGGGGTGCGCCTTTCGTGTTGGGAGGTTTCTCCTGCCCTATTCTCGGGAGATCGGGGGAGACGGCGATCCTATCCCCGTTGTCCGGGGCTTAGCTCCGTGGTCAAGCGGATCGTGGCCGTGAGTTCGTCCAGTTCGTAATGGGGCCAAAGCTGGAGAGTGCAGTAGTAGCTTCCGGCCTTGCCCGGCCGCGGGATCACTTGCACCCGGGCCTCGCGCAGCGGCAGCTTGGCCTTGACCATGGGGCCTGCCTCCGGGTCGGCCGTTACGTAGCGGTGCAGCCAGTTGTGCAGGAAGATCTCGCACTCGCGCGGCTCGGCGAAGCTCCCGATGCGGTCGCGGGCAATCACCTTCAGGTAATGCGCAAACCGCGATGCGCAGAAGATGTACTTCAGCATGGCCGAGATCCGCGCGTTGGCCGTCGCGGCCGGTTCGTCGTAGGTCTTCGGTTTCTGGATGGAATGACACGTGTAGAACGCCGAGTACTCGGAGTCCTTGCACGCACACAAGGGCATGAATCCCAGCTCGCTGAAGTCGGGCTCCTGCTGGTCCGTGACGACCACTTCCGTGGAACTCTTGGGAATCACGCCCTGCTTATCGGTGGAGAAGGAGTGGACGGGGAGACCCGCCACCAGGCCGTTGCTCTCCGTGTCGCGTTGAACGCCGCAGATCTGAGCGAGCCACCCGCCCTTGGCAAACGCCCGGACCAGGACCGCGCCGAAGGCGTAGCAGGCGTTGGTCCAAAGGTACTTGCGGCGGTCGGGCCCGGAGACGTCCTCGCGGAAGCAGAACCCGTCGACGCGCGAGCCGTCGTCCTCGTAGGGGAGGCGACCGAGGACGCGAGGGAGGGTGAGGCCGACGAAGCGGGAGTCTTCCTTGTCGCGCAGGGCTCGCCATTTGAGGTAATCGATCTGTGCGAAGACCTTCTCGAGGTCGATGCCCCGCTCGAACTGCGAGAAGTCGTCGAGCCCGAACAGGGCCGGGGATGCCGCTCCCACGAAGGGGGCGAAGGCGGCGGCCGCCACGCCGCCGATCTGCTCCAGCAGGGCCAGATCGGCGGGATGGTTGGCGAACTCGAAGTCGCCCAACAGCGCCCCGAAAGGCTCCCCGCCCGGCATGCCGAACTCGTTCTCGTATACCTTGCGGAAAAGCTGGCTCTGATCGAATTCGATCGCCCGCTCGAAGTCCTTAGCCAGTTCCCGCCGGGACACGCTGAGCACGCGGACCCGGATGTTCTCCGCCGTATCGACCTGTTCCACCAGATAGCGGAGCCCCCGCCATGAGCCTTCGATCTTCTGGAAGTCGGGATGATGGAGGATTGCCTGGACCTGCTCGGCAAGCAGCCTGTCGAGTTGTGCGACGGCGCGGGTCAGATGGCCGCAGAGCTGATCCTTGGCGGCGGCGGGGTCGGGCGGGGCCTTCCAGCCGGTCCAGTCGATCCATGCGCGGAGCGACTCGCCCGGCGTCGCCGCCTCGAGGAACCGATCGACCCCCGAAGGCCCGGCCGGCCGGTCGGCGGGACGAGCCTCCAGTACCGACTCCAACAGACCGAGGGGGAGTGCCGCGGCGCCCGGACGCGGACCTGCCGCCGGCTCCCTCACGGGAGTCGCACCGTAGACTGCCGCCACGGAGCTGTCCTGGTGCGAACCAGCACTCATTGGGACTAGCCCAGAACACAAGGATTACGTTGATTCCCTTACAGAAACGCCCCGCCGGAGGAAGGTCGCGATCCGGCGGGGCGATCCGAAGACGCCTATTTCGCCAGTTTCGGAATGCTCGCCACCATGCGCAGCGAGGTGGTGAGTTCCTCCAACTGGAGCCACGGGCGGAGCCAGGCCACGGCGTTGTAGGAGCCCGGCTTCCCGGGAACTTCCTGCACCTGGATCTTCGCCTCGCGGAGCGGGTACTTCGCCTTGGTCTCCTGGCTGGGGCTGGGATCGGTGGTCACGTAGTTGGCGATCCAGCGCTCGAGCCACTTCTGGCACTCGTTGACTTCCATGAAGGAGCCGATCTTGTCGCGGGCGATCACCTTCAGGTAGTGGGCGAACCGCGACGTGGCCATGATGTACGGGAGCCTGGCGGAGATCGCCGCGTTGGCGGTCGCGTTGTCCCGGTCGTACTTCTTCGGTTTCTGCGTCGTCTGCGCGCCGAAGAACACGGCGTAGTCGGTGTTCTTGTAGTGGCACAGGGGCAGGAACCCCAGCTTGCTGAGCTCGTTCTCGCGCCGGTCGGTGATGCCGACTTCGGTGGGGCACTTCAGGTCGGGATCGCCGTCATCGCTGCGGAAGATGTGGGCCGGGAGGCCTTCCACCTTGCCGCCCCCCTCGGCCCCGCGGATCGCGACGCAGAACCCGTACTTCGCGAAAGCGTCGGTGAGCCGGGTGCCCATCACGTAGGCCGCGTTCGACCAGCAGTAGTGCTCGTGGGCCACCGGCAGGCCTCTTCCCTTGCTGTCCGTGGCCACCTCTTCGTATTCGAACTCCTCGATGGGCTTCGTGTTCGCCCCGTAGGGGAGGCGGGCCAGGACGCGGGGCATCGTGAGGCACACGAACCGCGAGTCCTCGGAATCGCGGTACGACTTCCACTGGGTGTACTCCACCGTGTCGAAGATCTTCTCCAGGTCGCGCGGGGCGGCCAGCTCGGGGAAGCTCTTGAACCCGAACAGTTGCGGTGCCGCCGCGGTGACGAACGGGCAGAACGCGGCCGCCGCCACGTTCGACATCTTGCTCAAGAGGCTGATGTCGTCCGGGTGGTTGGTGAATTCGTAGTCGCCGATGAGGGCCCCATAGGGCTCGCCGCCCGGCATGCCGAACTCGTTCTCATAGAGCTTCTTGAAGATCTGGCTCTGGTCGAACTCGACGGCCTTGTCGACGTCCTTGAAGAGCTCCCGCTTCGGCGCGTTGAGCACCTTCAGCTTCAGCATCGCGCTGGTTTCGGTGTTCATCACCAGGTAGTGCAGGCCGCGCCACGTCCCTTCGAGTCGCTGGAAGTCGGGGTGGTGCATGATCGCCGCGAGCTGCTTGGAGATCGCCGCGTCGATGGCCTTCTGCCCCTCCTTGAGCGTCCGCAGCACGTCCTTGCTGAACGTGACGGTCCCCCGCAACGCCTCCTCGGTGAGCGTCTTCAGGAGCTCCTTGGCCCGGTCGGGCTCCGTCTGCGGAGTGTAGTTGATGGCCTGCTCCAGCAAGCTGCCCTCGGCTGCTCCGGCTTGTGCTTCTTGTGCCTTTTGGGTTTCGCCGCTGCTCATGGGTCATTCCCCCTTCCGTTACTTGTCCTGACCTTCGACGCCGAGATCCGAGGCGAGCTTCTTGATCTGCTCGTCGTTGCTGAGGATTTGCTCCAGGAGACTCTCCAGCTTGTCGGAGCGGTCGACCTTGGTGGCCAGGTCCCGAAGCCGGTTGCGGGTCTCCAGGAGCCTCCGCAGCGGTTCCACCTGGGCGACGACGCTGGCGGGGTCGAAGTCCTCGATCCCGTTGAACTTCAGTTGGACGCTCATCTCGCTCCCGTCCCCCTTGAGCGTGTTCTCCACCCGCATGTTGAGCCCCGGCGTCATGCGCGCCATGACCTCGTTGAAGTTGTCGCGGTCGATCTGGACGAACTTGCGGTTCTTCAGCGGCTGCAGCGGCGCCGTGGGATTGCCGGAGAAATCCCCGATCACCCCCACCACGAACGGCAACTCCTTCTGGATCACCGCCCCTTCGGTCTCCACATCGTACGTGATGTGGACGCGCGGCGGGCGCACCCGCTTCAGCTTTTCATGGATGCTCTCTGCCATATCCGGGTGACCTCCAAGCATGAGTCTGTAGGGAACGAAGCGCGACCAGCGGTCGCGGTTGTGCGACACGTTACCATCCGTGGATCACGAAAGCACGAAAGGAAGAAAACACGAAGAAACGAAGTAAGACGGCCCGGCCGGACCCCATCACATGCCTCGCGTTTTCGCTGTTTCGTGTTTTCGTGATTCCTACGATTCCGTCTTAGGCCGGACTCCCACCAGCTTCATGGCTTCGGTCCGCGCATTCTCCTGGGGAATCAACTCGCTGAGAAGCTCCGGCAGCGACATCCGTCCCAGCCGCACCGTCTCCTCCAGACGGTACGAGACCAACGAGTGGGGCTCGGTCCGCTTGAAGAACTCCGCAACTTCCAACAGCATCCGGAAGGCGTCCTCGCGGGTCCGGATCGGACCGCCGGGGGCTTGAAGCTCCGCCCCGGCGCCGGACGACGCAGCCGGCTGCCCTTCCACAGCCCCGGACGCGCCCGTAGGGGCATCGGTTCCAAGCACGTCGCGGGCAATCTGCTTGATCGTGTCCTGGCACGACTGGAGGGCGTTGCGGATGTTCGACGACGGCGGCGCCGCCGGAAAACCGTCGGGACCACGCCCGCACTTCTCATCCAGCACGCGGCCCAGCTTCTCCCACTCCTCAGCGCAGGCCGCCACGTCGTCGAGCAAGTTGCGGAAGAAGTCGCGCGATGTGGCGCCAATCGCCTCACGCACATCTTTCATGTCAGCCGCCCCGTGCGCGATCCGCGCCGCACGCTTGTTCGGATCCGAGATCTGCTCCACCTCGACCGCCTGGCGGTAGCCGGCAACGCCGAACGCCCGGCCCGTGGTCGCCTCAGTGATCGACACGTTGAAGATCGGGTCGATCAGGACTCCGTCCGAATCCACGCCGTTCAGCGCCGACAGGGGGGATACCCGAGTCTCCACCCCTTCCTCGTCCGGCAGGGGATAGAGATTTTCCCAGAAGCCCTCGACCAACTCGCGGGCAAGGCGGAATCCGTCGCGGAGCCCCGCAAACCCATGCTGGCGCACGAGCGCCTCGATCAGCCAGCCGGTCACCTCCAGGTCCTTCGACTGCTCGGCGAGGACCATTGGCGCCTTATCGAGAATCGGCCGCCAATCGGGGCGCTGGTCCGAAGGGCTCTCATCTCCCCCAAACGCCATCTGCCGCTCGAGGGCCCTCGCCGTCGAGCGGACATCCTTCAATACGTAGTACACCGCGTCGTGGGCGATCTCTTCCCGCAGTGGCCTCCCCGCCGGATTCTCACCAGCAATAGGGGCCGCCAGCTTTGCAAAGTCAAGAACTTCTGGGGATGGCATAGGACATCATCCGGGTACGTAAATCGGCCGGTGACTCACCCCGAGCGTCAACAGACGCCAGTGTACGATACTACCGCTGCAAATGAAAGGCAATGCCCCCCGCAGGACGGGGTTATCGGTCTCTTCCGAATAGGTGGCATAGCCGCCCTCGGCTGTGCCTGGTAGGGCGCACAGCCGGGGGCGGCTGTGCCACAGGGCTTTTGGCCTCGGGCTTTCGAGTTCTGGTTTCTTCGTCACGGGCTTTCGAGGCTTTCGTCTTTTTCGAGGCGGCCTGGAATGGCCGTCCTACTCAATACAACACTTCCTCTCTGAGACTTCCACGCTGCGGAGCAGATGGGCGAGTTGTTCAAGGGCGCGGCTGTGCAGGCGGCTTGCCCAGGACTTGCTCACCCCCACCCGCTCCCCCGCCTCTTGGAGGGTAAGCCCCTCAAAGTAGACCGCCTTGACCAACTGGGCGGCCATGGGCGGTAAGGCGTCGACCACCGCGTGGAGCCGGTCGCTCATTTCCCGCTCCATGGCCAACTCGGCGGCGTCCGGCGACGACGGATCGACCATGGCCGCTTCGCCCGACTCCTCTTCCGTGGCCTCGGAGCCGGTGCGAGTCGCCAGGCACACGACGGCCAACGTGCGACTCACATCGCGGAACCAGCGCGCGTCGGTTTCCAGGCCACCCATATCGTCCGACGGGGTGTCTTCGTTCTTCAACCGCACGACGTCCGCACTCATCTGTTCGTAACGGACTTGCGCCGCGTGGCTGTGATCGAACCAGGCCATCTTCGACAGCCCGTCGTAGATCGCGCCGCGGATGCGGTAGTAGGCGTAGGTCGAGAATCGGCTGCCGCGGCCGGGGTCGAAATCGCGGGCAGCCTCCCCCAGGCCCACCTGGCCGTAGGCAATGAGGTCCTCAAGCTCCACGGTGGGCGGCAGCTTCCGAGAAACGCCCAATGCCAGGGACCGCACCAGTCCCTGGCACTCCTGGATGCGTTGGCTGAGGATCGGATCCGGTGCGGTCATCCTGCCTCCTCGCACAGACTGGCCCAAAGCCTCTCCAGCCTCTGCTTGGCGAGCGGGTCCTCGAAGAGCGTCCGGGCAATCTGTAAGGCCATCGCTTGCCAGAAGCCCTCACCGTGCAGGCTTGGGAACTGCCCTTCCAGGGCGGCGAAGACCAGCTCGCGGCCCACAGGCTCGGCCGTCGCCGGCTGACCTCGATGGCGCTTCGCCACCTCCACGAAGCGTTCCATTTGGGCCCGGTCCAGCGGTTCGTCCGACGTACAAACCGCCAAGGTCGCCCGAAGCACGTTCTCCAGGAGTTCCGCCGTTTCTGGCGCAGGCTGGGGCGTCGCCGGTTCACCGGACAACGTCCTGGAGACCTGCGGCGAATTTCCGGAGTTGAACGCACTCGAACCCGACATGAGCCCCCCCCAACATCCTCGTGGGCAAATACAAATCGAGGCCAGACCCGATCCGCCAGCTCTCACCCCTTTCTCCAGCCCAGGCGTTTACGCCTGGGACTCAGGGTCATGATTCCAGCCCCTTCAGGGGCTTTGTGCGGAAACAAGCCCCTGAAGGGGCTCGCATCCGATGTCTGTCGCCTCCGCCGCCCAGGCGTGAACGCCTGGGCTAGAGAAAAGCCCTTGTCAACCAGGCACTCAAGATGCCCTTGCGCCGCGTCCCGCAAGCGCCACGGTGGGTGTTCCCCACAGGCGATTGTCTCGGAATCACGGAATGCCTTTCAGCCTTCCTACTTGAGGAACAGTTTATATGCGATCAGGCCGACCAAGGCCACCAGCAGAAGAAAATCCAGACCGAAGATGAACTGGGCGACCCCCTGGTACCAGCGGTCCCGGCGGCGGGCGGCTGTGGTCCATTGCAGCTCCGCCTGTTCCTGGCTGAGCTTGTCGAAGACCGCCTTGACGAACGCCTGCCGATCCTCACTATCGCCGGCCGAGGCGAAGTAGCAGCCGCTGAACAGAAACGGCTCGGCATTGGGATCTTTGTCCGTGTCGGCCCCGTAGACGGTTTCCACGAGGTCTGCCAGCGGCTGGTGGACATTGTGCCGGATCCGGCACAGGAGCGAGTAGAGCTTGGTATTGCCCGGCTTCGCAAGCGATCCCCGCTCTTTGAACAAGGCGTAGACCGAGTCCTCGAACGCGCCGCAAGCGTGGGCGCACAGCGCCACAAGGCGCTCGGGGATGGGTGGATTGCTGACGTCGAACCCCTTGCCGAACCGCTGGTTGGCGGCCCGGTCCCGGCCCACCCGGCGCACCAACTCGCGGAAGCCGCTCTCTTCGTCCATTCCGACCACCAGCGCGATGACCGGCGTGCGGAGCTGGAACACGCGGTGGATGGTATTCAGGTCCCTCGCCGCTGCCTGCTGAAGGGTCGCAGCCTCCCGGTCGCCCTTCTGAAGGAGCTGAAACGGCAGGAGGCTAAGGACCCCGTTGTTCGGGCAGATCGGCTGCCGGGCACGGCGAATGAGAAGGCAAAGATACTCCAGGCGGCGTTCCTCTTCGATGGCATCCTCGGGGGCGAGGGCGACGCGTCCGCCGCCGCTCGGCGCGGCTTGCACGCTGCTGCTGCCGCCCATCATCTGGCTGTGAGACGAGAAGTCCATCGTCATCACGCGGACGTCCGGCGGCGGGCCCGCTTCGGAAGGGCCCATCGAGGTTTCGGCCGGCGGGCCGTAGTCCTCCTCGCGCGACGACTGCCCCCCGCCGGCGACGATCGTGCCGCGGAGCATGTCGGGCGCGGGACGGGCGGCCGGGGGCAAGGGCCGGCCCTTGCGCTGGTCGCGGCTCTTCTTCTCGATCTCCGCCAGCCGGCTCAGCGAACCCACCCGCGTGCAGACAATGTAGACCCCGTCCGGATTGGCATACCAGTGGATCGCCGCCGGACCCACCGGCACTTCCCGCACGTTGAAGCTCAATCGCGAGGCGTCGAAAAGGGCCTTCTCCTGGCCCTCGTCCCGCGAGCCAAGGACCAGGAACAAGGGTGTTTCCGCCAGGTCCAGCCCGTGCCGCTTCAACTCCGCGATCCCGGCGTTCCAGGCGTGGTCAATGTCGGAAAACGGGGAGACGTCCCCTTCGAGCCAGACGCGGAGCAACTTGTAGACGACCAGCGGGATGGCGATCACCAGAACGACGATGACCACGATGTACCGCATCTTGGCGGCCACGAACGGGCGACCCTCGGTCTTCGCAAAAACCAGGAACGAAACGACCACGCAGACGACGAGGAACAAGAAGAGAAAGATCGCCACGCGGGCAGGGAGCGACACCCCGAACACCCGCTTTCCGCTGGCGAAGATGCGCCCCGGCGAGCTGAAGAAGGCCCGGACCGGGTACAACATCCGGTCGAAGAAATTCCTGAAGAAGTGATACATACGTCGGGTCCCCGCTTATGGAGTGCGGCGACTTGTCGCGGCTTTCTCTCGAAATGGCCTTGCGTGATCCCGGGAGGGTGTAACCTCAGGAACGGAAGAAGAAGAACATCGTGAGAATGAAAACCAACACGCCCAGCACCAGGGCGACCAGGGAGGCCCAGATGATCACGAACGGGCCGTCCAGCGGAGGGGCCCCCTCCACCGGCACGCTCCCGACGCTGATTCCCGGCCGGCCCTTCCCCAACTGGATCGTTTCGGCCGTGCGCTTGGCCCAGGTGTCGAGATCGGGCGGGAGCCCCAACTCGTCGGTCAGCGCCGCCGATTGCGCCGGGTCCCGGTACAGCCCGCGGAACCCCATGATCACGCACACGTAGAACACCTCCAAAGCATCCTTCTTCCGCAGCCCGGAAGCCTCCTGGGCCTTGCGGTAGAACTCCACGTAGGCGTCGGCCGTGTGGAAGACCTCGAACTCCAGCTTGTTGTTCTTGAAGTACCCGGAAGCCTCCCAGGGGGCCTCGATGAGCACCTCGTCGATCCACGTCACCAGCGCGTACTTGGCCAGCATCCAGTCGTCGCTCTGCCCCAGCACGGCCTCCGCCCGGTCGAGCTCGCCCCGGATCCGCACGCGCTCGTCGGGCGCCGAGACCGCCTCGTCGGAATTGATGCGGTCCAACAGGTCGATGACGTACAAGAAGACGGGATCGACGGCCCTGGCGAATTCGGGAGTCATGGCTGGTTGCGTTGCTTCAGGGGCACGGCGAACAGCGCGAACTGAAGAATCACCTGCTTGCCCCGTTCCAAGTTCACGATCAACTTGCGGCTGCCCTGGAGCGTATCGCGGTTGGCGATGTGGGTGGTGCTGAGCCGCATCGCCAGGGTCTGCGTGCGGACCACGTCCTTCCACGCGTCGCTGGCCCGGCTCACGACGAAGTAGCTCCACTCGTTGCTCGGCGGGAGGGCACGGGGCGTCTGCCGCACCGGCTCCAGAACCAGTCCCGGCGCGCGGGCCCGGAAGAGGAACTCGACCTTGTCGGCGCTGCCGAGTTTCCAGTCGAGGATGCCGGGCGAGAGGATGTTGAGGCAGTCACGCTCGCTGAGACTGCCTCGGTGGACGCCCACCAGCCACTGCCAGTCGGGGCTCAGCCACCGCGACTCGATGGCCACCCGCATCCCGTTCGCATCCCCCTCGAACCACCGCTGTTCGTACTCGTAATCCGGGAGGCTGTCCAGCAGAAGCTGGATCTGCTGCTTGATGTAGTTGAAGATCCTCGCCAGGTCATCGTGATCGTAGGCGGGGATCTCGGGCGGCCGGCGCGCCCGGCCGAAGATCGACAATTGGCCCACCAGCCGGCACAGCTCGCGGTAGGCCAGGAACGGATGGACCCCGACGGCAAACGTGAGCACGCCGAGATAGGCGTAGGCCGCGTTGATCACGTGGAGCATGAGCAGCCGGTCCATATCGCCCGGCTCCTGGCTCACCAGGGTGATCCCGCGGCTGAGGATCTGCTCGCTGAGGACCTCGATCTTCCGGCCGACGATGTCGTAGATCGCCCGGATGATGTCGCGGCCCAGCGGCGGCCACGACTCCACGGCCAACACCGGGGGGATGTAGCTGACGTCAAGCTGCGGCGTGGCCTCCTTCTCCCCGGCCCGTTGCAACTGCGCAATGGGCAGCAGCTCGTAGCCCGCAGTGTCCTGCGTCGAAAGAAGGAGCCGGACGTTCAGGTCGCGGAAACGGATCTCCTGCTCGTTTCCGCCGAGGCTCTCGTCCTGGACGAGTTGTTTCGTTTCGACAAACCTCTGCTTCTCCCCTTCCTCGCCCACACCGACGTTGGGCCTTCCCATCTTGAGCTTCGGAATGCCCAGGAATACCCGGAGGACCGACTCCTTGGCAAACGCTTCCTTGAGGTCGATGCGGTCCGGTTCCTGGCCGGCCCCGAGGGCCACCAGGGTGCCGTCCTTCATCCGCACCCTGCAGACGTTCACCTGGAACTGGAAGTTGCCGATCGCCTCCTGGCTGAATTCGAGGCTTCGGATACCGTAGTAATAAGGATGATCCCACTGCTCGGAAGTCTGCAGGGTCTCGGACCAGTAGCGCTCCGACGCCTGAAAATGATGCGGCTGAAGGAACAGCCCTTCCGACCAGTGGACCGGCAAGTTGTACATGCTGTCCCCTCGTGCGTTCGTTCGGGGGGAATTCAATGGAGCCGCCCGAAGTATGAGCCTAGCACGCCGACAACCAAACGCCAAGGGGGAAACCCCCGCGGTCGGTGCCGAAGCTCCGCGAGGCCCCCCGCCCGTTCATGGCCGACTGCTTGGCGCAACTCATTATCAAACAAACTGTTGCGCATCCGCAACTCTTGCACGGGCAGCAGGTGAGTGCGCCGTGGCGGTTCTCCTGCGTATTCGCGGGCGGCGGCTCCGCGATTCCGCATCCATTCCTCCCCTTCGGGCAGTGGCACAATCGCCGGGCCCGGTTATCGAGAAGTGGCGGATTCAGGAAATGCCTCCCACACGATTAACGAACACCCTAATTGCCGGTCGGGTAATGACTCGTCCGCCTAACTGAGGGATCCCATCGCGGCGGGCCAAGATGTATGTCCAAGACACATGAGCCACCGGAGGTACGCCGCGGCTTGAATTCCAAAGTGTCGCGGCAGCTCTCCGCGCACCCCAACTCCTTTTATGACAATATGTTATAGAACTCCTCGTTTTCTTGGGCCGCCTTGACGTATATTAGTTATGGGAACGGCGGACTTGACTCGCGGCAAGCGGCGGGCAAAATTCTCCCCCATTCTTGACACCGGCGCACTTTTCGTGCTAGATGGAACTTAACCAAGATTTCTGCCCATCGGCGGATGCGACGGCGTAAATGCCGAAGTGAACCGCCGATCATTGCTACCCCAGGGGGCTTGTGGATTCCACGAGCCCCCTGTACTTTTCGGCGGATAGGTAGTCTTGGGCGCACGATCCGGAGGACTTCTTCGATGGCCAAGTTCCCAGGTGGTTCTGCGATTGTCCCTCCGCCGACCATCACGGGTCCGACAAGATTTCGTGTCTTCGTCGACTACTGGAACTTGCAGCTTAGCCTGAACGAACGCGAATCCGAGGCGACCGGACAGGCTGATTTTCGATTTCCCATTGATTTCAAGACGCTGGCGACATGCCTCACGCAGCATGCGGCAATCATGGTCGGTGCATCCCATTTCTCCTACGAAGGCGCGATGATCTTCACTTCATACAATCCGCAAACGCTTGACGGAAGGAAATTCCACAAATGGGCCACAAGTTGGCTCGACGGGCAGCCCGGTATCCAGGTTAAGTGCTTTGAACGCCGTCCGAGGCATCATCCGCAATGTCCGACATGTCACAAGCCGATTGCCACATGCCCCGATCCTGAATGCGGCGCGGATCTTGCCGGGACGGTAGAAAAGGGAGTCGATACTGCGATTGCGACAGACATGATTCGCCTGGCATGGGAGCAGGCTTATGATGTGGCCGTTCTTGCGTCATCTGACGCAGACCTGATTCCCGCTGTTGAGTTTCTCGATCAGAAGGGGCTCAAGGTCATTCAGGCAGGATTCCCGCCTCTGGGCAGTCATCTCTCACGAGCCTGCTGGGGAACCGTCGATATGTTTGCCATCCGAGAGGAGTTCCGCAGAACCGCGGCCTCCTGAAGTCGGTTCTCTATTTCCTCTTCCTGGACTCCCAGGCCTCCTCGGGCAAACTGTGCCGCCCCCCCCCCCC
>Ga0067045_1002912_pt1 | contig 37552 bp, 32 predicted proteins | sample TerdegcTABiofilm_FD_59184 | JGI IMG/M metagenome (GOLD analysis project Ga0067045, IMG submission 59184) | Combined Assembly of (Gp0054472, Gp0054536) Wastewater bioreactor microbial communities from Singapore -Terephthalate degrading...
AGGTCCACCGACACTTGCGTGCCGTCCACCGCCGGCACGATCAGGTTGGTCGGGTCCGTCGGGTCCACTTCCGGGCTCTCCGGATCGCCCGGATTCGGGTCTTCCAGCACCGGCGGCTGGTTGGCCACGTTCACCGTGTGCGTGGCGCTGTCCTGCGCTCCGTCCTGGTCTTCGATCGTGTAGTTGATCACCACCGGCCCGCTCACACCCGGCGCCGAGGTGAAGGTGTAGCTGCCGTCCGGGTTGCGCACCAGCGTGCCTTGCGTCGGGTCTGCCAGCTCCGCACTCACCACTTCGAACGGGTCTCCATCCGGGTCCGTGTCGTTAGCCAGCAGTGTCAGCGTGGTGGGCGCTCCCGCAGCCACATCCTGCGTGTCGTCATTGGCCACCGGCGGCGGGTTCACCGGCTCGATCGTGATCGTGCCTTCGAACGTGCCACCCTGGCCGTCGCTCACCGTCACCGGGATCACGATCGGGCCGTTGTTGTCCACCGGCGGNGTCACCGTCAGCACGCCCGTGCTCGGGTCGTACTCGGCCACCACCCCAGGCGGCAGGCTGCTCAGGTCCGGCGTGATCGTCAGCACGTCACTCGGGTTCGGGTCGCTGAAGTAGTCATCCAGGTCCACCGACACCTCCGTGCCGTCCACCGCCGGCACGATCAGGTTGGTCGGATCCGTCGGGTCCACTTCCGGGCTTTCCGGATCACCCGGGTTCGGGTCTTCCAGCACCGGCGGTGCATTGACCACCACCGTCACTTGGGCCGTCTCGGTCACGCCACCCGAGGTCACGGTGTAGGTGAACGAGGAGTCAGCGGTGGAGTTGGTGGTGGGCGTGAAGGTCAATCGCCCATCCAGCCCGAGCACCACAGAGCCGCCACTGACAGCCACCGCCGCACCGCCCGCGGTGATGGCACTGCCATTGATGGCCGTGATCTGGGGCGTTCCTTCAAAACTGTCGGTGGCCAACACGTCGATCGTGACGGGCGTGTTCACCTGGGTGATGGCACTGTCATTGGTGATATCAGCCACCGGCGACACCGTGATCGCCACGGTGTCAACGTCCTGGTAGGCGACGCGACCGTCGCTGGTGGTGATGGTCAGTTGGGCCGACCCGTTGTAGTCCGGGGTGTTGGTGTAGTAGGCGTTGGTCAGGGCCTCGTTGATCGCCGACGCCGAGCCCGTGAGGACCACACTGCCGGACCCGTTGCCTGAAACCGTCACCCCGCTGGTCGATCCCAGTGTGAAGGTGCCGTTCGTCACCTGCACCGTGGCGGTGAGCGTGCCTCCGTCTGGGTCTGCCACCGACAACGCGTTGCCATTGTCTGCATTGAAAACCAGCGGCGAATCTTCAGGGGTGTTCTGCGCACCAGGCACGGTATTCACCGGCGCCCTGCTGATCCCAAAGTCGGCATTCAGATTGCTCGCACCGACCTGGGTGATATCCACCGTGGCATTGGTTGCTCCCCCAGGCGTGGTGTAGACCGCACCGGTGCCCAACACATTGCCGGTATCGGTCACGCGAACAATGTAGTTGCCCGGCAGCACGCCGGTGAACTCATACTTCCCGGTGGCATCGGTGGTGGCCGTCCCCAGCAACCGGTCGTTGGCATCCACCACCCCGTCGTTGTTGACGTCGTCGTACAACGCCACCGTCACGCCGGCAATGCCGACCTCACCAGCGTCTTGCACGCCATTGCCATTGGCATCTGCAAAGACGAGATCCCCGATCGTGCCCGTGGGCGGAACCCAGCCCGCGGCATCGTTGATGGAGCCGATCGAACCGCTGGCCGTCGTGATGTTGACAGCGGTTCCCATCGTTCCGGTGGACGGGTCGTATGTCCGGATCACGCCCGAACCTCCGACCAGATACACCGTATCGTTCTGACCCGTGCTGGCCTGGGTGGGGTTGCCCGACAAGGTCGTCGAGCTCACCTGCGCACCGGTGGTGGCGTTGTAACGCACCACGCTGCCCGTCTGGATACTGAGGATGGTGTTGCTGGCAGGGTCGTAGCCCAGATCCCCCCAATCGTTGCTCCCGATGCTGCCCACCAGCAGCGACGCACTGGTCACCGAGCGGCCATCGCTGGCCAAGTTGATGCGGTAGATGGCATCGTCGGCGGCGGTGGACGAACCGCCACCACCATTGTTGTTTTCGACCCCCAAGTAGAGCGAACCGTTGGCAAAAACCGCCCCGCCGCTCCCCACACCCCGATCCCCCACCACCACGCCGGAGCTGGTCAAGTCACTGGCGATCAGAATGTGGGTGTTGTTGATGAGATCGTAGGCAAACAGCGCCCGGTTGGCGTTGTTGCCCGTGTTGGAAACGTAATACAGCAGCCCATTGGCCTGGTCCACCGCCAGCGAGTTCAGGCCATCCGATGTCGACAGCGTCACACCGCCGACCGAATTGGGCACCGTCGTCAGCAAGGTCGCCTTGCCCGTGGTCACGTCGATGCTGTAGATGCTCATGCCCGAAGCCGCCAAAATGGCGCCGGCACCCGTGGTCACAGGCGTCAGCACGCCCGCCCATTGCTCAGCGGTGATCACGGTGGTTTCGATCTCACCACCGACCCGCGTTTCCAGCACCCAGTCGCCGCCCAGCGCCTCGGAACCGGTGTCATCGTTCGATGCCGCCACATCGGCCCCAGTGGCCTCCGCCAGCAGATTGACAAAGTTAAGCCCCGCTTCGGTGGACGACACATCGCAGCCATAGAGCAGGAGGTCTGCCCCCTCGGACAGGGAGGCGGCGATGATCGCCATCTCGTCCGCATGCTCGCCCTCGAGCGACTGGGCATCCAGCTTGGTGTTGCCCAGCTCCAGCGAGCCCGCCGTGCCGTGGCTGATGATGTGGATGGCATCCACACCGGTGCGGCCATTGAGGATTTCGGCCATCTGTTCGACACCGTCGCGGTCGGCGTCCAGAACGTAGATTTCACCCGGGTGCCAGCTCAGTTCCGGCACGATGTCTTTGGCCACCGCATCGACAAAAATGATTTCCACCCGTTCTGCCGGCGCATCCACCGCGGCCAGATCGGTTTCGCTCAACGCATCGACATCGTCGCCAGCGTCGGCATCCGCGTCCCCATCGGTAGCCGCGCCAGCCGCCGACGCCGAACTGGTCGTGTCCGTCGTCGTGTCGTCCCCGTCGGCCTCGGAAACCTCCGCCACGGCATCAGGGTCGGCCTCGGCCTCGCCCCCCGTTTCCGTCCCAGCGTTCGCGGTGTCGGGGGCATCGGTCTGCGTCGTCGAGGTGGGGGCCGCGGTGGGAGCCGGTACAGAGCTCTCCTCCGTGTCGGTGGCCGCCACCGGCGTGGCGGCTGGCTCCGGCGCCTCCGACACATGGACCTCTTCCGCCACCGGCACCGGGTCGGCGGCAGGTGCCGAAGCCTCCTGGGTATCGACCACGGTGGCCGCTACCGCGGCGTCAAAGACGATCCGCTGCTCCAGCGCGAGTTGCTGCCCCACCAACGCCCGGGCTGGTGCACGCCGGGCACGACGCCCGGAGGACACCTTGCGACCACTCGACGACGCCACTTCAGCGGCCGCCACATAGGTCCCCAGTGTTTCGTTCCAGATCGACTTGTATGACTTGTTCATGCGAATGGGTAAGTGGTATCCAACAGCGTCCGAAAATAGTTACTTGGAACTACAGGACCGATCTTGGAGCGTAACAAAAAATTTCCCGAACCTTAACTGGTAGCGGAAAAAACACGGCAGAACCGCGAATACTCCACATGCAGTGCCTCCAGATGGACGACAAAGACCACACTCGGCGCGTCGGACCTTTTCACAGCACCCACACCGCAGGCTGTAAACAAACACAGAGTCAGGAAAACCTGGGGAGCAGGAGGATCGCTTCCGCATTGGAAAACGAATAACAGCGATCGGCCGCCTCACGCCAGGGCAGCCAGATCTGGTCCCGGTGCTCGCGCGCGCTCAAGGTCACCGGAACCGCGCGAGGAATGCACAAACCAAAGACCCGTTCGACATTGCGGGTCACCCCCGGGGCGTACCGGTACAGCCACTCGGGGTAAATGTCGTAGACGTTTTCCAGACACCAGTCGCTCAACCGATGCCCTGGCGCCCGACCGTCCAGCCCGGTTTCTTCGGCCACCTCCCGCATGGCCGTCTCTTCAAAAGGCTCTTCGACAGCGTCTTTGGAACCCGTCACCGATTGCCAGAAACCTGGCGACTCGGCACGCTCAATCAGCAACACTTCGAGCGCTGGCGTGTGGATCACCACCAGCACCGACTGTGGAATCTTGTGCGCACGTTGTGATGAATTGGTCGCCACAGCCCGTCCCAAAAAAGAAAGCGCCCCGAAGGGCGCCTTGCTGCTGAAGAAAAGAAGCGGCCGCCCCTCAGACCGGCGACGGGTTGCGCAGCCGGATGTGCAGCTCGCGCAACTGCTTCTCGTCCACCGTGCTGGGTGCCTGGGTCAGCAGGTCCTGGGCACGCTGGGTCTTGGGGAAAGCGATCACGTCGCGAATCGATTCGGCGCCCGTCATCAGGGTGATCAGGCGATCCAGGCCAAAGGCCAGGCCACCGTGCGGCGGCGCACCATACTGCAGAGCATCCAGCAGGTAGCCGAACTTCGCGCGCGCATCTTCTTCGCCGATCTTGAGCGCGCTGAAGACCTTGCTCTGCACATCGGCGCGGTGGATCCGCACCGAACCGCCGCCCAGCTCCCAGCCGTTGAGCACCATGTCGTAGGCCTTGGCGATGCACTTGCCCGGATCGGTGTCCATCAGGTCCTCGTGGCCATCCTTGGGGCTGGTGAAAGGATGGTGCACGGCCACCCAGCGGTCTTCTTCCTCGTCGTGCTCGAACATCGGGAAGTCCACCACCCACAGCGGCGCCCAGCGGCTTTCGAACAGACCGCTCTTCTTGCCGAGTTCACTGTGGCCGATCTTCAGGCGCAGTGCGCCGATGGCATCGTTGACGACCTTGGTCTTGTCGGCACCGAAGAACAGCAGGTCACCGTCCTGGGCGCCGGTGCGCTGGAGGATCTCGGCGATGGCCGCGTCGTGGATGTTCTTGACGATGGGCGATTGCAACCCGTCGCGCCCCTTGACCACCTCGTTGACCTTGATCCAGGCCAGTCCCTTGGCGCCATAGATCTTGACGAACTCGGTGTACTGGTCGATCTCGCCACGCGAGATCTGGGCGCCACCGGGCACACGCAGCGCGACCACGCGGCCACCGGGCGTTGTCGCCGGGCCGGAGAAAACCTTGAAGTCCACATCCTTCATGACCTCGGTCAGCTCGGTGAATTCGAGCTTGACACGCAGGTCCGGCTTGTCGGAGCCAAAGCGGTAGGCGGCCTCCTGGAAGGTCATGATCGGGAACTCGCCCAGGTCCACCCCCAGTTGGGTCTTGAACACCTCGGTGATCATGCGCTGGAAGATCGCACGGATTTCTTCTTCGTTCAGGAACGAGGTCTCACAGTCGATCTGGGTGAACTCGGGCTGCCGGTCGGCACGCAGGTCTTCGTCGCGGAAGCACTTGGTGATCTGGTAGTAGCGGTCGTAGCCAGCCACCATCAGCATCTGCTTGTAGAGCTGGGGCGACTGGGGCAACGCAAAGAACTGGCCGTCGTGCACGCGGCTGGGCACCAAGTAATCGCGCGCGCCTTCGGGCGTGCTCTTGCCCAGCATGGGCGTCTCGATGTCGATGAAACCTTCCTTGTCCAGGAAATTGCGCACCTGAATGGCGGTCTTGTAGCGCAGCATCATGTTGCGCTGCATGGCCGGGCGGCGCAGGTCCATCACACGGTGCGTGAGGCGCGTAGTCTCCGACAGGTTGTCGTCGTCCATCTGGAACGGCGGCGTGACCGAGGCGTTCAGCACGATCAGCTCGTGGCACAGCACTTCGATCTTGCCGCTCTTGAGGCCGTCGTTGGTCGTGCCTTCAGGGCGGGCACGCACCAGGCCCTTGACCTGCACGCAGAACTCGTTGCGCACATCTTCGGCCACCTTGAACATCTCGGGGCGGTCCGGATCGCACACCACCTGCACATAACCTTCGCGGTCACGCAGGTCGATGAAGATCACCCCACCGTGGTCGCGACGGCGGTTGACCCAGCCGCACAGCGAAACGGTTTGGCCCATCAGGGCTTCGGTCACCAGACCGCAGTAGTGGGAGCGCATGGCCATGGAATTGCTTCTTTCAACAGAGGGCCGCACGGAGCGGCCGGATCGGCTCAGGTAAGGGGAACAGGCGAAGAGGCGCCAGGTTGTGGGGGTTGTACACGCTGATGAACTCGTCGCCGGCGCCACCGGGGCCATGCCCGGTTCGCAGATGTGCCTGGACTTCACCACCCGGTGCACCGGTCAGGAAAGCAATGGTCCACATGCCCTCCTGCGGCCACTGGATCAGTAAAGCCTGCCGGAAAGCATTGCCCTTTTCCGAAAACAGCGTGTCCGACACCTGCTTGACGCCGGAATAGATCGAGCGAACCACCGGAATCCGGTGCAGCAGTGCATGCCACCAGTTCACCAGCCTGGAACCGATGATGTTGGATGCCAGGGCACCGATGGACAGCAGCACCCCGAGGGCAAAGATCACGCCCAGACCGGGCAGGTGAAAACCAAGCAGTTGGTCAGGATGCCAGCTGGCCGGCAGGATGCGCAAGGTCTGGTCCAGAGTGGACACCACCCAGTCGAGCACCCAGAGGGTGATGATCAGGGGCACGAGCACCAGAAGCCCGGACAACAGCCACTTGCGCAAGGCAGCCATAAATGCCGTGGGTCTCAGTGGCAGGCGCAGGAGCCACCACAGGGCGTGGACGGCGCGGGACTGGCCGGGGTTTCCGACGAGGACGGCGCGGCAGCGGCGGCACCCTCAACAGCGGTTCCGGTCGAGGCGGCGGCCGCGCCGGATGCACTGGCTCCGCCACGGAAATCGGTGGCGTACCAGCCCGAGCCCTTGAGCTGGAAACCGGCCGCCGTCAGCTGCTTGCGAAAGGTCGCCGCCCCGCAGGCGGGGCAATCGGTCAGCGGTGCGTCGGAGATTTTCTGCAGAACGTCCTTGGCATGGCCGCAGGACTCGCACTTGTAGGCATAGATCGGCATGGCGTGAACGGTGGAAAACACCTCTCCGGCGCAGACAGCGGACGCCCCGTGGTGCCGGACAGGGAAGTTGAACAAAACCGGGCATTATAGTTTGGGACGCTTGCCCAGGCCGTCAAGGGCCCCCAGACTTTTATCCCGCTCCGGTCACCAGAGACGGATGCGCAGCAGCACCTGGGTGACGACCAGCCCCAGCACGAAGCCGATACCGCCGTAGATGATGCCCTGCAACAGGCGGTTGGTGCGTTTCTGCTCCGCCAACAGGGCCTGCAGTTCCGCGCGGCTCACGCCGTCACCGGGCTGCCGCAGACGATCGTGCAGCAGCCGTGGCAAGGCCGGCAGCAGTTTGGCGTACTGCGGCGCTTCGGCCTTGAGCTGTTGCCACAGCTTGCGCGGCCCCATCTGGTCGACCATCCACTTTTCGAGAAAGGGTTTGGCGGTCGCCCAGAGATCCAGATCCGTGTCCAGTTCGCGCCCCAGCCCCTCGATGTTGAGCAGGGTTTTCTGCAGCAGCACCAGTTGCGGCTGGATCTCCACCTGGAAACGCCGCGATGTCTGGAACAGCCGCATCAGCACCATGCCCAGGGAGATCTCGCGAAGCGGACGGTCGAAGTACGGCTCGCACACCGCCCGGATTGCCGACTCGAGTTCGTCGACCCGGGTCTCGGGCGGCACCCAGCCGCTTTCAATGTGCAACTGGGCGACACGCTTGTAGTCGCGCCGGAAAAACGCCGTGAAGTTCTGCGCCAGGTATTCCTTGTCGAACTCGGTGAGCGTACCGACGATGCCGAAATCGAGCGAGATGTAGCGCCCGAAGGTGGCCGGATCCACACTGACCCGGATGTTGCCCGGGTGCATGTCGGCATGGAAAAAACCGTCGCGGAAAACCTGGGTGAAAAAGATGGTCACGCCGTCGCGCGCCAGCTTCGGGATGTCGACGCCTCGCGCCCGCAGATCGTCCACCCGGTTGATGGGCAGGCCGCGCATGCGCTCCATCACCATCACCTCGGTGTGGCAAAAGTCCCAGAACATCTCCGGGATCATCACCAGATCAAGCCCCGCCATGTTGCGGCGCAACTGGGCCGCATTGGCCGCTTCGCGCATGAGGTCGAGCTCGTCGTGCAGGTACTTGTCGAACTCGGCCACCACCTCGCGCGGTTTGAGGCGCCGGCCGTCTGCCGAGAGGCGCTCCACCCAGCCGGCCATCATGCGCATGAGCGAGAGGTCTTTTTCGATCACCGGCAGCATGTTCGGGCGCAGCACCTTCACCGCCACCTCCCGCCCGGCGTGGCGGCCGGCCTTCAGCGTGGCGAAGTGCACCTGCGCGATCGACGCGCTGGCCACGGGCGTGTGCTCGAAGTGATCAAACAGGGCCTCCAGCGGTTGGCCGAAGGCGCGCTCGATGGTCGCCACCGCCACCGCACTCGGAAACGGCGGCACGTTGTCCTGCAGATGCGCCAACTCGTCGGCGATATCGGGCGGCAACAGGTCGCGGCGGGTGGACAGCACCTGCCCGAACTTCACGAAGATCGGACCCAGGCGCTCCAGCGCTTCGCGCAGGCGCTGACCGCGCGGCGCATCCAGCTTGCGCCCGATCGTCACCAGGCGGGTCAGCCCCCGAACCAGTGGATGCGGGAAGCTCGACAGCAGCAGCTCGTCCAGCCCATGGCGCAGCGCCACCCACAGGATGAAAGCGCCACGAAACAGCCGCCTCATGCGGCAGGCCCGTCGGTGCCGGTTTCGCTGGGAGCGGCTGGCGAAGCGCCCCCGCTGCGGCCAGGCACACGCGCCACGAAAGCCTTCAGGCCTCGCGCCACCGTCGATGCGATGCCCACCAGCGTGTGTGCCGCCGCATCGCCGACGAATTGCGAAAGGTCTTCCTCCACGTCCCAGCGCACGTTGTCCACCAGCCAGGCCACTTCCGCCGCCAGTTGCACGTCGCCCTGGATATCGACACCGGGCTTGTGGCCGCTGGCCAGCGACTGCGCCAGCTCGCGCGCCAAGCCCAGCGGCGAGGTCTGGGTGAGGGTCACGGTCAGTTCGGCAGCCGTTGCGGCCGGGAGGCGCTCGACCAGCCCGGCGGCGGTAGCGGCCAGCGTCAGGTGCACCGCACCCCACTGCAGCCGCACCGGCTTGCCTTTGTGGCGCCGCAGGCGATCCTGCGCCTGCGGCTCCTGCCCCAGCACATGATTGAGGAAAAGCACCACACGGTTCTGCACCTCATCCACCACCCATTCGGGGGGCTTCAGCGCTCCCAACAGGGATTGCAGCGCAGACAAAGGCGAAGCGCCGGCCGCAGCCGGCGAAGGGGAATGGGCGTCGTTCATGCCCTCGATTCTGACGGATAAGCCGGGCGCTTCAGCGCAGCGCCTGCACCCCGGCCACCAGCCACCCGCCTTCGGTGTGACGCGGCCGGGTGATGTCCCATATTTCCCGGAACGGGCTTGGGCCGGCTGAGAGGTCTTCGCGCATCAGGCCCGAGAACTCGACGCTGGCGAGCCACGCGTCCGCCATCTCCTCGATGCCCAGCAGGCGCGCTTCGAGCATCACCACCTCGGTGCGTGCGGACGGCGCGGTCGACCGGTCATCGGCCTCCGCAGGCTGGCGGGCCGCAATGGCCGTCTCCATGCGCTGGCGAATCTGCTCCAGCATGCCATCGGTCATCATGGCGCGCAGGCTGGCCAGATCGGCCTGGTCCCAGGCCGATTGCAGGTGCAGGAAGTTGGCTTTGGACGTGGACAGGAAATCGGCTTCATCGAAACCGTCGGGCGAGCGGCGTTCCAGCGCGGGAGCCACCACGGGCGCCGCCGCATCGACCGGGGCATACGCGGCGCTCTCCCACGGGCGCGCCGACGCGTCGTTGCCGACGTTTTTCGGGCTGTAGCCCCGGGGTGCCACCGGCGTCACCTGATCGGCCGGAATGGGTCCCGACGGCTGCGCTATCGGCGCAGCGGCCTTGAGACGCCGCCGAGCCCCCAGCACCACGGCCACCAACACAACCCCCACCAGTGCCAGCCACCACAGCCACGACGATTCGGCGCTCATCGAATACCCCCTTGCATGCCCTTCCTTGTCCTTTCCTGTCCCGCCGGCGCCCTCCCGGGCCGCGGTGTCAACACTTGATACCCAGATGCAACGCGACGATGCCGCCGCTGAGGTTGTGCACGTCCACATGGCCGAAGCCCACGTTCTTCATGATCTGGCGCAAGCCCTCCTGGTCCGGGTGCATGCGGATCGACTCCGCCAGGTAGCGGTAGCTCTCGGCATCCCCGGCAACCAGTTGGCCCAATTTCGGCAGCACGTTGAACGAGTACCAGTCATACGCCTTCTCCAAAGGCTTGGCGACCCGGGAAAACTCCAGCACCAGCAAGCGCCCCCCCGGCTTGAGCACGCGCCGCATCTCGGCGAGGGCCTGGTCCTTGTGGGTCATGTTGCGCAAACCAAACGCCACCGACACGATGTCGAAGGACTCGGACGCAAACGGCAGCTTTTCGGCATCACAGACCATCGTCGGCAACACCAGCCCGTTGTCCAGCAGGCGGTTGCGCCCCTCGCGCAGCATGGCCTCGTTGATGTCGGTGTGCACCACACGCCCGGAGGGTCCCACCCGGCGGGCGAACGCCATCGACAGGTCGCCGGTGCCGCCCGCAATGTCGAGCACCTGGTCACCCTCCCGAGGACGGGCCACGGTGATGGCATAACGCTTCCAGACCCGGTGCAAGCCGGCCGACATCAGGTCGTTCATGACGTCGTACTTGGACGCGACCGAATCGAACACGCCGCGCACACGCTGCGCTTTTTCCCGCTCGTCGACCGTTTCGAAACCGAAGTGGGTGGTGGCCATGGGGTGGTTCTCCGTGAATCCTTGACGGTCGGGTTCAGTGGTGGTGGCCGCAGGCGTGCCCGCCCGCCGTCGGCATGGGGGCATCCCGATCCAGCCCCGCATCGGCCAGACGCTGCAAGTAGTCGCGCCAGAGCGCGTCCTGCCGCGCACCCAGCGTGTACAGGTATTCCCAGGTGAAGAGGCCGGAATCGTGCCCATCGGAAAACGTCGGCCGCACCGCATAGTGCCCCACCGGCTCCAGCGCCACGATCTGCACGTCGCGCTTGCCGGTCTGCAGGGTTTCCTGACCCGGGCCATGCCCTTGCACTTCGGCCGACGGCGAACATACCCGCATCAGCTCGAAAGGGATGCGGAAGGTCTGGCCATCGGAGAACAGCACCTCCAGCACGCGGGAGGCGCCATGCACGGTGATGTCCTGGGGCGTCGGGGTGTTCGGTGTGAGTCCAGCCATGGCGTTCCTCGGGTCAGACCAGGACGCGCTCGATGCCACCCTGGTTGGCACGCGCCACGTATTCAGGCAGCCAGCTTTCGCCCAGGATCTGGCGCGCCATTTCAACCACGATGTAGTCGGCCTCCAGCAAGCCGTTCTGCAAGTCGTCGGTGTAGCGGCTCAGGCCCTGCAGGCAGCTCGGGCAAGAGGTCAGCATCTTGACGTTGGCCTGCGGTGCCACAGTACCCGCAGCGCGCAGGGCCGCTTCGCCCTTGCGCACCTCTTCTTCCTTGCGGAAGCGGATCTGCGTGGAGATGTCCGGCCGGGTCACGCCCAGCGTGCCGCTTTCGCCGCAGCAGCGTTCGCTCTTGATAACGCCACCGCCCACCAGGGCCTTGACGGTCTTCATCGGGTCCTGCAACTTCATCGGGCTGTGGCACGGGTCGTGGTACAGGTAACCGCCCTGCCCCGCCGGCAGCGTGATGCCCTTTTCCAGCAGGTACTCGTGGATGTCGATGATGCGGCAGCCCGGGAAGATCTTCTCGAACTCGTAACCCTGCAACTGGTCGTAGCAGGTGCCACAGCTCACCACCACCGTTTTGATGTCCAGGTAGTTCAGCGTGTTGGCCACGCGGTGGAACAGCACCCGGTTGTCGGTGATGATCTTTTCCGCCTTGTCGAACTGGCCGCTGCCGCGCTGCGGATAGCCACAGCACAGATATCCCGGCGGCAGCACGGTCTGCACGCCCGCATGCCAGAGCATGGCCTGGGTGGCCAGGCCGACCTGGCTGAACAGGCGCTCGGAGCCGCAGCCGGGGAAGTAGAACACCGCTTCTGTCTCGGCCGTGGTGGCTTGCGGATTGCGGATGATGGGAACGTAGTCCTTGTCCTCGATATCGAGCAACGCGCGCGCCGTCTTCTTGGGCAGACCACCAGGCATCTTCTTGTTGATGAAGTGGATGACCTGTTCCTTGACCGGCGCGGTGCCCACCGTGGCCGGCGGGGCCGACGTCTGCTTCTTCGCCGCCAGGCGCAGCACGTCGTTGGCCAGGCGCTGGGCCTTGAAACCCACGTCCACCATGGCCGAGCGCACCAGCTTGATGGTCTGCGGATTGGTCGCGTTGAGCATGAACATGGCCGCCGCATTGCCGGGCCGGAAGCTCTTCTGGCCCATCTTGCGCAGCAGGTTGCGCATGTTCATCGACACGTCGCCGAAGTCGATCTTCACCGGGCAGGGAGACAGGCACTTGTGGCAGACCGTGCAGTGATCGGCCACGTCCTCGAACTCTTCCCAGTGCTTGATGCTGATGCCACGGCGCGTCTGCTCTTCGTACAGAAAAGCTTCGATCAGCAGCGAAGTCGCCAGGATCTTGTTGCGCGGGCTGTAGAGCAGGTTGGCGCGCGGCACGTGCGTGGCACAGACCGGCTTGCACTTGCCGCAGCGCAGGCAGTCCTTGACCGAATCGGCGATGGCGCCGATGTCGCTCTGCTGCATGATCAGCGACTCGTGCCCCATCAGGCCGAACGAGGGCGTGTAGGCATTGGCCAGGTCGGCCTGGCGCACGCTGGCATCGCCCGCCACCAGCGCCTGGTGCGCGGCACCGCGCAGCAGTTTGCCCTTGTTGAAGCGACCCTCGGGATCGACCTTCGCCTTGTAGGCGGCAAAGGGGTTGAGCTCGTCGTCGGTCAGGAATTCCAGCTTGGTGATGCCGATGCCGTGCTCGCCCGAGATCACGCCATCCAGGCCCCGCGCCAGCACCATGATGCGGGCCACCGCCTCGTGGGCGGTCTGCAGCATCTCGTAGTCGTCGCTGTTGACGGGGATGTTGGTGTGCACATTGCCGTCGCCCGCGTGCATGTGCAGCGCCACCCAGACGCGGCCTTTGAGCACACGCTTGTGGATGGCATTGCATTCGGCCAGGATCGGGGCAAAGGCCGCGCCGGTGAAAATCTGTTGCAAGGGTGCGCGAATCTGGGTCTTCCAGCTCGCGCGCAGCGAATGGTCCTGCAGCTGCGGGAACAGGCTGTCGACATCGCGCAGCCAGCCAGCCCACAGGGCGCGTACCTCACGCACCTTGGCCAGGGCCTGTTGCACGCGATCTTCCAGCAACTCGGCGTTCGGCAGGTCGTTGGCGTCGTCGGTCTTGCCCAGGGGCAGGTTGCCTTTGGCAAAAAAGGCTTCCAGCGCATCGCACAGCTTGAGCTTGTTGCGCAACGACAGTTCGATATTGATGCGCTCGATGCCCAGCGTGTATTCGCCCATGCGCGGCAGCGGGATCACCACGTCTTCGTTGATCTTGAAGGCGTTGGTGTGCTTGCTGATGGCGGCCGTGCGCTTGCGGTCGAGCCAGAATTTCTTGCGCGCCTCGGCGCTGATGGCCACGAAGCCCTCGCCGCTGCGACCGTTGGCCATGCGGATCACTTCGCTGGTGGCGCGCGCCACGGCATCGGCATCGTCGCCGACGATGTCGCCGATCAGCACCATCTTGGGCAGCGTGCCCCGTTTGCTCTTGGTCGCGTAGCCCACGGCCTTGAGGTAGCGGTCGTCCAGGTGTTCCAGGCCGGCCAGCAGCGTCCCGCTGCGCTTTTGCTCGGCAAACATGAAGTCCTTGATCTCAACGATCGAGGGCACACCGTCCTTGGGATTGCCGAAAAACTCCAGACACACGGTGCGGGTGTGGTCGGGCATGCGATGCACCACCCAGCGTCCGCTGGTGATCAGGCCATCACAGCCTTCTTTCTGGATACCCGGCAGGCCGCTGAGGAACTTGTCGGTCACGTCCTTGCCCAGGCCTTCCTTGCGGAAGGTCGAGCCGGGAATCGCCAGCGTTTCGGTGCGCAGCGGCGTTTTGCCGTCGGCGGCAAAGTACCGGAGTTCGAAGGTCGCCACCTCGGCATCGTGGATCTTGCCCAGGTTGTGGTCCAGGCGTGTGACTTCTAACCATTCGGCCTGCGGCGTGACCATGCGCCAGCTCACCAGGTTGTCCAGCGCCGTGCCCCAAAGCACGGCCTTCTTGCCACCAGCGTTCATGGCGATGTTGCCGCCCACGCACGAGGCTTCGGCCGACGTGGGATCGACCGCGAACACAAAGCCCGCCCGTTCGGCCGCATCGGCCACGCGCTGCGTGACCACGCCGGCTTCGGTCCACACCGTGGCCACCGGTTGCGCGTGGCCGGGAATGGCCACGTGCTCGACCTCGGTCATGGCTTCGAGCTTCTCGGTGTTGATGACCACACTCTTCCAGGTCAGCGGGATCGCGCCGCCGGTGTAGCCGGTGCCGCCCCCGCGCGGGATGATGGTCAGACCCAGTTCGACGCAGCCCTTCACCAGGTGCGCCATCTCGGCCTCGGTGTCGGGCGTGAGCACCACGAACGGGTATTCCACGCGCCAGTCGGTCGCGTCGGTCACGTGCGACACGCGCGAGAGACCGTCGAATTTGATGTTGTCCTTGGCGGTCAGCTTGCGCAGCACGCGGTTCGTGCGCTGGCGCAGCGTGGCCATCTCTTCGAACGAGTGGGCAAAGGTGTCCACGGCCGCGTGGGCCAGCGTGAGCAACTCACCCACCAGCGCGTCACGCGCCGGATCGTCCTGGGGTGTGCGACGGCGCTGCACCTCACCGAGCCGGTGGTGCAGCGCTTCGACCAGCGCGGCACGCCGCTTGGGGTTGTCGAGCAGGTCGTCCTGCAAATAGGGGTTGCGCTGGACCACCCAGATGTCGCCAAGCACCTCGTAGAGCATGCGGGCCGATCGCCCGGTGCGCCGCTCGCCGCGCAAGTCGTCCAGCAGCCCCCAGGCCCGGGAGCCCAGCAGACGCAGCACAATTTCGCGATCCGAGAAAGAGGTGTAGTTGTACGGAATCTCACGCAGACGGGGCGAATCGTCGAGCGTGGTTTCCAGCAGCGGAAGCGGAGTCGGGGCGTTCATGGGGCGAGGGCCAGCAACAAAAGCTGAACCTGCGATGGTACCGCAGGCCCCAATCACACACCCCTGCGGCGGATACTGGCGCCGCAGGCGTCAGGCGCGGCGTGCCCACCAGGCCAGACTGCCCTGGAAGAGCACCAGCGCAGCATACGTGACCATCACGCTATCGCGCCCAAAAATCACCAGGCCGGCCAGCAGCACCGCCACACCCACCGCCCATTGCACCAACAGTTCGCGCCACGCACCCCAGCGGCCACGGCGCGCCCCGGGCTTCAGGCGTGGCGCTCCCCAGAGCAGCAGACCCACCACCAGGGCAGGCGCCACGAAGTTCGCAAGATGAAGGATCAAGGCGATAAAGTTCACCGCAGCGGAAAGGTCAAAAGCCGGCAGAGAAAAAGCGGGGCGCCTCGCACAAGGCGCGTTCGCAGGCCATCCGCATCAACAGGCGGCGCGCGCCCACGGCAGCAGGGGCGCTGGAATTTTATAATCTCCTTTATGGCTGTCTGGGCACTCGGCATCAATCACCAAACGGCTCCGCTGGATCTGCGGGGCCGTTTTGCGTTCGCCATCGACCAGATCCAGCCCGCCCTCACGGGTTACCGCACCAGCCTGCCCCTTCAAGCAGAGGCCACCCTGCTGTCGACCTGCAACCGCACCGAACTCTATGGCGCTGGGGACCAGTCGGCGGTGGAACCCACGTTGCAGTGGTTGGCCCAGACCGGTGGCGTGAGCCCGCACGTGTTGCAGGACCACGCCTACATCCTGCGCGAAGACGACGCAGCCCGGCATGCCTTCCGCGTCGCCAGCGGCCTGGACAGCATGGTGCTCGGCGAGGCGCAGATCCTTGGCCAGATGAAAGACGCCGTGCGCGCCGCCGACGAAGCCGGTGCGCTGGGCACCACACTGCACCAGCTGTTCCAGCGCTCGTTCTCGGTGGCCAAACAGGTGCGCACCTCCACCGAGATCGGCGCGCACTCGATCAGCATGACGGCGGCCGCCGTCAAGCTGGCTTCGCAGATCTTCGAAGACCTCAAGGACATCCGCGTGCTGTTCGTCGGGGCCGGCGAGATGATCGAACTGGCGGCCACCCACTTCGCCGCCAAGACCCCCAAGGCCATGGCCATCGCCAACCGCACACTGGAGCGTGGTGAAAAGCTGGCCAGCCGCTTTGGCGCCGAAGTCATGCGCCTGGCCGAGATTCCCGAACGGCTGCACGAATTCGATGCGGTGATCAGTTGCACCGCCAGCACCCTGCCGATCATTGGTCTGGGCGCGGTAGAGCGGGCGCTCAAAAAGCGCCGTCACCGCCCCATGTTCATGGTCGATCTGGCTGTGCCCCGCGACATCGAGATCGAGGTCAAGGGCCTGTCCGACGTGTACCTCTATACCGTGGACGACCTGGCCGGCGTGGTGCAGACGGGCAAGGACAACCGGCAGGCCGCCGTGGCGCAGGCCGAGGCCATCATCGACGCCGGGGTGCTGAGTTTCATGCACTGGATGCAGCAGCGGGATCCGGCCAACGGTGTCGTGCCGCTGATCCAGCAACTCAACGCCCAGGCCGACGCCTGGCGCCAGGTCGAAATGGCGCGCGCGCGCCGGCTGCTGGCCAAGGGCGAGCCGGTGGACGCGGTGCTCGAAGCCCTGGCCAAAGGCCTGACGCAAAAGATGCTGCACGGCACCCTGGCCGAGCTGCACACGGGCGACGCCGAATCCCGCGCCCACACGGCGCAAGCGGTTTCGCGCCTCTTCCTGCGCGAAAAGTCCTAGCGGCGCTGGCCGCTCCGCCCGGTCCGCGCGCCTCCAGAGCGTGCGGTCTTCCCGCTCACCCGCTCCCGCTGCCGTGAAACCCTTTGTCCGCGACACCCTGAACCGCCAGCGCGCCCGCCTGCACGAGCTGGACGCGCTGCTCTCCGCCCCCGACGTGGTCAGCGACTTGCAGCGCTTCCGAACGCTCAGCCGCGAACACGCCGACGCCAGCGAGCGGGTCAACGCATTCAACCGCTACCTGCAACGCGAGGCCGACCGGACCAGCGCCCAGGAACTGCTGACCGATCCCGACATGGCCGACATGGCGCGCGAAGAGGTGCAGGCCGCCGAAGCCGAGATGGCGCAGCTCGACGAGGCGCTGCAGCGCCTGCTGCTGCCACGCGATCCGGACGATGAACGCGCAGCCTTCCTGGAAATCCGCGCCGGCACCGGGGGCGACGAATCGGCGCTGTTCGCGGGTGATCTGGCGCGCCTGTACACCCGCTACGCGGACAGCCAGGGCTGGCGCACCGAGATCGTCAGCGAATCGCCGAGCGAGCTGGGCGGCTATAAAGAAGTGGTGCTGCTCATCAGCAACCCGGGCGGCGCCGGGCCCGGCGTGTACGGCCAGTTGCGCTTTGAATCTGGTGGCCACCGCGTGCAGCGCGTGCCCGCCACCGAAACCCAGGGCCGCATCCACACCAGCGCCGCCACCGTGGCCGTGATGCCCGAACCCGACGAAGCCGAAGCCGTCAAACTCAATCCGGCCGAACTGCGCATCGACACCTTCCGCGCCAGCGGCGCCGGCGGCCAGCACATCAACAAGACCGATTCGGCGGTGCGCGTGACCCACCTGCCCACCGGCCTCACCGCCGAATGCCAGGACGGTCGCAGCCAGCACAGCAACAAGGCCAAGGCGCTGCAGGTGCTGGCCGCACGCCTGCAGGAAAAAGAACGCAGCGAGCGCGCCGCCAGCGAAGCCGCCACGCGCAAGGGCCTGATCGGCAGCGGCGACCGCAGCGATCGCATCCGCACCTACAACTTCCCGCAAGGACGCCTGACAGACCACCGCATCAACCTCACGCTCTACAAGCTGCTGCAGGTGATGGAGGGCGACCTGGGCGACGTCATCCACGCGCTGCAGGTGGCGCGCGGCGCCGAACAATTGGCCGCGCTCGAAAGCCAGGCATGACGACGCTCACCGAAGCGTTGGCCTCTGCCGCCCGGCTCGGGCTGGACCGCCTGGACGCCCAGATCCTGCTGTTGCACGCGCTGGGCCGTTCGCCCCATGACCGCGCCTGGCTCATCGCCCACGACGCAGACGTCCTGCCCGAGGCAGCACAAACCGTGTGGACCGCACTGCTGCAACGGCGCCAGGCCGGCGAACCCGTGGCCTATCTGCTGGGGCACAAGGCCTTCTTCGGGCTCGACCTGCAGGTGGGCCCGGGCGTGCTCGTGCCGCGGCCCGACACCGAAACCTTGGTCGAATGGGCGCTGTCCTTGCTCCCGACCGATGCTGCGCCAGCCCAGCCCACGCGCGTGCTCGATCTCGGCACCGGCAGCGGAGCCATCGCCCTGGCGCTGGGCACCCACGCACCACAGGCCGAGCTGACCGCCACCGACGCCAGCGAAGCCGCCCTGGCGCAGGCCCGCGCCAATGGCCAGCGCCTAGGCCTGCCGGTGCGCTGGCGCCTCGGTCACTGGCTGGACGCTGTGCCGGGCGAGCGCTTTCACCTCATCGTCTCCAACCCGCCCTACATTGCCGAGGCGGACCCGCACCTGGCGGCACTGACCCACGAGCCGCTGTCGGCCCTGACGGCCGGCCCCGACGGGCTGGACGACATCCGCCACCTCGTGGCCACCGCACCCGGCGCGCTCCACCCCGGCGGCTGGCTGCTGCTCGAACACGGCTACGACCAGGCCGCCGCCGTGCGCGCCCTGCTCAGCGACCGGGGCTTCGAAACCGTCAGCAGCCGTACCGACCTCGCGGGCATCGAGCGCTGCACCGGCGGGCGCTGGCCGCTCGCGCGATAATCCGGATTTCCGGCCAGCCACCCGGTGCCGGCCCGCCCCAAACCACACGGAACCTACGACCATGAGCGACGTGCAAAGCCAGATCGACCAACTGGTCAAATCCCACGACATCGTGCTGTTCATGAAGGGCAGCGCCAGCTTCCCGATGTGCGGCTTCTCCGGCCGCGCGGTGCAGATCCTCAAAGCCTGCGGCGTGGACCCCAAGTCGCTCACCACCGTCAACGTGCTCGAAAACGACGCAGTGCGCCAGGGCATCAAGGACTACAGCCAGTGGCCCACCATTCCGCAGCTCTACGTCAAGGGCGAATTCATCGGCGGTTCGGACATCATGATGGAAATGTACGAGTCGGGTGAACTGCAAAAAGTGATCACCGGTCAGGCCTGACCGTCCCTTTCGCCCCGCCGACAGCCGCCCCTGGGCGGCTGTTTGTTTTTTGGGCGTGATGCGCCATCCACCAGCGCGCAGGCGAACCGTCCATCGGGGATCACCGGACTTGAGAGCCGGCACGGCTTGTGCTTGAATGAATTCGGGTTTCCCATTTTCGTCACGCAGGAGAACGCCTTGAGCTCACACAGCCTGGTCCCGTCCTCACGCGCGATCCCCTTGCCGATCGCGCAGATGCGCAGCGTCTACCGCGCCGACGATGTCGAGCGCCGGCTGGTCAAGCTCCAGTCCAGCGGCACCGAGCGCGAACACGAAGGCCTGCGCAGCACCTACCAGCGCATGCTCGAACGCGGTCCGCAGCGGTTTGCCGTCAAACCCTCCGGTGTGCCCGACATGGCGCCGCTGTATGAATTGCTGCCCAATTTCGGCGAGGTGCTCGACGATGTGAAGCGCCACGTGGCACTGAGCCAGGACAGCCGCGACAGCCTGGAGGTCACGCCCATCCTATTGTTAGGGCCACCCGGCGTGGGCAAGACACACTTCGCGCGGCAGATTGCCGACCTGCTGGGCACCGGCATGAGCCTGGTGCCCATGAGCAGCATGACCGCCGGCTGGCTGCTCTCGGGGTCGTCCTCGCAATGGAAAGGCGCCAAGCCCGGCAAGGTATTCGAAGCCCTGGTGGACGGCGAATACGCCAACCCGGTGATCGTGGTCGACGAGATCGACAAGGCCAGCAGCGACGCGCAATACGACCCACTCGGGGCGCTCTACAGCCTGCTCGAACACGACACGGCGCAGCACTTCGTGGACGAATTCGCCGAAGTGCCCATCGATGCCAGCCAGGTGATCTGGATCACCACCGCCAACGACGAACGCCACATCCCCGAACCCATCCTGAACCGGATGAACGTGTTCGAGATCCAGCCGCCCTGCCCCGACGCGGCCCGGCGCATCGCCGGGCACCTGTACCAGTCGATCCGCGCCGAACACGACTGGGGACGCCGTTTCGACGCCGATCCGCCCGACGATGTGCTGGACCAACTGGCCGCCCTGGCACCGCGCGAAATGCGCCGAGCCCTGGTCACCGCCTTCGGCAACGCCCGGTTGGACAACCGGTTCAACGTGGAGCCCGGCGACCTGCCCCGTGCGGGCACCGGCAAGGCCCGGATCGGCTTCGTGCAGTGAGACTGCGGCCGGGCGCGACCGCCTTCAGGTGTCGCCGTGCACCCAATGGCGGGCCGCCGCGTACACCGCGTTCGGGTAAGCGGCCTTGCCCCGGCTGCCGTTGTAGCGCCCCAGCGCCATGAACGTGTCGCCGCGCTCGCGCTCCAGGTAGTGGCGCAGGATCACGCAGCCGAAACGGATGTTGGTCTGCATGTGGAACAGCTTGCCGGCGTCACCATCGCCGATCAGGCGCGCCCAGAACGGCATGATCTGCATGTAGCCGCGCGCGCCCACACTCGAGATCGCAAACTTGCGGAAAGCGCTTTCGACCTGGATCAGGCCCAGCACCAGGGTGGTGTCCAGCCCCGCCCGCTTCGACTCGTACCAGACCGTCTGCAGAAAATCGATCCGCGTCTGGAAATCGGGCTTGCGCCGCTGCAACCGGTCGCCCATGGCCCCCAGCCAGCGCAGGTAGGACAGGCGCCGTTCAATGTCCGTGAATTCGGGCACCGGTGGCGCCGTGTTGGCGATGGCCGCACTCAGTGCGGAACGCACCGAATCGGCCAGTGGTTCCTCAACCTGCCCACCCGCCCAGGAAGCCCCGGGATAGGCAGCCAACGCGACACCCCCCAGCCACCCGACGCTGCCGAGCAGACAGTCCCGGCGACGCCAGCCCGGCGAGCAACGCGAATCCGGCTCCATGCGTGCGACCCTTCGAACGCTCAGACGCCCAGGCGCTCCCGCACGAAGGCCAGGGCGTCCCCAACAGGCACCTTGGACGCTGCCGCATCGCGGCGGTGCTGGTACTCCAGCACGCCTTCCTTGAGACCGCGGTCACCGATGGTCACGCGGTGCGGCACACCGATCAGTTCCCAGTCGGCGAACATGGCGCCCGGGCGCTCGCCCCGGTCATCCAGGATCACGTCCACCCCCAGGGCCAGCAGGCCCTGGTACAGATCGTCGGCCGCGGCCTTCACCGCTTCGCTGCGGTCCGCCCCCACCGGGCAAACCACCGCGGTGAACGGCGCGATCGCATCGGGCCAGATGATGCCACGCTCGTCGTGGTTCTGTTCCACGGCCGCAGCCGGCAAACGGGTGACACCAATACCGTAGCAGCCCATCTCGAAATGCTTGGGCTTGCCGTCTTCGGCCAGAAAGGTGGCGTTCATGGCCAAGCTGTATTTGGTGCCCAGGTAGAACACGTGGCCCACCTCGATGCCGCGCTCGATGGCCAGCAGGCCCTGGCCGTCGGGCGACGGATCGCCCTCGACCACGTTGCGGATGTCGGCCACGAGCGCGGGTTCGGGCAGATCACGCCCCCAGTTCACACCCGTGAGGTGGAAGTCGACCTCGTTGGCACCGCAGATCCAGTCGGCCATCACCGCCACTTCGCGGTCGGCAACGATCGTCAAAGGCTGCTTCAGGCCGATCGGGCCCAGATAGCCCGGCTTGCAGCCGAAGTGCGCCTCGATTTCGGGCACGGTGGCGAAGCGGAAACCTTTGTCCAGGCCCGGCACCTTGCCCACCTTCACTTCGTTCATGTCGTGATCGCCACGCAGCAGCAGCAGCCAGACCTGGCTGCCCGTCACCTCGCCGGCCTCGTTGAGTTCGTCGGTGGCGAGCACCAGCGATTTGACCGTGGTGGCGAGTGGCACACCCAGCAGTTCGGCCACGTCGGCACAGGTGCTCTTGCCCGGCGTGGGCGTCTTGGTCATCGCATTGGCCGCCGCCGGGCGCGGGCCGGCCGGCGCCAGCGCCTCGGCCTTTTCCATATTGGCTGCGTAGTCGCTGTTCGGGCAATAGACGATGGCGTCCTCTCCCGTGGCTGCGATCACCTGGAATTCTTCCGACAGGTCGCCCCCGATGGCACCACTGTCGGCCGCCACCGCGCGGTAACGCAGCCCGAAGCGGTCAAAGATGCGGCGGTAGGCGGCCGCCATCACCTGGTAGCTGGCCTTGGCGCCGGCTTCGTCGCGGTCGAAGGAATAGGCGTCCTTCATGATGAACTCGCGGCCCCGCATCAGGCCGAAGCGCGGGCGGCGTTCATCGCGGAACTTGGTCTGGATCTGGTAGAAATTCTTGGGCAGTTGCTTGTAGCTGCGCAATTCCTGGCGCGCGATATCGGTCACAACCTCTTCGCTGGTCGGCTGCACGACGAAATGGCGTTCGTGGCGGTCCTGGATGCGGAGCAACTCCGGTCCCATCTTGTCGAAGCGCCCCGTCTCCTGCCACAACTCAGCCGGCTGGATCACCGGCATGGTGAGCTCCACCGCCCCGGCGCGATTCATCTCCTCTCGCACGATCTTTTCCACCTTCTGGATCACGCGCAGCCCCATGGGCATGTAGCTGTAGATACCGGCACCCAGCTTCTTGATCATGCCGGCGCGCGTCATGAGCTGGTGGCTGACGACCTCGGCATCGGCGGGAGCTTCCTTGAGGGTGGAAATGAAGAACTGGGAGGCTTTCATGGACACACCGCCCCTGGGCGGCCAGATGGGAAAACGTGGGTGGTTCGGGATGGCGAAACCCTTGACATCAAGGTTTCGCAGCGGGATCGGTATTTACCCGGCATTGGCGGAGCAGGCCCCCCGCACAGGGTACGCAAGTCGTCATGCGCGATGCATAATCGTCACAGTTCAAAAATTTGGGGTCGATTATGCTTGACAGAGAAGGCTTCAGGCCCAATGTCGGCATCATTCTGCTCAACCAGCGAAATCAGGTGTTCTGGGGCAAGCGCATCCGCTCCCATTCCTGGCAATTTCCGCAAGGTGGCATCGACCGGGGCGAAAGCCCCGAGCAAGCCATGTTTCGGGAGTTGCACGAAGAAGTGGGGCTCAGGCCCGAACACGTGAACATCGTGGCCCGTACGCGGGACTGGTTGCGCTACGAAGTGCCGGACCGCTTCATTCGCCGGGAGGCGCGCGGTCACTACAAAGGGCAGAAACAGATCTGGTATCTGCTGCGGCTGGTCGCTCAGGACTGGCATCTCAACCTGCGCGCCACCAACCACCCCGAGTTCGATGCCTGGCGGTGGAACGACTACTGGGTCCCACTGGATGTGGTGGTTGAATTCAAACGGGGCGTCTACGAAATGGCGCTGACCGAACTGGCCCGCTACCTGCCGCGGCAGGACAGCCGAAACCGCTATCTGCGCGGGGGCAGCCGGCAACGCCTGTCGGTAGATCACGCTTGCGCCGAAGCGGTCTTGCCCGAACCGCTCATGCAGCCCCTGTGCATGGAGCTCCCTCCCGGCGCCTGCTTCGAGCCCGACCCTCAACGGTCGCAGCAGACCCCATCGATCACACCGATACCCGACACGCATTGATGAGACGCCTCAGGCGCCGCTCAGACACCCTGAGCGGGCACCTGAAGCGCCATCCGATTCAGGGACGCGAAAGCACCAGGTTGTCGCGGTGAATCATCTCGGGCTCGGCCGCATAACCCAGCAGCCGCTCGAACTCCGCTGACGATTTCCGGCACAGCAGCCGCGCTTCCGAACTGGCGTAGTTGGCCAGGCCGCGCGCGATTTCCACCCCGCGGGTGTCGCGCACTGCGATCACATCGCCGCGCGAAAACTCACCTTCTACGCCGGTCATGCCGATCGGCAACAGGCTCTTGCCTTCACCGACGACCTTGCTGGCCGCGCCGTCGTCAACGGTCACGGCGCCCTGCAGCTTGAGGTGATCGGCCATCCACTGTTTGCGTGCCTGCAGCTTGGCCGTCTGCGCCACCAGACAGGTGCCAATGGCTTCGCCCGCGCACAAGCGCTGCAGCACATCGGGTTCGCGCCCCCAGGCAATCACCGTGGATGCCCCCGAGCCGGCCGCGCGCTTGGCCGCCAGGATCTTGGTGATCATGCCGCCGGTGCCGATGCCCGAGCCGGCGCCACCGGCCATGACCTCGAGCTGCGGATCGCCTGCGCGCGCAACATGCACAAAGGTGGCCGCAGGATCGCGTCGCGGATCGGCGGTGTACAGGCCTTTCTGGTCCGTCAGAATGATGAGCACGTCGGCCTCGACCAGATTGGCCACCAGCGCCCCCAGGGTGTCGTTGTCGCCGAACTTGATTTCGTCGTTGACGACGGTGTCGTTCTCGTTGATGACCGGCACCACGCCCAGCTGCAACAGGGTCAGCAGCGTGGAGCGGGCGTTGAGGTAGCGCTCGCGATCAGCGAGGTCCGCATGCGTGAGCAGCACCTGGGCACTGCCGACCCCGCATTCGCGCAGCTTGGTCTCGTACATCTGCACCAGCCCCATCTGCCCCACGGCCGCGGCGGCCTGCAGTTCGTTGATTTCCTTCGGCCGGGTGCGCCAGCCCAGGCGCTTCATGCCTTCGGCCACCGCGCCGCTGCTGACCATGATGAGCTCGCGCCCCTGCCCCACCAGCGCTGCGAGCTGACGGCTCCAATGGCCGATGGCCTCTTCGTCCAGTCCACGCCCTTCGTTGGTCACCAGGCTGGAGCCCACCTTGACCACGATGCGCTGCGCGGTCTTGACCACTGACGGCACGGCCGCCACGTCGTTCGCGATAGTTGCCTGATCGGCCATGTCGGATGAACCTTGTCGCTGTCGGGTCTCAGGGGTTGCCCGCAAAACGCGGATCGACCTCCACGTGCGGTTGCGCGGCTTCGTGCACCTTCGCGATGTGCTCGTAAATCTTCTGCACCAGGAACTCACACCCCTCACGGGTCAGCGCCGAAATCTCGAACACGGGCCCTTTGTAGCGCAGGCGTTTGACGATGTCCTTGACGCGCGCCGCGCGCTCGTCAGCCGGCACCATGTCGAGCTTGTTCAACACCAGCCAGCGCGGCTTGGCATACAGCTCGGCGTCGTATTTTTTGAGCTCGCCCATGATCGCCTTGGCCTGTTGCACCGGATCAACCGCGTCGTCGAAAGGAGCCACATCGACCAAATGCAGCAGCAACCGTGTGCGCTGCAGATGGCGCAGGAACTGATGGCCCAACCCGGCCCCCTCCGAGGCGCCCTCGATCAGGCCAGGCACGTCGGCCACCACAAAACTCTTTTCCGGCCCGACCCGCACCACGCCCAGGTTCGGGTAGAGCGTCGTGAACGGGTAATCGGCGATCTTGGGCCGCGCATTGGACACGGCCGCGATCAGTGTCGACTTGCCGGCATTGGGCATGCCCAGCAGGCCCACATCGGCCAGCACCTTGAGTTCGAGCTTGAGCGCGCGCCGCTCGCCGGGCCAGCCGGGTGTTTTCTGGCGCGGCGCCCGGTTGGTCGAACTCTTGTAATGCATGTTGCCGAAGCCCCCATCGCCACCTTTGGCAATGGTGATCAGCTCCCCGGGCTGCAACAGCTCGTGCAGCACTTCGCCCGTTTCGGCGTCGCTGATGATGGTGCCTACCGGCATCTTGAGCACAATGTCGTCGCCCTTGGTGCCGAACATGTCGGAGCCCTTACCGTGCTCGCCGCGCTGCGCCTCGAAGCGGCGCGTGTAGCGGAAATCGACCAACGTGTTCAGGTTCGAATCGGCCAGCGCCAACACGTGACCACCCCGGCCACCGTCACCGCCGTCGGGGCCGCCGAACTCTTTGTACTTCTCATGGCGGAACGACGCGCAGCCGTTGCCGCCGTCACCAGCCGCGACGTCAATGGTGGCTTCGTCCACAAATTTCATGATGGAATCCCGGAAGAACAGAACGCAAAAGGCCCGCAAGCAGCGGGCCTTTCCACAGGGCTGATGCCCACCTGTCGTCGGCCCGTCCGGCGGATTTCACCGCCTTCCGGAACCAGCACATCACACCGCAGGCGTGATGCTGACGACGTGGCGGTTCAGGGCGCCCTTGACGGCGAAGGTCACGTGACCGTCCACCGTCGCAAACAGGGTGTGGTCTTTGCCCACGCCGACATTGGTGCCGGGGTGGAACTTGGTGCCGCGCTGACGCACGATGATGGAACCGGCACTCACCAGTTCGCCACCGAAAGCCTTCACGCCGAGCATCTTGGGCTTGGAATCGCGCCCATTTCGCGTAGAGCCGCCGCCTTTTTTCTGTGCCATTTCAAATTACTCCTCAGGCAGCGATCGAAGCGATCTGCAGCTCGGTGAAATTCTGACGGTGACCTTGGCGCTTCTGGTAATGCTTGCGACGGCGCATCTTGAAGATGCGAATCTTGTCACCACGACCGTGCGCCACCACCGTGGCTTTGACCGTTGCGCCGGAGACCAGGGGCGTGCCCACCTTCAGTTCAGCGCCGTTTCCGACGGCCAGAACCTGGTCGATCACGATTTCCTGGCCCACTTCCGCAGCAATCTGTTCTACTTTAATTTTTTCGCCGGCAGCGACGCGATATTGCTTGCCACCGGTTTTTATGACCGCGTACATAGGAACCTCTTGGAATGAATCCGAGCGTCTGCCCCGGACCTTGGTCAGAAAACCTTGGTCGGCGATGCACCCGAATGTCCTCAAAAACCCGGCAGACGAACTTCCACCGAGCCCATGATTTTATACCGGAATCGCTGAAAAATCAAGCAACCCAGCCCGGACAGCGCCTCACCGCACGCCGACCCCCACCCCTGCGCCCACTTTGTGCCGCGCATCGGGCGCGTTCCTATAATTTCCGGTTGACCCTTCCCTCGCCACCGCCACAGGCTCCATCTTGACCGCTGCCAGTCCCTCCACCGTTTCGCCCCTCGAACTCATCCGGCCAGACATGCAACGGGTGGACCAGGTGATCAACGAACGGCTCACGTCCGATGTGCCGCTGGTCAAGGAAGTGGCCCAATACATCATTTCAGCTGGCGGCAAACGCCTGCGCCCAGCCCTCCTGCTGCTGGTCGGTGGTGCCCTGGCAGTCGACCATCCGCACCGGCACGCCCTGGCCGCCGTGGTCGAGTTCATTCACACCGCCACCCTGTTGCACGACGACGTGGTGGACGAGTCCACCCTGCGCCGGGGGCGCGAGACGGCCAACGAACGTTTTGGCAACGCAGCCAGTGTGCTGGTGGGCGACTTTCTCTACTCGCGCGCCTTCCAGATGATGGTGGATGTGAACAACATGCGCGTGATGCAGGTGCTGGCCGAAGCCACCAATGTGATCGCCGAAGGCGAAGTGCTGCAGCTGATGAACATGCACGACTCCTCGCTCGATGAGGCCGCGTATCTGCGCGTGATCCGCTCGAAGACGGCCAAGCTGTTCGAGGCCAGCGCCCGGCTCGCACCCATCCTCGTCGGCGCCGACGCGGCCACCGAGGCGCATTGCGCCACCTATGGCCAGGCGCTGGGCACCGCGTTTCAGGTGATCGACGACGTACTCGACTACGAAGGCGATCCCGCCGAACTGGGCAAAAACCTGGGCGACGATCTGCGCGAAGGCAAGGTCACGCTGCCCATCATCTGCGCCCTGCGCCGCTGCACCGACGCCCAGCGCCAGATGATCCATGCGGCCATCGAACAAGGCGACACCGAACACCTCGACACCATCGTGGCCATCGTGCGGGAAACCGGGGCACTCGATGCCGCCCGCAGCAGCGCCGAGGCCGAAGCCCAACGGGCCATTGATGCGGCCCAACAACTTCCCGCCAACGAGTACCGCGAAGCTTTGCTACAATTAGCGGCTGGACTTTTGGAGCGGCGCTCCTGACCGGTCAAACGGAAAGAGTTCAAGGCAACTGCAACGGTTGCCGACGATTGGTCAACAGACCCATCGGGGTGTAGCTTAGCCTGGTAGAGCGCTACGTTCGGGACGTAGAGGCCGGAGGTTCGAATCCTCTCACCCCGACCAGATTCTTTATTCTTCCCCTTGCACAACGCGCCCGCCAGCAGCGGGCTGGCCCTCAGGTCTGAGGGTTCGGTGCGTCTGCGGCCGGTGCCTCGGACACTGCCGGACGGAAGAACATCGGATACACCTTCTCCACCACAGGCCCCGCAAAATCCCAGGCCTTGCATTGGCCCAGATGCATGGGTGGGCGGCCGTCCGCTGGTGGTGCAAACGAGGCCGAGCGGGTCTGGAAAGCGGCGGTCGCCAGGTTGAACAGCAACTCCCGCAAATGCGTGCAACCCTCGATCCCGCCCAGGTGGCGCTCGATGGTCTTGCGCCAGCCCTTGCCCAGCGTTTCGCCCACCAGACGCTGCATCGGAGGCATGGCCTGTGGACAGGGATCGTGCGGGTGTGCATCCATGCTGACGGCCACATCACGGATCACCATGGCGTCGTCCACCGTCAGCCGGATGCGCATGTGGTGAATCGCCTCGCCGGGCGCCCACTGACCCTCGCCTTCGATCTCGAAGGCATGCGGTTTGGAATCGTGCAACTCCCCCTCGATGTCCCACCACCCGTCGTCACGCAAAAAGCCGCGGTATTCGACGCGGCGGGTGTGCATGGGGCGGCGGGGTTGGGGATCGGGCAAGGGCAAGGCAGGACTCCAGACAAAAGAAGGGGCTGGCCGCCCCTGCCCGATTGTCATCGACCCGCCGGGGAACGGCTGCAGCACAAGCGACGCGCGCTCACGCGAGACATCCCGGGAACGCTGCGTGCCGGACCCGGGCCCTACCGCGCAGAAGCGCGCGCGATCAGACCGCGCGTCGCCGGTGCAACCGCCATTGCGCCGTTGCGCCGGTCAGCGCCAGGACCAGCATCAGCCAGCCCAGATTGCTGGCACCGTGGTGCGGGACCAGCCCCACCACAAAGCCCCCGAGGGCGCCGGTCAGTTGCTGCGACAAGCCCGCCACGGCTGCCGCTGCGCCCGCCAGGGCAGGCACCAAACCGACCGTGCCCGCCAGTGCCGGCGGCACCACCAGGCCATGCCCCACACCCAGCAGCAGCAGCGGCAGCGCAAAGGCCAGGGCGGTGTTCCAGCCGGCCAGCGCGAGCACCAGCATGAGCCCGATGCCCCCCACGGTCAGCGCCTGGCCGGCCCGCATGAGCGGGCGGTCGCCCAGTCGCTGCACCAGCCGCGATGCCAGAAAGCTGCCCACGATGTAGGCACACGGCACGACCATGATGTAGTAGCCGATGCCATCGGGGCCAACCCCGTAAGCGCCCAGCACGATCGGCGCCGCACCGAGAAAGGCGTAGAAAGTGGCGGTGGTCATGGCCAGAATGGACACCGACAGCACAAACCCCGGTTCGGCCAGCAAGCGGGCGTACGCGCGGCCCATGGCGCGCAGCCAGTGGGTTTCCGTGTCTTGCGCCGGGCGCCGGTCGGGCAGACCGCGCCAGATCGCCACGAACAGCACGGCGGCCAGCACCGCCATGACCCAGAAGTTGGCCTGCCAGCCCAGCCGCACGTGCAGTTGTCCTCCCACGATCGTGGCCAGCGGCGGGCACACCCCCAGCGCCATGCCCACAAACGCCATCACCTTGATGCGCTGCGGGCCTGCAAAAAGATCCTGCACCAGCGCCCGCCCCACCACCATGCCGGCGGCACAACCAGCCCCTTGCAGCACGCGGGCCACGATGAGGCCGGTCAGGCTGTCCATCAGCGCAGCCATCACCGAGGCGCCACCCGCCAGGGCAACACCGAACATCAATACCCGCTTGCGCCCGATGCGGTCGGACAGCGGCCCATAAAGCAGCTGCATCGAGCCGTAGGTGACCACATACCCACTGAAGGTCAGCTGCACCGCGGCCTGGCTGGCTCCGAACAGCGCCCCCCATTCCTGCATCGAGGGCAGGCAGATGGTCATGGCCAGCAGGCCGAACGCCAGTTGCGCGAGCAAATTGACGATCAGCCAGCCGCCGGCGGGCGGATGAGCAGCAGCATTCATGGGCACAGGGAACAGTCGGAAACCCTATAGGCTAACCGCCCGGCCTGCGGCCGCGTGTCGCTCCCGGCCAAGCCCCCGATAAGATGAGGACATGAACGAACCCCGGTACTGGCTGATGAAGTCCGAGCCCGACGAGTGCTCGATCGACGACGCGCTGGCCGCCCCCGGCGCCACCGTGCCCTGGACGGGTGTGCGCAACTACCAGGCGCGCAACTTCATGCGCGATGCGATGAAGGTTGGCGACGGCGTGCTGTTCTACCACTCCAGTTGTCCGGAGCCAGGCATCGCCGGCCTGGCGCGCGTGGCTTCCGGCACCCGGCCGGACCCGACCCAGTTCGACCCGGCATCGCCCTACTTCGATGAGAAATCCAAGCCCGAAGCCCCGCGCTGGCTGCTGCTGGATGTGCAGGCGCTGCAGAAGACCCGCCTGATCGGCCTGCCCGAGTTGCGCACCACGCCCGAACTGGCCGACCTGACCATCCTGCAACGCGGCAACCGGCTGTCGATCACCCCGGTCAGCGCGGCGCATTGGCGCTTCATCACCGAGCGCCTGCTGGGCGCCTGAGCCGCCACGCCCAGGCCACCAGGCCCAGCACGACCACGGCGGTGAAGCCCCAGCCCAGGGCGCGCGACACCGGCAGTTCCCCTTCGCGTGCGGCTCCCATAAAAAACAGCACGAAGGCCAGCAGGTGCACGCCAGCGCGCTGCACGCGCACCCACAGCGCCCCCGGCCGCACCGTCCAGGCCAGCAGCACGTCGACGCACCACCACAGCGCGAACACCGTGTCCAGTCGCGGTGCGCTCACGCGCGGGGTGTTCAGCACCCGCTGCCAGTCGTTGCCGAAAATCACCACCACCGCCCAGTAGAAGTGCACCGCAAAGACCAGCAGCGACGCGGTCCAGCAGATGCGCCAGACCCGCGCCGCCACGGCCGACCGCGACGCCAGCGGCAGCAGCGCCAGGGCGGGCGCCGCCAGCAGCAGCGACGCCCAGATGGTGAAGAACGTGCGGTGCAGGTCTTCCCGCTGCGTGGGCAGCACATCGGCCACCCCGCCGCCTGGGGGCAGCAGAGAAAACAGCGCCCAGCCGCGCGTCCAGGCCGCAGCCGCAAAGACCGCCAGCAAACTGGCACCCCCGAGCGCCAGCACCCATGCGCCATCGCGCCCGCGCTGCGTGTCCTGTGTCGTCCAGGTTGTCATGCCTGCCCCTTGAGCTGTTCGCGCAGGCCCGGCTGAAGCCCCAGCGCCACCGCGATCTCACCCACCAGGAACAGCGGCCCCACCAGCAAGCCACGCACGTCGTCGAAGAATGCCGGCTTGCGCCCTTCCCAGACGTGCCCCACGGCCTGGAACACCCAGCCCACAACGAAGCTGCCCAACGCCCAGGCCAGCCACAGCGGGGTGGCCACGTCCCCCAGGGGTTGCACCAGCAGCACCAGGCCACCCAAAGCCACGATGGTCGGCGCCGTCAGGGACCAGCGGCCTTGCCGCAGGTACCACAGCGCCGTCAACGCCCAGACGGCGGTATCGGCCCCCAGGCGCCAGCCCCCGACGTCCACCTGCCAGCGGGTCAGCAGCGCGGCGATGCCGAACGCGATGAGGGGAATGCCGATGAAATGGGTGGCCACGTTGCGTGGGTCGCGGTGGTAGCGCGCGTATTCCATCAGATGGCGGGTGGCTCGGTCCATGGTCGTCTCCTGGTTGTGGTGGGTGGCAAGGGGCGCGAGCATGCGCGAAACGCACAGGATGCGTCTGTCAAAATTTCGACAAAGCCTGCGTCCTTCCCCCGCTTCTGCGGGAAATCCCCGACCCGCCATGCCGCCCCCAACCCCAGCGCCACCCGGTCTGCACACCGCCCTGTCCAGCGACGAATGGTTCAGCGCTTGCGACCCGGCGCTGCAGAGCGAGTTGCTGCGGCTGGCCCGCATCCGGCACCTGGCCGCTGGCGAATCGTTGTTCGCGCGCGGCGGCGAGGCCGACGGCCTGTGCTGCGTGGTCGCTGGTGCGCTGCGCATCGGTGCCCTCAACGCCGAAGGCCACAGCAGCTTGCTCGCCTGGCTGGAGCCCTACCAGTGGTTCGGTGAAATCTCGCTCATCGACGAACAGCCCCGCACACACGATGCCGTCGCCGACGGGCCGTCGCAGGTGCTGCTCGTGCCGCGCGGGCCGCTGCTGGCTTGGCTGGAAGGACACCCGGCGGTGTGGCGCGACATGGCACGCCTGGCCTGCCGCAAGCTGCGCGTGCTCTTCGTCGCACTGGAGGAACTGGCCCAGTTGCCGCTGGAAGAGCGCGTCTGGCGGCGCCTGCAACTGGTGGCCCGGGGCTACGACAGCCGCGACACGCCACGCCGGCACATCCGCCTGTCGCAAGAGGCGCTGGCCCAGATGCTGGGCGTGAGCCGCCAGAGCATCAACAAGGCCCTCAAAACCCTGGAGGCCGGCGGCCGGCTGTGCCTGCACTATGGCGAGATCGAGCTGCTCGGCGCTAATGGAAATCCCGGCTCTGCGGCGCCAGCCGGCCCAGCCATGGGGTGAGGTCTTCCAGCCGGCCGGCGATGAGGTTGCAGACCTCGCCTTCGCGCTGCCAGACACCGTACACCGCCAGCAGGCGGGAGCGGGTCAGTTCGTGGCGCTGGCGTTCGCGCAGCGCGCGCCAGACGATCACCTGCACCACGCCGGTTTCGTCTTCCAGCGTCACGAAGACCACGCCCTTGGAGGTTTCGGGCTGCTGCCGGCCGGTGACGATGCCACAGGCGCGCACCAGGCGGCCGTCGGGTGCGGCGCGCAGGTCGGCCGCGGTCATGAAGCGGCGCGCCTGCAGGCGCTCGCGCAACAGCGCCAGCGGATGACGGCGCAGCGTGAGGCCCAGGCTGGCGTAGTCCCAGACGATGGCTTCGCCTTCGGGCGCTTCGGGCAGGGCCAGCGCCACCTCGTTCACCGGGCTGCCGCGCAGCAGCGCAGGCGCAGCGCGCAGGCCGGCGGCGTCCCACATCTGCTGGCGGCGGTGGCCGCTGAGCGAACGCAGCGCGTCGGCAGCGGCCAGGTGCTGCAGATCGGCCTGGTCGAGGCCGGCGCGCAGGGCCAGGTCTTCGGTGCTGGTGAAACCACGCTGTGTGCCGCTGCTGCGGCCTGGTGATGCCGATTCTGTGCCGCGCGAGGAAGCGCCCGGATGTCGCGCCGCCAAGAGCCGAGAAGCAGCGGCCTGGGACAGCCCCTCGACCAGCCGCAAGCCCAGGCGCACGGCGGGTTTGGGGCTGTCTGCGCGCGGCTCCAGCGTGCAGTCCCAGTCGCTGTGGCACACGTCCACCGGCCGCACCTCGACACCGTGGCGCCGCGCGTCCTGCACCAGTTGGCTGGGCGTGTAGAAACCCAGCGGCTGGCTGTTGAGCAGCGCGGCCAGGAATTCGGCCGGGTGGTGGCGCTTGACCCAGGCGCTGTCGTACACCAGCAGCGCGAAGCTGACGGCGTGGCTTTCGGGGAAGCCGTAGCTCGAAAACCCCTTCACCTGCTCGACCACGCGCTGCGCGAAGTCCAGCGGGTAGCCGTTGCGCGTCATCCCATCGATCAGGCGGTGTTCGTAAGCGCCCAGGCCCCCGGTGCGCCGCCACGCGCCCATGGCACGGCGCAGCGCGTCGGCTTCGCCCGGCGTGAAATCGGCCGCGATCATGGCGATCTGCATGCACTGCTCCTGAAACACCGGCACGCCCAGCGTGCGGTGCAGCGCCGCTTCCAGCCCCTTGGGATAGTCGATGGCTTCCTTGCCCTGGCGCCGGTTCAGGTAGGGATGCACCGCACCTCCCTGGATGGGGCCGGGCCGCACCAGCGCCACCTCGATCACCAGGTCGTAGAACACACGCGGCCGCAGGCGCGGCAGCATGCTCATCTGCGCGCGGCTTTCGATCTGGAACACCCCCATGGTGTCGGCGGCGCAGATCATGTCGTACGTGGCCGCGTCGCGGTCGGGGATGTCCTCCAGCCGCAGGGGGGCGCCGCGCCACTGGCCGATGAAATCGAGCGAACGGCGCAGCGCCGTCAGCATGCCCAGGGCCAGCACGTCGACCTTGAGCAGGCCCATGGCATCAAGGTCGTCCTTGTCCCACTGGATCACGGTGCGCTCGGGCATGGACGCGTTCTCGATCGGCACCAGCCGCGCCAGCGGCCCGCGCGTGAGCACGAAACCCCCGGTGTGCTGCGAGAGGTGGCGCGGGAAACCCAGCAACTGCTTCACCAGCGTGGCCAGTTGCCGCACGGCCAGGCTGTCCGGGTCCAGCCCGGCTTCGCGCAAGCGGGTGTCGGCCAGACCGTCCTCGTCCCACCAGCGGTAGCCGCTGGACAGGGCGGCGAGCGCGGTGTCATCAAAACCCAGCGCCTTGCCCACGTCGCGCACCGTGCTGCGCGGGCGGTAGCTGATGACGGTGGCGGTGAGCGCGGCGCGCTCGCGACCGTACTGGCGGTAAAGGTACTGGATGACCTCCTCGCGCCGCTCGTGTTCGAAGTCGACGTCGATGTCGGGCGGTTCGTTGCGTTCGCGGGAGATGAAGCGCTCGAACAGCACCGAAGCCCGTCCAGGATCTACCTCGGTGATGCGCAGGCAGTAGCAGACCACGCTGTTGGCGGCCGAGCCGCGCCCCTGGCACAGGATGCCCTGCGAACGCGCAAAGGCCACGATGTCGTGCACGGTCAGAAAGTAGTGCTCGTAGCCCAGTTCGATGATGAGCGCGAGTTCGTGTTCGATCTGCGCGCGCAGCCCGGGTGCGACCCCGCCCGGCCAGCGCTCGGCAGCCCCGGCCAGCGCCAGGGCGCGCAAATGGCTGGCAGGGGTTTGACCGGGCGGTACCCCCTCGTCGGGGTACTGGTAGCGCAGCTCGTCCAGCGACCAGCCGGCGCAGCGCTCGGCCACGCGCAGGGTTTCGGCCAGCAGCTCGGGCGGGAAGCACTGCGCCAGCCGCACGCGGGTACGCAGGTGCTGCTCGGCATTGGGCGCGAGCGCGTAGCCACATTCGGTCAGCGGCCGGCCGACGCGGATGGCGGTCAGCACGTCCTGCAGCGGCTTGCGCGAGCGCACATGCATGAGCACGTCGCCCACCGCCACCAGCGGCACGGCGGTGAGCGCGCTGGCGACACGCAGGTGCTGCAGATGCAGCTCGTCGTCCAGCCGCCCCAACTGCGTCACGCCCAGCCAGCAACGCCCCGTGAAGGCACCGAGCAGCCAGCGGGCGATGGCGTCCGTGTGGGCCTGTGGGGCGCCCCTGGGCGGCACCGCCAGCGCCAGGCAGTCGGCCAGCGCCTTCGGATCGATGTCGCGGCGGCGCAGCCGGTAATGGCCTTTGGCCGCCGCCCGCCGCAGGCGGGTGATGAATTCGCACAGGTTGCCATAGCCCTCCAGGCTCGTGGCCAGCAGCACGAACGTGAACGCCTCACCCTCCCCGCGGTCCGCCTCCACCCGGAACTGGCTGCCCACGATGAGCGGCAACCGGTGTTTGCGGGCCGCCACGTGCGCCCGCGCGATGCCGGCCATGGAGCATTCGTCGGTGATGGCCAGGGCCCGGTAGCCCAGCGCCTTCGCGCGCGCCACCAGTTCCTCGGCATGGCTGGCACCACGCAGGAAGCTGAAGTTGGAGCTGCACAGCAGCTCGGCACAGTCGGGCAACGCCGGCGGCGCCGGGTCGTGAACGTCAGGCGAAGAAGCCATGGAGGTACCACGCGGGTTCGGCATCGCGGGTCTGGAACACCCAGAGCACGCCGGCCTGGGGCGAGCGTGCGACCCAGTAGTCGCGCGCCGTGTGGCCGTGTTCGCCGCGGGCTTCGTCGCGGTCCCACCAACCGGCCTCGACGCGCTGCGGCCCCAGCAACAGCTGCAGTTCGCCCCCGTAGTGCGGCCGGTGGTTGAGCACCAGCAGGCGCAAGGGCTCGGGCCGCAGAAAACCCGGCTGCGGCCCGGAGGGTGCGTCCCCCCGGGGTGCCGCGCCCAGGGGCCGGTTCGCGGGCACCCAATCGGTCATGCGTTCGGGCCGATGGTCTTCGCGCAACACGGGGCGCACCACGCGCCCGGCCCCCAACCGGATGGCCAAGCGCTCCAGGGTGCGCGGCAGGGGTTCGCCATCGGTGGCGTCTTCGGGCAGCCACGACGCGCTGGCGCCCGGCAGCGGCTGGCATTCGTGGGCCACCAGCCGCAAATCGCCGACCGGCGCTGCCAAGGTCGTCTGCCCCAGGTGTTCGGCCAGCAGGCGACCCAGGTGCACCGGGTCGCGCGTGATTTCGGCCGTGCGCACGGTCACGCTGTCGCCTTCGCCCGCCGCCCGCGAGCGCAGGGCGTCGTGGGCCCAGTGCAGGGTGAACGCGGTGATGCCGACCTGGCGCGCGCTCAGCCAGCCCGCCAGGGCCTGCAGCAGGTGCTGGGCACCCGCCAGCAAGGCGGGCGCGGTGTCGACACGGTAGGCCAGTTCCAGCCGCGCATCGAAGTGTTCGGGCACCCGCAGCCACTCGTGTGCCTCGGCCTGCTGCCCGTAGAGCCGGTCCAGCGCCTCAAGCAGTCCGGCGTCGAACCGCCGGGCCACGCCCGCACGCGGCAAGCGGCGCAAAGCGCCCAGCGAGGTACAGCCCATGCGCCCGAGCGCCGCTCGGTGAGGGGCCGCAGCCGCGAGTGCCTGCAGGGGCAGACCGTCCAGTTGATCGGCCAGCGTCCGGCCATCGACCCATGCCTGCCCGGTGCGTGCCAGCGCCAGGGCCGCCAGGCTGTTGGGACCCCAGGCCAGGCGCACGGCCCCGAAAACCGCCGCCCCTTCGCGCACGCGCCCGGCCAGCGCTGCGGCCCCGCCGAACAGGCGCAGCGAGGCCGACACCTCCATCACCACGGCCGCCTCCACCTGCGCAACGCGCGGCGTGAACTGCAGCGCCCACAGGGCCAGCCCGGCGGCGTCAATGGGGCAGGGGCCGCAGGTCTCGGGCAACAGGGCGCACCACCACATGGGGCCACTCCGGCACAGGCAAGGTTCGGGGCACCGGCGCGGCCGGCGTTTCGGCGGGCGATCGCAAGCGGGCGGGCAGCACCCCGTCCAGCCCGCCCGGCACCGCCTCCAGCACCAGGGCACGCGCCAGCGGCGGCCCGGTGCGCTTGATCAGATCCACCTGCAGTGTCCAACCCGCTCCGGGCTGCAGCGCCAGCCGCAGGGGCGCTGCCGACGACTCCTGCGCCGCGCGCGCGGGCCGGCACAGAAACACCGGCCCGC
>Ga0067045_1002907_pt1 | contig 37547 bp, 35 predicted proteins | sample TerdegcTABiofilm_FD_59184 | JGI IMG/M metagenome (GOLD analysis project Ga0067045, IMG submission 59184) | Combined Assembly of (Gp0054472, Gp0054536) Wastewater bioreactor microbial communities from Singapore -Terephthalate degrading...
TGTGGCCGACCTAAAGGGCTCCTATGCCATGGTGGTGATGGCTCAAGACTGGCCAGGCAGGCTGGTGGCAGTGCGCAAACAAAGCCCCCTGGTCCTGGGCATCGGAGCCAATGAGGTGTTTTTGGCCTCAGACATTCCGGCGCTTTTGCCGTACACCAGGGAGGTAGTGTTTCTGGAGGACGATGACCTGGTGGTCTTGTCTGCCGATAAAATGGAGTTTTACTCCCTTCTTACACACCAAACGGTCAAACGGCCTGTGCAGACCATCACCTGGGACATCTCCATGGCGGAGAAGGCGGGCTATCGCCATTTCATGCTCAAGGAGATCTTTGAACAGCCGCAGGCCATCTTAAACACCCTGGCTGGCCGCATAGCCCCTGACACAGGCGAGGTGGTGCTTTCAGAGCTTAACTTGTCTGCAACTGACCTGAAATCCATTCAGAACATTTTGTTTCTGGCCTGCGGCACCTCCTGGCATGCAGGCCTCACGGCTACCTATTGGTTCGAGGAGTGGATTGGCATTCCAGCCCGTGTGGAACTGGCCTCGGAATTCCGCTATAGATCCATGCCTGTCAATGAAAAGACCTTGGTGATCCCCATCTCCCAGTCAGGCGAGACCGCCGATACCTTGGCTGGCTTGCGAAAGGCCAGGGAGGCAGGGGCAAGAATGATTGCCATCTGCAATGTGCTGGGCAGCACCATTTCCAGGGAGGCAGGGAATACCATCTATACCCATGCAGGCCCTGAGATCGGCGTGGCCTCCACCAAGGCCTTTACCTCCCAGTTGGCGGTCCTCTATCTCATGGGGCTCTATTTGGCTCAAAAAAGGCAGACGATGACGGCCCAGGCCATTTGCCGTAGAATAAATGCAATTCTGGATGTTCCAAGGCTTATAAATGCCTGGTTGAAGCCTTGGCAGGAGACAGCGAGCATTCTGGCCGAGGACATGGCGCAGCACCAGAATGCCCTGTATCTGGGCAGGCACATGAATTACCCCATTGCCTTAGAGGGCGCCTTGAAGCTGAAGGAGATCTCCTACATACATGCCGAAGGATATGCAGCAGGCGAGATGAAACACGGCCCCATAGCCCTAATAGACAAGGACATGCCGGTAGTGGCCATAATCCCTCGAGACCATGTGATGGAAAAGATGCTCAGCAATGTTCAAGAGGTGAAGAGCCGCAGGGGCCGCATGGTGATACTTGGAGAAGAGGACGCAGGGCTTCGGGCCATGGCCCAACATTTCATCGAGATTCCACGGGGCATGGAGCCTGATGTCAATCCCTTTATCTGTGTGGTTCCCTTGCAGCTTTTGGCCTACGAGACGGCCGTCTTTAAGGGCTGTGATGTGGATCAGCCCAGAAATCTGGCAAAAAGTGTTACCGTGGAGTGAGCCCATGCGATTCGTTTATACCTTGTTTGTGTTGTGTTGGTGGCTGACCGTCTCTTCCCTTTATGCCCAAGAGGAACAGCCCGTAAATGAAACTCGGGGGCCTATTCCAACCCTTTCAAAGGGTGAATTGCAGTCCTCTGCCGCCTTGGGGCCTCGTGAATTGGCCCAGCTCATGCAAATTGCCCATAAAAACATGCAGGATATGGCCGCCTACTTTTATCAGGAGACCCTCGCTCCAGGCAATCCCAACCCTGTGCGGGCGGAAGGTCATGTCTATATGAAACGGCCCGATTCCATGCGCTGGGATTATGTAAAGCCGGAGCCGCAGGTGGTGGTGGTCAACGACAAGGCGGTTTATGTCTATGAAAAGGAGGTCAATCAGGTGATGGTGATGAATCGCGAGCAGTTTTTGTCGGCTGAGATCACCAGGGCCTTTTTTGGAGGAGACGGCGAATTGACACGCTATTTTTATATCGACACTCCGGGTCGTGGCATGGCAGCCCCCTGGACGCTGAAGCTGGTTCCCATACCCGACAAGACCGCTCAGGTCGAAGGCATGAGCCGCATCAAGGCCCTGTGGCTGACCTTAAATGAGAATACACACCTCATCTCTTCTATCCGCATAGAAGACCAGGCCGGCACCAAGATTCACATCTCATTTCAGGACATGCGGTTGAACAGCAAGCTGCCCGATGACCTCTTTCGTTTTGAGATACCTGCTGGGGCAGAGGTCTTTCGACAGTGATTTTTGACCATTTTAATGGAGTTTTTTCATGGAAAAGGATTTGAAACAGGCGATTCGGCGGCTTGCCAAAGAGAAAAACGCCATCATACTGGCCCACAACTACCAGATTCCAGAGGTGCAAGACATAGCCGACCTCACCGGCGACTCCCTGGCCTTGAGCATACAGGCCGCCCAGACCAATGCAGACATCATCGTCTTCTGCGGCGTGCACTTCATGGCTGAGACCGCCGCCATTTTATGTCCAAACAAAAAGGTCTTGCTTCCTGTCATAAATGCTGGCTGTGCCATGGCAGACATGGTGACTGCCGAGGACTTGCGGGAGTTTAAGGCCCTGCACAGGGGTGCACCTGTAGTCACATATGTCAACTCCAGCGCCGAGGTCAAGGCAGAGAGCTACATCTGCTGCACCTCAGCCAATGCAGTACAGGTGGTGAAATCCCTGCGTTGCCCTGAGGTGATCATGACGCCGGATAAAAATCTGGCCATGTGGACACAGCGCCATACCGACCAGAAGATACATATCTGGGAGGGGTTCTGCCCCATACACGATGGCCTCAAGCCCGAAGAACTGCAACGGCTCAAAGAGGAACACCCAAAGGCAGTGGTCATAGCCCATCCCGAATGCCCACCTGCCATTCTAAACATGGCGGATGTGGTTCGAAGCACCAGCGGCATGCTGGAATTCCCTGCAAAATCCGATGCAGAGGAGTTCATCATAGCTACGGAGGTGGGGCTTCTGTATCCGCTTCAAAGACGCTATCCCAATAAGCGCTTTTATGCGGCATCTTCCAGAATGGTCTGCGAAGAGATGAAAAAGACCGGGCTTCAAGAGGTCTTTGATGCCTTGCTGAACGAAAAACACCAGGTGACGGTGCCGGAAGAAATACGCTTGAGCGCCTTAAGCGCCGTAGAGCGCATGCTGGCGGTGCCGAGGGACAANTAAATGCGCCTGAACAAGAGGGANCAGCGGGAGGATACCTCCGGCCGTTGGCGNTGGCTCATCACNTANGCCGACATGGTCTCGTTGCTTTTGGGCTTTTTTGTGCTGCTTTATGGGTTTTCCAGCATGGATCAGGCCAAATTCAAGGCCGTTTCAGAGTCTTTGAAGGATGCCTTCGGTATCTCAAGGACTGCGATCATTCCTGATACAGATAACACCATGCCCCAATCCATGCCTGCCAATGTAAGTGAGCTCTTGGCCACCTTCAAGACCGCTGTGCAACCCATTGTCTCTCAAAACGGCTTTGAATTAGAAGAGGGCTCTGATAGAATCACCATTCGCATTCGGGATGATGTCCTGTTTGAACCCAGGGGTATTCGGCTGAAGGATGAAATAAGACCTGTACTGGCCGAGATTAGAAGGGTGCTGGAAAGACTGCCTGGAGAGGTGGTGACCTCCGGCCATACGGATAGCGCCTTTGTGCCAGATGCCCAGTGGCCTTCGGACTGGGCCTTGTCTGCGGCCAGGGCGGCTATGGTCCTGGATTTTCTGTTGGACAAGAGCAGCATTCCACATCAAAAGGCCTATGCCGTGGGATACGGGTCCAGCAGACCGAAATTTCTGGACGATACCCCTGATCACATGGCCCGAAATCGCAGAGTGGATATCGCCTTTATTCCGTCTCAAAAAGAAGGCCTGCGAGTGGTGCCATTGGCTCAGTAACGGTTTTACACTTTTAATTGACATCAGGCCCTGCTATCTGTATTATTTAATGCTTATTTTAGAGCCATTGTGGCTGTGACCAATTTTGCCGAAATTTACAAAATAGCCAACAAAACTGAATCATATGTTTTCAACCCTTACAGAACGCCTTGAAGGCATTTTCAAGCGCATGCGCGGATACGGCCGCCTCTCCGAAGAGAACATTCAGGAGGGGCTGCGAGAGGTGCGCCTTGCCCTCTTGGAAGCGGATGTGCATTTCAAGGTGGTCAAGGACTTCATCGAACGCATAAAAGCCAGGGCCGTAGGCCAGGAGGTGATGGAGAGCCTCACGCCGGGGCAGCAGCTTGTCAAGATCGTTCACGACGAATTGGTGGCCCTTCTGGGCGGAGCGAATCAGCGTCTGAATCTGGCAGGGGGGCAGCCGGCGGTGATCCTGCTCGCAGGTCTTCAGGGTTCGGGCAAGACCACCTCCGCCGCCAAGCTTGCTTTGTGGCTGCGCTCCAAGGGCCGCAGGCCTTACCTTGTGCCCGCCGATGTTTACAGGCCTGCTGCAATCGATCAGCTGACGGCATTGGCCAAACAGATTCAAATGGATGTTTTTCCGTCCCAGCCCTCGGATAGACCTGTGGACATCGTAAGAAAGGCCAGGGCAGAGGCCGTCAGACTCAACAGGGATACGCTCATAATAGACACCGCGGGCCGTCTGCATATAGACGACGCCCTGATGCAGGAACTCAAGGACATAAAGGCTCTGATGTCACCCCAGGAGATCCTTCTGGTGGTGGATGCAATGACCGGCCAGGATGCAGTCAACATGGCCAAGAGTTTCAATGATGCCATAGAGATAACCGGTGTGGTGCTCACCAAGATGGACGGAGACGCCAGGGGCGGGGCAGCCCTTTCCATTCAATCCATCACGGGCAAGCCCATCAAGTTTGTTGGTATGAGTGAGAAAATAGATGGATTGGAGCCCTTTTATCCAGACCGGCTGGCCAATCGTATCCTTGGCATGGGAGATGTCTTGAGTCTGATTGAAAAGGTGCAGCAGAATGTCGATCAGCAGAAGACATTGGAGCTCAAGGAAAAGATCAAAAAAGATTCCTTTACCCTCGATGATTTCAAGGATCAGTTGTTGCAGGTCAGAAAGATGGGGGGATTGGCCCAGGTGGTTTCAATGATCCCCGGCATAAACAAGCTCAAACAGGTGCAGGGCATGATGCCCGAGGAAAAGGAGCTCTCGAAGATAATAGCAATCATCGACTCCATGACACGAAAAGAGCGAATCGATTGGACCATCATCAACGCCAGCCGCAGAAGGCGTATCGCCAGGGGGAGCGGCACAACAGTGCAGGATGTCAACAAGCTCCTCAAGAATTATGCCGAGATGTCCAAGATGTTGAAGAAGATAAAGAAGACAGGTTTGAAGGGATTCGCCAGGGGATTTAATCCTTTTGGATGATATTTTTGATTATTTATTAAAATAAGGAGGATCTATGGCAGTAAAATTGAGATTGACCCGCATGGGCAGAAAGAAGAAGCCGTTTTACAGGGTGGTGGCAGCCCATTCAGAGGCCAAGCGCGACGGGCGTTTTTTGGAGATTTTGGGCACCTATGACCCACTCAAGGACCCTGTTGAGTGCAAGATGGACGCTGAGCGCGTGAAATACTGGCTCGGACAGGGCGCTACTCCCACCGAGACGGTCAGCAGCCTCATCAAGAAATTTATAAACTGATCGTCTTGAAATGATGTGAGGACCTTGCATGAAAGAGCTGGTGGAATATTTGGTCAAGTCGCTTGTTGACAATGTGGATGCAGTGCAGGTCAAGGAAGTCGAAGGTGAGCAGACCACGGTTGTGGAGGTGCGTGTGGCCCAGGAGGATATAGGCAAGATCATAGGGCGTCAGGGCCGCACGGCCAAGGCATTGCGAACCATTGTGTCTGCTGCGTCCAACAAACTCAAAAAGCGCGCCATGCTGGAGATACTGGAATAGTTCCATCCGTTGATAGATTGATGGTGCAACAGCCGGAAGTTATAGCCATAGGCAGGGTACGTAAGCCGCATGGCATACGGGGTGAGCTGGTCCTGTCTTCAATGTATGCGGATGTCCTGCGGCCTGGTCTTCGGCTTGTGATCGGTGACAGGCAGTTCGAGCTTTTGTCACTACGGGAGGCCCCGAATGGTTTTCTTGTGCGCCTGAAGGGCGTGCTGAATCGTTCCGAGGCTGAGGTGTTGAGCGGATTGGCTGTTTATGTTCCAGTTTCTAGTTTGCCGCAGCTGCCTGACGGTGAGTTTTACTGGCATGAGGTTATAGGCCTCAGGGTTGTGGCCGCCGGTGTTGAGCTTGGCAGGGTGGTGGACATCCTGAGGACAGGGGCCCACGATATTTATGTAGTGCATTCAACTGACAAAAGGGAATATTTTTTCCCGGCTGTGGAAGAGATAGTGACGCAGATAGATGTTCAGCACGGGGTTATGCTTGTGGAGCCGCCCGAAGGTCTGTTGGACATAGATGCTCTTTGATATTTTGACCATATTCCCCGGCTTTTTCTCGTCGCCGTTACAGGATGGTTTGTTGTCCAAGGCCATTCAGAAAGACCTGATTCAGGTCAGGCCCATAAACCTTCGGGATTTTACTCACGACAGGCATAATACAGTGGACGATCGTCCTTATGGCGGAGGAGAGGGCATGGTAATGAAGCCGGAGCCCATATATGAAGCCCTGGAAACCCTCAGGACTGAGCCTCCTGCACCGTATGTGGTGCTGTTAAGCCCGAGGGGCAGGTTGTTTCATCAGGAAATGGCCCATGAGTGGGCGGGCCTGGAGCGGCTGCTGATTGTATGTGGCAGATATGAAGGGATAGATGAACGGGTGGCCCGTTTCGTGGATACAGAGGTATCCATCGGCGATTATGTGCTTTTTGGTGGAGAGGCCGCGGCCTTGGTGATCCTGGAGGCGGTAGCGCGATTGATTCCGGGGGTATTGGGTTGTGAGACCTCGTCCCAGAGGGATTCCTTTTCCGACGGGCTGCTGGAAAGCCCTTGTTACACGCGTCCCCCTGATTTTTTGGGGCAACGGGTGCCCGAAGTGCTGCTTTCGGGGGATCATGCGCGCATAGCCAGATGGAGAAGGGAACAGTCCTTGCTAGTGACCCTGCAGCGCAGGCCTGATTTGCTGAAAAGTATTGAATTGAGTGAAACTGATAGGGAATTTCTTGAAATGCTGGGTTGGTCATGCGATACATAGGGTTGGTGCATTATCCTGTTTTGAATCGCGCAGGTGAGTTAATCGTTTCCGCTGTCACCAATCTGGATATACACGATATTGCCCGTGCAGCAGCCACCTATGATGTGATGAATTTTTTTGTCATCACTCCACTTGAACGTCAAATGGCCTTGACGCGAGAGATTATGGGGCACTGGCTCACAGGCGTGGGCGGTACGCTTAATGCTGACAGGAAAAAGGCTATGGAAACGGTGAGGGTGGTATCGTCTGTGGGGGAGGCCCTGTCTGCCATTGAAAACAGGCATGGCCGTTCCCCTGAGGTCTATGCAACCACTGCCTGCAGGCGTCCTGACGCCGTTTCCTGGAGATATTTGCGAAATCATATCGATATGCTGGATGCTCCAGTATGTCTGTTATTCGGCACTGCTTCTGGATTGGCCATGGAACTGCTGCCGCTTGTGAATGGTATTCTGGAGCCCATATACGGCCCAGGGGATTATAATCATCTGTCTGTGCGCAGTGCTGTTTCTGTGGCATTGGATAGATTGTTTGGATGTTATTGATGAGAAAATCTTGAAAATGGGTTATTTATATAAATCAAAGGAGATTATTTTTATGGATTTAATCAGAAGACTTGAGCTTGAGGAAATGCGTAGGGATATTCCGGCCTTCAGGCCCGGCGATGTGGTCCGTGTGCATGTCAAGATTCAGGAGACCGAGGAAAAGGAACGCATACAGGTATTTGAGGGTGTTGTAATCACAAGGCGCGGAGGCGGTCTGGGTGAGACCTTTATCGTAAGAAAGGATTCCTTCGGTGTGGGCGTAGAGCGTATCTTTCCCGTCCATTCCCCCCGTATAGAAAAGATAGAGCTGGTTGAACAGGGCAGGCATAACAGGTCCAAGCTCTATTATCTGCGTGAGTTGCGCGGCAAGGCTGCCCGCCACAAGATCAGAAAGCGCACCTTGGTGGCTCATTCATAGTCTTGTTTGGTTCAACGGCCTGATCTGCCTTTTGGTCGGCTTTTTTTCAAAATTCCTCCTCTTCGAGCGGAGTGGCAGGCGTAGAGTCTGCCCCTACAATGTGGTTTTAGGGATGCAGAAAATTCATCACCTTTCGGGCACCTTGCGGGCCATCAAAAGCAAGGGGACGGTGGCAAATGTAAGGGCGTATTGTGTACGCCCGATATAGGGGAAGGTCGTGTGCGTTGTGTGGCCGGAGCGAGTGAATGATGCCGAACTCCCTGATATGTTAAGGCTTGAGGCTGCCTTGTGGTCAGAGGGCGTGCAGGTGGTGGCGGGCCTGGACGAGGTGGGCCGCGGGTGTATAGCGGGGCCGGTAGTGGCCTCTGCCGTTGTGCTGGGGCCGGTTTCCGCCAAAATTTTATATGGGGCTGGCGTGAGGGATTCCAAGACGCTTTCAGCTGCCCGCAGGGAGGCGCTGGAGCGGATGGTCAGGGAATGTGCCCTGAGTGTGGCCGTGGGTGTTGTATGGCCGGAGGAGATAGACCGTCTGAATATATTGCAGGCAAGCCTGAAGGCCATGGCCGTGGCTGTAGCCGGCCTTGTCCTCAGGCCGGATATGCTTTTGGTGGATGGGAATCAGAATGTCCCGTGTGATATTCCCCAAAACGCTGTGGTCAGGGGGGATGCCTGTTCTGTTTCCATAGCAGCGGCTTCAATCGTTGCCAAGGTCTATCGGGATGAGCTTATGTGCCGTATTGCCGCAGACTATCCGGAGTATCTGTTTCACAAGAATAAAGGATACCCTACGCCGGAACACATAGCGGCCCTGGAGCTACATGGCGTCTCAAGCGTGCACAGAAAGAGTTTCGGGCCGGTCAGAAGATGTATGCCTCAGTTCGCATCCTTGTTTTGATATGCAACCCGATTGTAACATGTTCGGCATTTACAGGCCAAACAAAGATGTTATAAATTTCAAGAGGATGTTGCAGAGTGGCTAAGACAGGTGCAGCCTCTATTGGAAGTCTTGCGGAAGAGTTGGCCGCAGCATATCTCATAAAAAGGCGCTATGATATCCTTGAAAGAAATTATAAAACCAGATGGGGTGAAATCGACATCATAGCCAAGGATGGTTCAACCCTGGTTTTTGTAGAGGTCAAGGCAAGAAGGGGTGAGGGTTGCGGGCTTCCCCAAGAGGCTGTGGGTAGGCAAAAGCAGTATAAGATTATTCGTATGGCGCAGCAATATATGCATCAATGCGACCGAAAGACATTGGAACAGCCTGTCCGTTTTGATGTGCTATCGATTCGATGGCAGGGTGATGTCCCGATGATAGAACACATACCCCATGCGTTTGATGCAACGGATTTACCTGTATAGTTTTTATGCCATGGAACCCTCATATCCCTTGCAACAGATGGGAATTGCCGTAGAAAAAGAGGTGTAATATGTCAGCACGGGTACAGAAAGAGATAGTGGAAAGCAAGACATTGCTATTGCAGTTGTCATCGTTGGTCGAAGAGGCCGTGAGAACTGCTGTCATGGCCTTTCAGAAAGGGGATTCGACCCTGGCTGATCTGGTCATTCAACGGGACAATGATGTGGACCTTCTGGAAGAAAAAATAGATTCCGTGGTCCTGACGGCATTGGCCCTGCGTCAACCCATGGCATCGGATCTGCGGTTTCTGACATCTGCACAGCAGATCGCCTCGCAGCTGGAGCGAGTGGGCGATCATGCCGTCAACATAGCCCGTCAGGTCAAGGGGCTGGCGGAGACCGCTGATACTGCTGCTGCGCAGCCGTCTTCCGAGCTTCGTTCCTCATCGGCTATAAGAGATATGGCCAACCTCGCCATTCAGATGCTCGGAGAGAGCATCAATGCCTTTGTCCAGCAGAATGCACAGCTCGCCCGTTCCGTCAGGCAGAAGGATTCCCATGTGGATGATCTGTATGCCCAGGTAAAGCAGGAGGAAATAGCGCTTATCGGGCAAAACCGCAGGGAGGTTCTGTCAGGCGTAAGCAATATCATGCTGGCCATGAATATGGAACGCATAGCGGATCTCGCCACCAATATCGCTGAAGATGTCATTTTTATGCTGGAAGGCAAACTTATGCGTCACGATTTTGAATATGATCAGAGTAAAGGTGCAGGGGAGTCGGCAAGTGGCGCCAGCGGCAGCTGTCCCACCAAGCCAGGTCAGGTGAGAGAGCCCCTTGAGTGCCTGGAAAGACATGCCGTGCAGGTGCACGAGTGTCTAACTAAGGCCATTGCCGGATTCAGGGCGTATATAGCCATGGACGAAGCCGGATTCAAGCAGTGCTTTGACGATGTCTCCGAGCTGGAACACGGGGCTGATCTCATCAAACGAAACGTGAGGGCTCATCTCCCCAAAGGCATTATCATGCCCATCGACAAATTTGAGCTGTTTCTGTATGTCAACGAACAGGACGGCATAGCTGACGTGTGTGAGGATATATTGGAGTGGCTTACATATCGCCGTATCAAACTGCCAGGCGCTATTGCCGAGGACGCCGTAAAGCTCTTTGAGCAGTGCGGGAATGTGGTATCCGGCCTGTCGCATATCATTCAAGATGCCAGAGAGTACTTCAAGACAGGAAACGACATGGTGCGCACTCGTGTCAAGGAGGCCATTCTGACGCTGCGCTCAAGAGAGCACCAGGCGGATGTGATGGAGAACAGCTTGAAACAGCAGATCTTTGATACGTACCCAGACGATATGTTCCCCATATATTTTCTCGTAAGACTCGTGGAACTCATAGGCCGTACTGCTGATCAGGCCGAGAGCGCCGCAGATATCATGCGTTCCATGATTGCAAAATAGGCTGGTAAAAATGTCCATAAATTCCATTCTGATCACAGGCGCGGCTGGTTTCATAGGCTTTCATCTCGCCAAAAGGCTTCTGGAAGAGGGTAAGACGGTTATCGGCATAGACAACTTTTCATCCTATTATGATCCCTCCCTGAAAGAAGCCAGGGCGGCCATGCTGCTCAAATATGGGTGTTTTACCCTTGAACGTGTGGATATGTCGGACCGGACCGTGATGCCGGAGATATTCCGAAAGCACACTCCTGAGGCGGTGGTCAATCTGGCGGCCCAGGCAGGCGTGAGATATTCTCTCAAGAACCCTCATTCTTACGTGGACACGAATCTCGTGGGTTTTGTGAATATCCTTGAGGGTTGCCGCCACAATGGAGTCAAACACCTCGTATTCGCCTCATCCAGTTCCGTATATGGTGCAAACACCAAGATGCCTTTTTCAGTGCATCACAACGTGGATCACCCGGTTTCATTGTACGCAGCCACCAAAAAGGCCAATGAACTCATGGCCCATTCCTATGCCCATCTATATGGTCTTCCTTGCACTGGTCTGCGTTTTTTTACTGTTTACGGGCCGTGGGGCAGGCCTGATATGGCCTTGTTCCTTTTTACAAGGGCCATTCTGGAAGGCCGGGCCATAGACGTCTTCAACTATGGCAAAATGAAACGGGATTTTACATACATAGATGACATTGTGGAGGGTGTCGTGCGGGTCATTCAGCGCGTGCCGTCCGGCAGTCCGGATTGGACTGGAGACGCCCCTGATCCATCCAGCAGCTATGCCCCTTACCGTCTTTATAACATCGGCAACAACAATCCCGTGGAATTGATGCGTTATATCGAGGTGCTGGAGGATACCCTGGGTATCAAGGCCCAGAAGAACCTGCTTCCCATGCAGGCCGGAGATGTGCCTGCTACATATGCCGATGTGGAAGACCTGGAACGGGATGTGGGGTTCAAACCCGCTACTTCCCTTGAGGACGGTATTCCGCGTTTTGTGCAATGGTTCAGGGATTATTACAAAATTTAGGGCACCTTTAGAGGGTATATTATGCATATAACTGTAATCGGCACAGGTTATGTCGGACTGGTGGCTGGTGCCGGCTTGGCTGATTTCGGTATGGATGTCATCTGTGTGGATAAGGATGTCCAGAAGATAGAGATGCTGAATCAGGGGCGGCTGCCGTTTTATGAGCCTGGGCTGAAGGAACTGGTGGAGCGAAACTATAAAAACGGCAGGCTCTCTTTTAGTACAGATCTAAAGACCGCTGTTGAGAGTTCCCTTGTGATCTTTTTGGGAGTTGGTACCCCTCCCGATGAATCAGGCGGAGTTGACCTGTCCGCAGTAAAGGAAGTAGCCCTGGAGATCGCCCAATACCTCAACGATTATAAGGTGATTGTCACCAAAAGCACGGTGCCTGTCGGCACCAACCGCTGGCTCAAGGCACTTATAGATGAACACAAAACAGTTGAAGTGGATGTAGATGTGGTCTCCAATCCCGAGTTTCTGCGTGAAGGGTCTGCGGTGGAGGATTTCATGAGGCCGAATCGCCTGGTGCTCGGTTCCGACAGTCCAAGGGCCCTTGCCATAGTGAAGGATATCTACCGCCCGCTGTATCTCATTGAGACGCCTTTTGTAGAGACTACCCTGGAAACGGCTGAGATGATTAAATATGCATCCAATGCCTTTCTTGCCACCAAGATCTCATTTATCAATGAAGTGGCCAACCTATGCGAAAAGGTGGGGGCCGATGTCCATGCAGTGGCCAAGGCGATGGGACTGGACAGAAGAATCGGGTCTAAATTCCTGCATCCTGGTCCGGGTTATGGCGGTTCCTGTTTTCCCAAGGATACACATGCCTTTGCCCTGATGGGCAGGCAGCATGGCGCCAGACTGCATATTGTGGATGCAGTTATAGAGGTGAATGCCAGGCAGCGGGCCAATACCTTGCTGAAGCTTCAGAATGCCTTGGGCGGGGACCTGAAAGACCAGGTCGTCGCCATACTCGGTCTCTCTTTTAAGCCCAATACCAGCGATATTCGAGAGGCGCCTTCCATCTTTCTGGTCAAGGCCTTGCTGGAGCAGGGCGCTGTGGTGCGCTGCTATGACCCAACGGCCATGGAGGAATTTAAGAGGCTTTATTCAGGGGACACCGTTTATTACGCCTCAAATCCTTATGATGCAGCAAAAGGCGCAGCGGCCTTGGTGATTCTGACTGAATGGAACGAGTTCAGAAATCTGGACATGCAGGAGATCAGGCGGGTGATGGCGAACAAGGAAAGGGCTCCGGCGGTATTAGACATGAGAAATATCTATGATCCCGCCAAAATGGTGGCTATGGGATTCCATTACGATTGCATCGGCAGACCTGTTCCGAAAGGTATATGAATACAGGGTAAGGCTTCCAAGTTGGCAAGCCTTGGGAGGTCTAAAGATGCAGGGCAGCTTTAGGCCTCCCATTTACAGGTTGCCAGTAGTAGGTTAGTAGTTTACTGCATATTTTTCTTGCCGATATTTTTGAAGGTTGATGTAGACATACTATTGCCAAGAGTTGGCGTAGATATAGTAGGTGACACAATTTGATTAGGCCCAGGCAATGTCACCCAGTTCCAGTGGTCTATCGTCATTTCCGTAAGAGGATCAGCAGGCATATATAATGTTTTACATTTTGGTTTGTATGTTTCTTCTCCTTTTATAGGCACTTCAGCGCCTTCATACACAAATTTGAGTGATTTGCTTGATACAATAGGTTCCTCGCCTTTTAATATTTCTTGTAATATTTCTTGCCCCCCAATTTCGTGAGTTAATAGATCGCATTGGAATGGTGATAACGCAGTGTTGCAGTCTCCTTTGGATAGATTATTAGCCTTATCAGTAAATAGAAAATAAGTTTGAAATGGCTTGACTCCACCTGCTGTCACTACATCTGGTTGATTGGAAATTTTTATGGCGTTAGTGTAGTTGTTGTATGATATTCTATCTCTCACTGGCCACTCCCATTCAGTAATAAAATATCTACTCAATATAGAGGAGCCATAGGGCTTATTTAAAGCATCATAATAATTAGGAGATATTGTAATAGAAGGAGATGAAGGAGATATGGTATATCTTGATATAGATTTTGAAACATTGTCTGTATTTTCATCTTGAATGGCAATAGATTTTTGTCTGAAAGTTTTCTCGCCTATATAAGGTCGAACTTCTAATTGACTACTTTGGTCAGCGCAAATGAAGGAAGGCTTATTAATAAGAAAATAGTCCACCACGCCTTCTATCTCTTCTTCAACTGGTTTTGTGCCTCGTAAGTTATAAATCATCAGATGCTGTTGTTCAATACGTCTGCCTTTGACATATCCATCTTGACCATTATAAACAGATGTACTTATAGGGTCTCTTAGAATCGTGAACATTATATCTGTGTCAGCCGTGACCGTATTTGATTTCACATCAAAGCCGTTCCATAGGACATGGGTAACGGCTTGTTGCCCTGGCTTAAAATCATAACTGAGCTTAAAACTGCCATCTGTGCTCGTTGTATCTGCATGATCTATTACTGTACCTGCAGCATCAAGAATGTCATAGGTGATCTTGCCTGTGTAAGTGATCTCTTTATATACCTTTTTGCCATCATTGTTTTTGTTTGTCTGCTCCCAGTCAACAACTCTGGCTGGAGAGACATGCCCTTTTGAGGAGTCATCAAAAAAATCTGCATAATCCAGTTGAACCAGTTTAAAAGGAAAGGTTGGTTCAATGGGCAGAGAACTCACATCCACCCCTCCTATTCGCTTTACCGTGATCTTATCACCTTTTTTCAGTATCACGGGCCGAATGACAAAAAAACCATTACTATCAGTTATACCACCTGCTTGAGGTTTGATGCCGCCATCTGAATGGTCGATTTCAATTATTACAAGAGCATCTTTAAGTGGGGGGGGCTGGCCATCATTTGTACTCGGCTGATTCAAATCATAGACGACACCCCACACAGTCTTTTGATAGGCGCACGCCTCCTGCAATACCACCTTAAATGCTCTCTGCTTCCCATTGCTGTCAGTGCCTGCTGAATATACCTTGTGCAGTTGAGCCAGCATGAAGTTGTGATTGATCAAGTTTAATTGGTGATCTAAAAGTGTGGTATAGACATTCAAGGGGGCATAGAGATCAGCATCAATGTTCTCCAAACCATTACTCATGGTCACTTGGCAGCTTGCCCCAATTCCAATCAATGCCCCAGCACCTACAACATCAAAGCCAAATAGCTCGAGATCCAGCAGGGGACCAACCCGTAATGCCCCGTTTATTTCCCCATCAAACGAGGCATCACCGTCAAAACCCTTGTCAAAACCAAAGATGGGATGGAAGGAATCAGGCGCACAGAAAAAAGTACCTCCGTGTATGCCTGCTGTTACTTTTGCCCACTGGCTCAATTGCAGTCCTATGGTGAAGTCGCCGTGCAATCCAACTTTTAGAAATAAACCTCCCCTTACATGCGCTACACCAGCAGGGATATCAATACCAAACAGTGGAATGACAGCCTCCTCGTTTAAGTGACTGAGAACTTTAGCCTTAAGACCTATGCCTTCGCCCGTATTCACCTGAAAAGAATATCCACCAAAACAGCTATAATCTCCATCAACTCGTATCTTGTCTAACATTAAAATGCCGTCCAAAACAACTTTCACAGAATCGCCATTCTGCAAAGTGGCTTGGAGTTCTACATTATTAAATCCAAGCTTGATAAGAGGAGAAGGAAATTTTTGATCAAGTGAGGAAAAGTCACCACCTCTTTTTGGGGTTTTTACGATACTTTTAGAGACGGCGTCACTGAGCGGGAAAAGATTGGCCTCTGTGAGATAGACTGCTTGCGCGGGGATCTTAAAATCTTTTACCACTTCATGTATCTGTGGGCGCTCAAGCATCAGATATTCAGTAGAATTGTTGGTCTGTGCGCCAGTAATCTTAACCGCTACACCATTGGTTTCATCCACCAGAATCGTCCCTATTAATGCAGAAACTGATGAAGTTGCCGCATCACCACTACGGGATGAAGAGCGTTTGATCTGACTAAGGTTGATGCCTGCGCCTTGTTCAAGGCTATTACGGGGAATCAGGGCGCCAGCAGCAAGTTTTGCATAAGGGGACATACGGACGGAATAACCATCAACTTCTTCCCGCATTTTAAGATTATTCTGTAAAAAAACATGGTTCAATACGCCAGGCACCTTTACCACATCATCTTGCAGCACATATGTGACATCTCTAAAGGCACCATAATTTACCACTGGAAAAACAAGAGGGGGTTCGTAATGAAATTGTAAAGACGATGTAGAAGATGAGGTGGTCTGCTCTACGGCATGAGCTGAAACATTCAGTAATGTCAACGCGGTGATACAGAATACAACAATCTGATTTATTAGTTGAAATAGTCTGCTTTTCATTTTATTGGCTCCTTATTGTACAGTAATCCTGGTGTTATAGAGATAATAGCCTTGAGAGATACCTGTGCCTGTTGGCGAGGTTAAAAGATATATGTCATAGCGTCCTGCAGGGATTGCAATGCCCGGAATCGGGGGATTATCCCCGATGTACTGTTGTCCAAATGGCCATTGTATAAACCCTGATGTGACAGCCTGTTTCCATGGCGTTAATGTGCCACTGAACTGCTCAATGCCTGTTGATGTGACTAAAAATAATACATTCGGGGCTAAATCATGGGCTATAAAACCCAGATATATGTCCATCGGCACAGCAAAGTTTGGCTGTTTGATGTGGAGATCAAGATATTGGGAGCCTTGGGCAGCCAATCCGGCCCCAATTGGACTCTCGCAACTTGCAGTGCTGACGGCATCAAAATATACGAAAATGCCTGATGCTGGAGGCGGAGTAAGGGTTTTTGTGAACCTCGCCTCAACGGTTTGGTTTGCTGCCATGTCAATTTCGCATGTAATTGAAGAGCCGCAATCGGCTGCTGTGCCTGCCCACTGTGAAAAGACATAATCTGTCTTTGGCTGCGCTGTAAGCGTGACATGCGTGCCTGAAGCATAGCTTTGCACACATCCGCCTGTTGTGTTGCACACAGCATTTGAAGGCGATGAAAGCAGGACTGATCCAGCCTTTGAAGCAGTGTCGCAATTAGTATCAACTATATCAATTGTGAGTTTTACTGATCCTGGCTGCATTGCATCTCCAATGGTTATTTGAGTCGAGTTTGACGGGTTCGGAATAATGGTTGTGGCCTGTGGGACTATCCCCGATATGGTAGTGAAAAAGCCAGGGGTTGTAGTTTGAAGGGATGTGGATTTCATGCCAGAAGAGGAGGGGAGCACGCCATTTGCATCTGTCTTCAAAACCCACATGTCATACCCGCCAGAGCCAAAAGAGGCGGTGCCTCCTGTGATTATATACCCCCCTTCCCTTGCCTCTATGACAGAGACTGCGTAGTCGTTATCTGTGCCTCCATAGCTTTTCTGCCAGAGGATATCGCCGGCAGCATCGAGCTTTACAGCCAGGACATCATCTGCTCCTTGTCCGGAAGATGCTGTCGAGCCGACAAAGACATAACCCCCTGATGTTGCAATGATTGAATTGGCGCTATCGTCTTTTCCGCCTCCATAGGTTTTTTGCCAGACTACATCGCCATTGACGTTTAGCCGTAAGATCCAGGCGTCACTCCCGCCTTTTCCAAACGAATAGGTGGTACCAGCAATGATACAGCCATCAGACAGGGCATACACTGAATTGGCATAATCATCTTTTGCGCCTCCAAATGTTCTTTGCCAGACTACACCGCCGTCATTATTGAGCTTCAAGACCCAGATATCGTTATTGCCTGCACCAGAAGAAGCTGTAGCACCTGCCACATAGTATCCGGAACCATCAGGCGCTACAGCCACAGAAAAGGCATAGTCATCATGTGCCCCGCCGAACTTTTTCTGCCAGCGGATCCCTCCATTAGCGTCAAGCCGTAAGACCCAGATGTCATAATCGCTGCCAGACGCATTTGTGTCACCAACCAGAATGTAGCCTCCATCCGGAGTCTCCTGTATGTCGTAACCTCCGTCATAGCCTTGGCCTCCAAAGGTTCTTTCCCATAAGCGATTGCCTTGGGCGTCAAACCTCAAAACCCATATATCGCAAAAGCCAGCGCCAAATGACTCTGTTTTGCCTACGACAATAAATCCATTGTCGGAGGTTTGTCTGATTGCAAAAGGCTCTTCGTCATTTTCTACGCCTCCATAGGTGCGCTTCCATGCCACTGTTCCATCGGTATTCAGCTTGATTAACAAAAGATCCGTGTTGCCAGACCCAAATGAGGCTGTATCGCCAGCCAGAATATAACCGTCACTCACTTGAATGGCAGAATATCCAAAATCCCACTTTCCTCCTCCAAAGGATTTTGCCCATTGCGCCGCAAAAGCCCCTTGTGCCCCGATGATCAGCAATAATACTGCTACTAACCCCATGCGCTTTAGCATTCCAATCCCTCCAATTTTTGAAATTTTATATAGCTTAATGTTAATTTTTTCCCCCCAAAGGGGTGTTTGTCAATAGTTTTTCGTGAAATTGTTAAGGGCAAATCAATTTATTCGTAACAGGAACAGTGCTCCGGCCGCTTTCTTTTGCAATACCACCAACCGCTGGTTCTGCTGCCGGTCGCTATGGGGATGCAGTAGAGGTTTTTGTTTCACAAATGGAGACCTATTTCAGCAGGATGGGCTTGAAGATGTGTTCAAAGTGGATTTAATTGACAGCATAAAAAATAACTCTCGGGATTTTTTCGTGGACATACCGTTTTTACAACTCGTTAGAGAAAAGGTGGTGCTTGGTGACGGTGCCATCGGCACATATCTATACGAAAAGGGCATAGATTTCGGGGCAAATACCGATATTTTAAACCTTACCGAGCCGGATGTGGTCTTTTCAGTGCACGAGGATTACATAAGGGCAGGCGCCCAGGTCATCGAGACCAACACCTTCGGCGCAAACAGGTTCAAGCTCAGGCTCAACAAGGAGTACGAGGACCGTGTCAGGGAGATCAATCTGGCTGCTGCGGCCCTGGCATCAAGGGCTGCCGGCAAGGAGATATATGTCGCAGGGTCGGTAGGGCCCACCAGTGTGGATTTCCCCCTTGAAGGAGATATCTCGCGAGACGAGATAAAAGAGGTCTTTACAGAACAGATTGCAGCGCTGCTGGAAGGCGGTGTGGACGTCCTTTTTATCGAGACATTCACTCATCTCGAGGAATTGCTGATCGCCATAGAGGCTGCCAGGGATATTTCTTCAAATATCCCCATAGTGGCCCAGATGGTTTTCCCCACTCAGGGCAAGACGGCCCTGGGGCTTGATGCAACGGCCTGCGCTGAGGCAGCTGTGTCCGCTGGTGCTGATATTTTCGGCTCCAATTGCGGCAGGGGCGTCAAGGCAACCCTGGAGGCCATTCAAAAACTTTCCGGCCTGAAGGATCGCATCCTGCTTTCAGCCTTTCCCAATGCCGGCATTCCGGAGATTGTGGGGCATCGCACCGTATATCCTGCTCAACCCGCCTACATGGCAAAGGCCATCGTGGAGATGACCAGGCTTGGCGCAAGACTGGTGGGAGGGTGTTGCGGCACCACTCCCAGCCATATACATGAGTTCAAAAAGGCATTGCATCTGAAGGCCGTACATTCGGTATCTGGTACTGCCTCAATCGTGCAAGGCACTGGAAAAGAACCGCTGGCACATGAGCCAAATATGGGCCGGGGGGGTCTGCTTGACGGCATGGCTCCTGGCAGGATTCCTATTCTGGTGGAACTGGATCCCCCGCAGCATCTGGATGTGACAGGTCTGATGGACGGGGCAAGGGCGTTGGCTGCATCAGGTGTGGACGCCATTACCCTGGCGGAACATCCCCTGGCGATTCTGCGGGCGGATAACCTCTCCCTGGCCCATCTGATTCGCAAGGAAACAGGGGTTCAGACGGTCATGCACCTGACCTGTCGCGACAGGAATGTGCTGGGGTTGCAGGCCCAGATAATGGGGGCCTATCTGCTGGGAATCGAGGCCATCCTGGCCATCACAGGCGATCCCGCCACCTCCAGCGATCAGCCCGGTGCAAATGGTGTTTTTGACCTGAATTCCATTGGTCTTATACGCATGATCAGTCAGTTCAATCGGGGTTTGAACCTTGCAGGCGCTGACATGCGGAAAAAGACCAATTTTTCCATTGGAGCCGCCTTCAGTTACAGACCGTCCAATCCAGGGCTTCAAATCAAGCGGCTGGAACAGAAAGTGGCCAATGGGGCCAATTTTGTCATGACACAGCCCATATTCGATGCAGATGAGGTGGCGGCCATGATGGAGGCTGTCAGGCATATAAATGTGCCCATATTTATCGGCATCTTTCCGCTTCTTTCGGCCAGGAATGCGGATTTTCTCCACAACGAGATACCTGGCATTAACGTGCCTGCCGGCATTCGCAAGACCTTGTGGAGCTATGAAAGGCCTGAGGACCAGCGCAAGGCGGCTATGGAATTTACGGAATCCATTATCGACAGGATTGCATCTTGGGTGGATGGCCTTTATATCATAAGCCCTTTGAATAAATGGGATGTTTCCGCAATGTTTGTGAACAAAATAAGGAAGGCCGGCTTCAAGGGCAGCGGCAGGGTGCATGTATGAATGACGAGGCATTTCAAAAAACGAGGCTTGTGCAGCCGCTCCTGTTTCAGGATTATCAAAATCATCCCCTGATAATCCATCGCTCAGAGCATTGTGTGAGCAGAAAGGACATAGACCGCGAGGCATTGAAGGTCATGTACAGGCTGCGTGACCATGGTTTTCTGGCCTATCTGGTGGGCGGAGGAGTAAGAGACCTCCTGCTGGGCAAGAGACCAAAGGATTTCGATATAGGTACAGACGCCCGGCCGGAGGAGATTCAGCGGATATTTCATCACAGCCGTATCATAGGAAAGCGGTTCAAGTTGACCCATGTGTATTTCAAGGGCGGCAAGGTGATAGAGGTCTCCACGTTCCGAAAACGCTCTGTGCCTGAAGAAGAAGTCGCAGGCTCAAATGACGATTCCATTTACGGCACCCCTCAAGAAGACGCCTTTCGCCGGGATCTGACCATAAACGGCCTCTTTTATAACATCGCAGACTTCAGTATCATTGATTATGTGGGCGGCATGGAGGACCTGAAAAACCGCATCATTCGCGCCATAGGTGATCCGGAAACCAAGATGCTCAGGGATCCTGTGCGCATGATGAGGGTCATTCGGCATGCGGCGCGCACGGATTTTGCCATCGAACCCAGGACATGGGCCGCCATTCAGAAGCTCAGATATAATATCCGGTTCTGTTCGCCGCCGCGAGTGCGTGATGAATGGCTGAAGGATTTGAAGACCGGTGTGGCCCATAAGTGGGCGGCGTTGATGCTGGAATCAGGCCTGTTTCAGGCGGTTTTCCCGCGCTACTGGGAGCTGATAGCAGATCATCTGGATGTGGCGGCTGATCTTATGAACCACCTTCTTTCATCGCTTGGCAGGCATATCTCCTTAGAGACACAGGGAAATCAGGGTAACGATGGTGAGGCGGTGTCATTGGCCTTTTTTGCGTATCCATGTCTGCATGGAATGCCTGAATGGCAGCGGTTGGCATCCGAACGTATTCGCTGGCCGGTGCATGAGGTGCGTCAGTTGTTAAGCGGGATATTCGAACCCCATGAATTGAAAAAGGCCATAAAAGACGAAACCGCCTACATCCTGGCCTCCCTTTGGCCCATCGGGATATGCGCTGCCACACAGCAATGGAGTAAGCGGCTTAAAAACAGGGCGAATTTCGGCATCAGCCTTTCTCTTTACAATGCCGTGCAGGAGGCATTGAATGGCCAGCCTGTCCTGCTGGAACAGATTGCCGCAGCTCCGGCGCCCCAGAAAAAGGCCAGAAAAAGACGCAAGCGCAGGGCTTCGGCAACGCTTGAACAACCAGCGGCAGCCGAAAAAAATCATGAAATCGAGGAGAAACAATGAAGCTCAGCCAGAATGCAAAAGAGATGGTGTTGTTGAATATAGACGGCCTTGGCCTCATCGTTGGAGAGATACGCTTTAACCGCCAGACAGAGACAATAGGTTTCGTGCTGGAAAAGGCTGCGTTTTTTGACCTGTATTTCCCGTGTATGGTAATGGTTGAAAAGAACAATCTCATGTTGCAGCCGCATATTCTGGCTAGTCTCTCTACCTCTTCCATTCGTGTGCAGAGGAGCCGTGTCTCCTGTTTCGTAATGGAATCCGAGCTCAATCCAGCCCTTATTTATCAGTATAATGCCATCATCGCCAGCATTACAGGAGGGCCTGTGCCGCCGCCATCCCCCAAGCCGCCTGGGAAGGGTGTAAAAAAATCCAATGTGGTTTCCATTCAGGATAAATTATCCTTCAATAGGGATGATAAGTGAGATATTGTCATGTTGCCCTATCCTGAGATAGACCCTGTCATTCTGCAACTCGGGCCATTGAGTTTCAGGTGGTACGGGTTTATGTACCTCGCCGGTTTTGTGAGTGGTTATCTGCTGGTCAGGCGTCAGATCGCCGTGACAGCGGCTTCTCCGGCAGAGAGGGAGCGGGAATTCTACCTGCTGGATGCCCTGGTGGTATGGTTGGTCCTCGGCGTGGTGCTGGGCGGCAGGCTTGGTTATGTGATTTTCTATAACCCTGGTTATTTCTTGTCGCATCCGTTGGAGATATTTGCAACCTGGCAGGGCGGCATGTCCTTTCACGGCGGTGTATTCGGGACCTTATGTGCCGGCTGGCTTTTTGCCAGGAAACACGATCTGAACTACTGGCAGTGGGCGGACAGGGTTATCGTAACCGCTCCCATCGGTCTGGGGCTGGGCAGAATAGGCAATTTTATCAATGGCGAGCTGTTCGGCAGACCGTCTGATGCGCCATGGGCCATGATCTTCCCGGGGGGAGGGCTGGTGCCCCGTCATCCATCCCAGTTGTATGAGGCGTTTCTGGAAGGGGTGGTGCTTTTTGCCGTGCTCTGGCCGACAAGATATAAGAACTGGCCTGCAGGCCGCAAGACCGCCTTGTTTTTCATGGGTTATTCCATAGCGCGTTTTGTGGTGGAATTTTTCAGGGAGCCTGATCCACAGCTTGGTTTCGTGGTGCTGGGTGTGTTTTCCATGGGTCAGTTGTTGAGTTTTGCCTTCTTTCTGGCGGGGCTGTTTCTTTGGCTGACAAGAAAGGCATAGCACATCCTTCTCCATTGCCCAAGGCTGTCAAGTCTATGGGGCAGAATTTTCTGGTGAACAGGGATATCTGCCGTTCCATTGTGGATGCTGCAGGCTTCGATGCCGGAGATACGATTCTGGAACTGGGGCCCGGGCTTGGAGCCATTACATTTGAACTGGCCGGACGCGTGAGCCGGGTGGTGGCGGTGGAATTGGATGCCCGTATGTTCAGTTATCTCGAAGCAAAGGCGCAGGCCGAAAAGATCACGAATATCACGCTGGTTTCAGGCAATATGCTGCACCTGTGCTTTGAAAAACTGGCGAAGGATATGGGCGTGGAGCGACTTAGGATTATAGGCAATCTGCCCTACAATATCTCCAGTCCCATGCTTTTCCACATGGTGGATGCCGGAGATTATATCGACCAGGCTGTTGTAATGCTTCAGAAGGAAGTGGCCGACCGTCTAATCGCAAGGCCAGGCTGCAAGGATTACGGCATCCTTTCAGTCATTTTTCAGTATTCAGCGGAGATGGAGCAGCTCTTGCAAGTTGCCCCTTGTATGTTCAGGCCCGCGCCCAAGGTCATGTCTTCCGTCATAAAAATCCGGTTTCGTCCGCCTGTTCGGCGTGTCTCTGATTTTCATCTGTTTGTGCGTTTGGTCAGGGCGGTTTTCCAGCAGCGCAGAAAGACGCTGGCCAATTCACTTAGGGCATTTTTGGGGGCGGAGTCGAGTGGGCGGAGGGGCTTGTCCCAACAAAGATCAATTGAGGCACTGGAATGCCTGAATAGCTGTGGCATTCGTCCTGAAAGACGGCCTGAGGAATTGACGGTGGAGGAATTCGTAGGGCTTGCCGATGTTATTGCAGCTCACGCCTTGCCCTTGCACGAAAATTCTATTTTCGTAGAGGTTTCATAGAAAGGATGATAATTCAGCGTCATGATAGGTTTTGATGAAACGGTCTTTCCAGAATTGAATTTTCGCTCACCCACGGAGTTTCAGGATACCCTGAATCGCCTTCAGGCCTTTTTTGCAGGGCATGAAGTTCAATTGGCTGAGGTCTTTGCAAGGGCGCGAGAGCTCGAAAAGGCCTTTGATGTCATAGACCCATTCATTCAGGAATACACAGCCATGACCTGCCCTTATTGCGCTGTGGTATGTTGCGCCAACCGTCATGGCATGCCGACCTTCGGGGATATAGTTAGCTTTCTGGCCATGAGACGCCGCTTGCCGGTCTATGACCTGTCCATTTCTGCCGGGGCTGCCTGCCAGTTCATGGGAGCGATGGGCTGCGTCCTGCCAAGGCTTGTAAGGCCCTATCGCTGTACATGGTATTTCTGCGACCCATTGCTGAAGCAGATAGAGATAGGCCCGGCCAGTCATTACAGGACATTTATTCAATATGTAGAAAATTTATCCGCTGCCAGGGGTAGGGTTTTGGAGGCGTTCCATCGTATCTGGTCCATTGACAGGGACGCTTTATGCAGTCAGGATGATGCCCGAAGAGATCATTCATGAGATGAGGATCAGCGCCAACCAACTGACATTGCTTCGCATTCTGCTTTTGCCATTTCCACTCTTTTTGGTATATGGAGGGCCATGGTCACGTATGGCCGCCATCCTGGCCTACACGATTCTGGGGATTACTGACTATTTGGACGGTCTTTTGGCCAGAAGGGACGGGCCGACCAAACTGGGGGCCATGCTGGACCCCATTGCAGACAAGATATTCATAGCCGTAACCCTCGTGCCCCTTGTGGAGCTGCAGATAGTGCCCCTTTGGCTGGCATGGCTGGTATTTTTACGGGAATATCTGGTTACGGAACTCAGACGTTTTATGACCGGCCTCAACCGTCCGCTGGCAGTCACTGAATTGGCCAAGCTCAAGACGACTCTCCAGATGATAGGCATGGGGCTGATTTTGCTCACAGACACCTTCCCTGACAAGATTGCGACAGGCTTCTGTCTGGCAGGCGCCCTGATCGCAACCGTTTTTTTGGCCATTGCAATACACTGGAAGGAAGGGGCTATCTCATCCCGCCTCAAATCAGCGTTGCTGTTTTTGGGCGTTGGGCTTGGTTTGCTCCTGTGGCTGAATGCCCGAGGCGTGATCCTGGCCTATATGGCGGTGATAGTGGGTATCACAATGGTGTCCGGGGCGCAATATGTGCGAATCGGCCTCCCCGCCTGTTTCAAGAAGGGGCCGGGCGCTGTAACGATGCTGTTGTCCGGTATATGTGTGCCGCTGTTGCCGCTCGCCCTCATGAACCATGTACAGGGAATTACGGTTTGGCTGCTCATCTTTCTCCTGTCCTCGGAGTTCGCGAGTCAGGCATTGGAGATGTGGCTGCATCCGGACGGTCACTCCCTTTCGGTTCGCATCAAAAACATGGTGGCCTTGTCCCTTATCCTGGCCGCATGGTTCGGAGCTGTGCGGTTCGGTCTGCCCGTGGACTCCGTAGTCTGGGTTGGAGCCGTTGTTTCAGGCGGTTTTACAATCTGGAATCTGGCCTGTTGCGTCCGCACCGGTCAATGTGGATAGTGGGTTGCTATTGGGCGGGCAGGGGCGGCGGTTCAGGATTTTTACGGTCTGTATCCCAGCCGTTCTGCCACTCCAAGCACTGCCTTTACATAGGGTGTGCTGTGGTTGTATTGATAGATGACCTGTTCCTGCGCAGCCCTGTCAAGGCCGGATTTCCATCCATAACCGGATAGATAGTTCGCCATGCTGGCCATGGCGTCTTTGGTGGAAAAGAGGTCTATCCGTCCGTCGTTATTGAAGTCAATGCCGAATTTCAATGCGTTTGACGGCATGAATTGGCAGATGCCGATGGCACCGAAGATAGAGCCCTGAATGCCCAGCGGGTCCATTTGATTACGTCTGGCGTATTCAAGCAGCGCCTTCAGCTCATTATATGCCCATTGGGATTTTTCAGCCAGTTTGTTGGCGAGCCAGTCGCGGTCCATTCCGGCAAGGGTGTCGGAGGGGATGAGCGGGGCTATCTGTTCGATGCTGTCAGCCAGGGCCATGCTGGCCAGTATGTTGAATGTCCTGTATCTGCCTGTGAAATTGCCCAGGTCCGTCTCTATGAGCAGAATGGCTGTCAGGATCTCTGCAGGTACATCGAATCTCTCCTGTATTTGCCGGAGTAATTCCTTATTGTTTTCCAGGTATCTTCTGGCCTTCGATATGCTGCGATCCGTCAAAAAGATATCGTACTGTCTTGGTAGCTCCTTGTGCGTAAGCTTTCGCGGCATCACACCTGGATTGAACCTCACCTCTTCCCGTTCAAAAAGGGCGGTCAAGGCGTCTTTATCCTCCCCGTCCGCTGCAAGACGTTCTATAAGCGGCGCCCACACAGCCCTTTTTTGCTCGGCAAGTATTCCGGCCTCTGCAGAGGAGTGCAGAAACAAAAGTAAAATCAGACAACAGAGGGAGTACAGTCGTTTTTTAACCGTTCCAGCCATCCGGTGGGCCTTTGGTAGTCAGTGTCTCCACCAAGACAAGTTTTTGAGGTTCCGGTGTCTCCATCAATTGGGCCAAATAGAGTTGCTGCGCATGGAACTGATTGAGTGCATGGCCGGACAAGGCAAACACTGATCTGAATTTGACGGACAGCGGGTTTTTCAGGACGCCGTTTTCTGCGATACGATAGTCCAGGTGCGGCCCTGTGGCTATTCCGGTCATGCCCACTCGGGCTACGACCTGTTTCTGCGTGACATGCACGCCTGTTTTGATGCCGTCTGCAAATCTGGAGAGATGGGCGTATTGCGTTTCATAGCCGCCTGGATGCCTGATGGACAGGGTATTGCCATAGCCATTTTTCCATCCGGCGAATGAGACGACTCCATCCGCCACAGCCATGACAGGAGTGCCAATGGGAGCGGCGAGGTCAATGCCTTGATGCGGCCTGTCTCCTCCGAGCACAGGGTGGTTCCGGTGCATGGTGAAGCCGGAAGTGACCTTGAAGATGGGCAGGGGTGATTTGAGAAAGGCGGTTCCAAGGGTCTTGCCTGTTTCATCGTAATAGTTGCCTTTCTGGGCATCTGATGGCTTGAAGTAGTAGGCGCTGTGTTTTTCCTTGGCGCCCTGAAATTTGGCGGAAAGTATGCGGCCATAGCCTACAAATTGACCGTTTTTATAGTATTTTTCCAGCAAGAGTTCGAAACGGTCTCCGTGCTTCAGGTCGTTGTTGAAGTCGATGCGTGATGCAAAGATATCGGCGAACGCCATGGTCAATCTTTCCCCCTCCCCCAGTTTGGCGAATGCCTGAAACAGAGAGCCCTCTATCGCGCCGGAGAGTTTCACCACATGCCTTTCGAGTGTAATGTCCTCTTTGGCGATGATCAGATTGTTTTCATCCTCATCGGGTTCCATGGTGTATATCTCAAAGGGATTTTTTTCATAGGTGCAACGAATGAGTTTGCCGGAGTAATCCATGACCAGGGCGAATGCCTCTCCTGGTCTGCTTTTGCGTAAATTGACTACGCGAGAGAGTTTTTGAGTGATCTTTTCCGCGAGTTCATCGGCCTGTTTGTCGTGTAACAGCACTCGTTGCAGTGCTTCGCTGAAGCTTTCACCCTTTTGCAATGCCCCTGTGAGGACAATGGCGGGTTCTTCCTGTGGTTGTGTTGTCTGGGCTTGGGCTGAAACGGCTGTTTCTGCGGAGACGGCGGCTTGAACGGGTTGCTGTGAGGGCACCGAATCCTTCTGATACGGAGTGGGATGATGAAGGACTGCGATGAAGGATAGAATGACCATGGATAACAACAGGATGTAAAGACCTTTTTGCATTTTCCCTCCTTTAATCAGGGTTTTTTTGAAACGGCATTGGCCCGCCCATATTTTTGGGACTTCCTTTATGTTTTACAGTTCGGCACCAAGATGTAATCCTGTTTTTGCAGGGAGGCCCGCAAGCCCCTGTTTTTTGAGGACTTCCCTGAAATTATTTTTTAAAAATGCACAATAAATTGCTGAGGATTATAAAAATTATTATAAAAAACAAGCTGATAGCATTTAATATACCGTATAAAATCCAAAAAACAACCCAAAGGAGTGCCCAATGGGTGACCGAACATCAGATTGCCTTTATCCAGATATTGCGGGTTCTGGGGCCGTCAAATTCGCAGAAAAATATCCTTTGCCATGTGCCGAGGCATAAGCCGCCTTTTTCAACTGGAATCAGCACGGACGACCCTGTCAGGGCTGTCTGAATGTGGGCAGGGGAATTGCCTTCCATGTGGCGGTAGTGCAAGTCAGGGGTGATTCGTTTCAATGCCTGAATCAGGTCTTCCCTTACCGCAGGGTCTGCTCCTTCGTTTATGATGACGCCCGCAGTGGTGTGGGGTATGAAGACCAAGAGGATGCCGTCCGATATGCCGAGGCCTTTAAGGGCGGCCTGCACCTCATCGGTGACGTCTATGAGTTCAATTTCAGCATGAGTTCTGATGGTTAGTTGCTTCATGGCTGACTCCACTGGTTGAGAGATATCCGCTTGTGTGTTTTAGTATGGATATGGGCCGCATACACATACTTCCGCCTCACATAGCCAATAGAATCGCCGCCGGCGAGGTGGTTGAGCGGCCTGCGTCTATCGTAAAGGAATTGCTGGAAAATGCAATAGATGCAGGCGCTGATGCCATTACTGTGGAACTGGAGGACGGCGGCAGGTCCTTGATTCGCGTGAGGGATAACGGCTGCGGCATCGCCTTTGAAGACATTGCATTGACCATAGAGAGACATGCCACGAGCAAGATACAGGATGAAGCCGGGCTGGATGCCATTTCCACTCTGGGATTTCGAGGAGAGGCCTTGCCGAGTATAGGCGCTGTGTCGTTTCTCACCATTCAGTCAAGGGTTCAGGACGCCGTATCAGGTGGATTTGTCAGCATTCGTTTCGGCAGGGATAAAAAACACGGGCCTGTGGGCTGCGCTCAAGGGACAATCGTGAGCGTAGAAGACCTCTTTCTGGAATTGCCTGGCCGCCGGCGTTTTCTGAAGTCCAACCAGACTGAATTGGGACATATTTCCATGGTGATGCGCAGACTGGCTGCAGCATATCCGTATATAGCCATGGAGCTCCGGCATGAGGGCAGGCGTCTTTTCGAGTGTCAAAAAAGAGATGGCGCCATGCGGCTGGAGCCCCTTGCAGGAGAGGCGCTTTGCGCTGGATTTTTGTCGATATCCAGTTCTATTCCAGGGGGTTATGAGATAGAGATGTATTTGGGGCTTCCTGAACACGCTGCGGCCAATGCCAGGTCATTCCATTTTTTCCTGAACGGCAGGCCGATACGGGATGCCATGCTCTGGAAGGCTGTTACAGAGGCATATAAAGGCCTGCTCATGAAGAATTTTTTTCCGGCAGGGGGGTTGTTTCTTCAGTGCGACCCATCTCTCGTGGATGTAAACGTGCATCCAGGCAAGCATGAAGTCCGTTTTGCAGAGCCGGACAAGGTCTATCGTATGGTTTATCATGCGGCGCAAAACGCCTTGAAGGGTGTGTCCCAAATTTCATTTCCATGCAGGACGGCTTTTGCGCCTCAAGCCGCCCTTTCCTCTGAACCTGCTTCCTTGTCCCTGGAGTGGGGGGTAAACCATGTCGTGGAGGAGCCCAAACAGGGTGACTGGGGCAAGGTTTTGCAACAGCTTGATGCAGGGTATGCGCCGGTTGGAGCTGAGACAGGCGCACCCAGACTTGAGCTGGAGTCGTCCTTTCAAATCATAGGACAGATATGGCATAGTTATATAATGGTGGAGATGGGCTCACAGCTTTTGATCGTGGACCAGCATGCAGCCCATGAGGCCGTTGTATTTCAGCGGTTGCAGCAGGCCATGGAAGGAAAGACATGGAGGCTTCAGCCGCTTTTGTTGCCGTTAATTATAGAGCTTGGTCTGAACCAGATGGCTGTGCTTCATGAAGTGCAGCCGCTGTTGCAGGAATTGGGTGTTATACTGGAGCCGTTTGGCCCGTTTCAGGCGAAAGTGACGGCATTGCCCGATTGGCTGTCTCAGAGGGCCAATGCAGCGAACTTGCTGCAGGATATCCTCAGGCTCCTGACAGAAGGCCGTGAGGCGTCACAGCGTCGTATGTTGTATGATCGTATCGCCTCAATGGCCTGCGAGGACGCTGTTCAGGCAGGGCAACCCCTGACCCTTGAAGAGATGCAATCATTGATGATGGATGTCCTGAAAATCGGGGCAACACATTGTCCCCATGGCAGGCCTATCTTCTTTCAAATGAGCAGACAGGAACTGGAGAGGCTTTTGGGACGGCGGTGAGAATTTTGCCGGCATCAGGTCTTTACAATCGGTTGTGTGCATATTAAATTCATAAAATTACGTAAAAATAAACTATTGTCGTATTTCCCTTGTTCCCAAGCCGAAGCCTGGGAATGAGATAAAAATGTGCAGCCTGCCCATAGCTCAACCGGATAGAGCAACGGCCTTCTAAGCCGTAGGTTGGGGGTTCGATTCCCTCTGGGCAGGCCAATTTTATTTATAGAATCACCCGGATTTCAGATTTTTCCCAAAAATTTCAGTTTTGTGAAAAAATGAATTGCCATTCAGCAAAATATGTGGTAAGCATCTTCTCCAACAAAGAATTTTGGGCTTCAGGCGCGTAGCTTGACAAAATACTTTCCTTATAGTATCAGGAAAAGATTAGGTTAAAAGCTTGCGAAAAACAAAAAACTCATCAGGAGGAATGTTATGGCAACAATAGAGTACAAGGGTAAGTCTTATGATGTCGATGAAGACGGTTTCTTGACAAAAGGCATGGAGCAATGGGACGAGAATTGGGTCGAGTATGTAAAGAGTCAGGAGGGTATTTCCGAGCTTACTGACGAACACAGAAAGCTCATCGATGTTCTTCAGGATTACTTCAAGAAGAACGGTATTGCCCCCATGGTCAGAATCCTTTCCAAGACCACAGGGTTCCCGCTCAAGAAGATTTACGAGCTGTTCCCATCGGGCCCTGGCAAGGGAGCTTGTAAGATGGCTGGTCTTCCAAAGCCGACCGGTTGCGTGTAATCTTTCGCACAACCTTTACATCTTTTCACTAAAAGAGGCCGTGACTCATTCTTTGAGCACGGCCTCTTTGCTTTTTGAGTTGTATGGCAGTCTTTGGGCCGATGGATGGAATGCTTATCGGCAGAAATGCCCACACACAGCCTGTGTGTAGGTTGTTGGTGCTTTCATGCTTTTTGCACCTTTTTCTGCGGCCTTTCTGGCTTTTTTAAAAGGATTTTCTCTGCATGGTGGGCAGGTAGTTGTTTAGGACATCCTGCACCAGACGGGTGTTAAGGCCCTTCTGAATACAGAGTATGCCGTCCATGACCATTCTTTTGTGTATCTCTTCCTCAAGGCTCCGTCGTTTGAGTTTGTCTGCAATGGGAAGAAAGATCAGGTGGGCCAGCAATGCCCCATAAAGTGTGGTCAGAAGTGCCACCGCCAGCCCTGTGCCCACCTTGGACGGGTCATGCAGATTCGCCATCATGGAGACCAGGCCCACCAGGGTGCCCAGCATACCGAATGCAGGCGAGGCCTCTCCCATGGCGATAAAGATGTTTCTGCCCACAGTATGGCGCTCCAAGGTCATATCGATTTCTGTTTCAAGCGTATATTTAATGAAATCAGCCGAATGGCCATCTGCACACATGAGGGCCGCCCTTTTCAGAAAAGGGTCGTGAATAACGAAGTGTTCCATCTGCAGGATGCCCTCCTTGCGTGTGAAATTGGAGAGCGCCAGGATCTCCTTGACGAGGTCGTCAATGGGGGTTGCCCTAAGGGTGAAGGCCTTGGCCGCTATCTTGAAGGCGTTCAGAATGTCCTCCAGATTGAAACGGATGAAGGTGGTGGCGATGGTGCCGCCGAAGACGATCAGGGCCGCGGGCAGATCAACATACATGCCCACATTGCCGCCTATGAGAATGGCGGATGCTATGAGCAAAAGCCCGAATAATAACCCTCCGATAGTGCCTCTATCCATGTTTTTTGTCCATAATGATGGTTGATGCCTGCGTTGGAAGTGGAATCGGCTATGGAATAGACAGTGCGGTGTATTTTAAGGATATCGGGGCGGATTTGATTCCCGCCCCGATCATATATAGTTATATGCCGGTCGGGAACTTGGGCAGGTCCCTCAATGCCTCTGCAATCTTCTCCTCAGGGTATTCGTAATCCACCAATTTGCCCTCCAGATAATCGTCATAGGCCGCCAGATCAAAATGACCATGGCCGCTGAAGCAGAAGAGGATACATTTTTCTTCGCCGGTCTCTTTGCACTTCAATGCCTCATCTATGGCACCCTTGATGACGTGTGAGGTCTCTGGTGCAGGAACAATACCCTCAGTGCGGGCAAAGAGCAGGGCCGCCTCAAATACAGGGTTTTGGGTATATGCCCTGGCCGTTATAAGACCCGAGTGAACCAGGTTGCAAAGCACAGGGGCATCACCATGATAGCGCAGGCCTCCAGCATGAATGCCCGGCGGCTCAAAAGAATGCCCCAGCGTGTGCATGAGCATCAGGGGGGTCATACCTGCCGTATCTCCGTAATCGTAACGATATTGCCCCTTGGTCAGAGTGGGACAGGATGCAGGTTCGATGCCGATGAGCTCTACATTGCTCTTGCCTTTGATCTTGTCCCTGGCGAATGGAAGGGCGATGCCGCCGAAATTGGAGCCGCCTCCTACGCAACCCAGGACTATGTCCGCCTTGTCCTCGGCCAGGGCCAACTGTTTCTGTGCCTCAAGCCCGATGACCGTCTGGTGCAGAAGCACGTGGTTAAGTACGCTGCCCAGGGCGTAATTGGTGTCCTCGTGAGTGGCTGCGTCCTCCACGGCCTCTGAAATGGCCATTCCCAGACTGCCTTTGGCATCTGGGTTTTTGGCCAGGGCAGCCCGGCCTGTGTTGGTCCTGTCGGTGGGAGATGGATAGACCTCGCCGTCCCACACGTGCATCAGAATACGCCTATACGGCTTTTGATAGTAGCTCACCTTCACCATATAGACCGTGCACTGAATGCCGAAAAGCTTACAGGCAAAGGACAGGGCGCTTCCCCACTGGCCTGCACCTGTTTCAGTGGCAAGGCGTTTAACACCTGCCTTTTTGTTATAATATGCCTGGGCCACAGCGGTATTGGGTTTGTGGCTGCCGGGAGGGCTGACGCTTTCATTTTTGTAATAGATGCGGGCTGGTGTACCCAAGGCCTTTTCCAGGTTTCTTGCGCGATGCAGGGGCGAAGGCCTCCAGAGTTTGTATATCTCCTTTACCTCGCTGGGTATCTCTATCCAGGTTTCAGAGGACATCTCCTGTGCAATCAATGCATCCGGAAAGATGGGCTTCAGGTCGTCGGGTGTGACTGGTTTTCCAGTAGCCGGGTGTAAGGGCGGCGCCAATGGTGTTGGAAGCTCAGGCAGTATGTTATACCAGGCATCGGGCATCTCTTTTTCGCTTAAATGAATCTTGTAGCTTTCATTCATGTAACTATCTCCTGTCTATTTAATTTAATGTGGCCAGGCTGCCTTTTTGGCATAAGGCACTTCGCCTGGCAGAAGTCATTTCAGTAAAGGATAAGGCATTCAAGAGTGTTATTTAAAGGAATATACGAAGGTGCACCAGACATTCTGGCCTTCGGGTTTGTTTTTGGCCTCGAATTCCCATTGGCTGCGCAGAGTGAACATCATGTTTTTATATTGGTACCAGACGCCGGGACCAAGGGCCCAGACCTGAGACTGGTCGCCTTCCATGGCCTGAAGGGCAGCCTTAAGCGGTGCAGGAAAGCGGTTTAGGCCGTGATAGTCATCGTTTTTGACCTGTCTGTAGTAGTAGCCGCTCATGCCCAGCCGCAGCTCGGGCAAAATGGCGTAGGAGGCATTGAAGTCCACATGAAATTCATCTCCGGGCGTGCGGTCAAAGCTTACAGGTGCGCCGGATATGTAGTTGTCCTGCCGTGTGTTGAAATCGTACATGAACTTGGCGGAGAGCTCCAATTCCTTTGTGGGAAGCCAGGTGGCTGCCAGCACCGGCTCAAAGGTCCAAAAGTTTCTGCCCATGGCAGCTAAGTTGCGTTCGCTTTCATTGGAGAAAGGCACATAGATATCTGTGCCGAATACCATGTGCAGCCGGCCTTCCAGCAGGTGCCAGGTAAGAATAAAGGGGTCATAGATGAGATAGGGCGTATCCACCGAGGAATAATGCCTTTTACCCTGCGGCCCTACCGGCACATTGAAATCCATAATACGGTCAGTTGCCAATAAAAAGAGATGCTGGCCATAGTTGGCGCCCAAAAGCTGATAATTGGAGATCCAGATGAGGCGCAGGACCTCTGCATAGACGGATGCCTCATTCAAAAGCCCTGAGTCATGACCTCTGGCGTCCTTGAGCTCGTCTGCATTGTAATAATAGAGATAATCCACCAGATGAATGCCTGGCGGAGGCGCGGCACCGGCAAAAAAGGACTCGGCGCCGTTTGGATATGTCTCGCCGCCGCCCGCATCAGCGTCGCAGACAATGCCAACGCAGGTCAGCATTGCAGCCATACAGCCCACTAAACCCCTCAAAAACCCTTTTTTCATGTTTCCTCTCCTTTCTTTTTGCGATAAATGTCTTTTAATACAGTATTTGAGATTATTGTTCAATATAGATTGTAAAAGGTCGAGCATAAGGGAACCTCAAAATGAATATACGGCTTTTGGCGCTTTTATGCCTTTTTTGTCTTCTGCACCTGGCTGGTTCTTTGGCACTGGCCGAAGACCGCATCGTTATCGACAAAAATCGGCGCCTCTTGACCCTTTTTCGCGATGACAAAAGGCTTATGCACTGCCCTGTCTCCATAGGCATCAACACGGTTACCGGCAAGACAAGTGTCCTGGATTATGCCACCCCAGAGGGGGATTACCGCATTTTATATAAGAAAAACAGCAAATTATATAGTTGGTTTCTGGGCATATCATATCCCGAAACAACCGATGCCTGGCTTGCCTTTTTTTATGGCCGTATCGACGCACAGACATTGCAGCGCATAGTTACAGCAGCTAAAAACAGGCGGTTTCCCCCTCAAGATACGCCCTTGGGTGGGGCACTGGGCATACATGGAGGAGGGGTCTTCAGAAAGGATGAAAACGGCGCTGCAAGGGACTGGACCCGAGGCTGCGTGGCATTGAATGATGAGGATATGGCCAAGCTCTACAGACTTGCAAGAATGGGGACCACGGTGCGCATCTTTGACAGCTCCAGGGGCTTTTTTGCCATGTTGCAGCCGTTTATGCAGCCTGAGATGGGGTTTCCTATCCAAATGCCCCTTGAACGCTGGTCAGGGTTGTTGTTACTGAAAACCCATCTGGGATATGTGGAGTTGCGGCTGTGGGAGGACCGTCAGATGGTCAGAGGGATCGGGCTTTCAGTGTTGGACCATACTGGCCGGTCTATTTTGCATATCAGCGATACCAACGCAGACGAAAATTTGGATGCCCTGGATGAGGTGGCCTGTTTTGACCAACAGGAATGTCTTGATCTGCAACAGAAATTGGGGCTGACAGGCCAGAAAGCAGATATAAATTGGAATGGAATCTATATGGCCTTGAGAAAGATGGTCGTTGATATCTATTTTATGCAGTAATTGAAAAGAGATACAAAGACAGCAACCATGGGAAGCAACAAAAAGATCGAAAAAGGGGATTGGCAGGCCCGGGGACGGGGACACAGGCAGCGACTGCGCGAGAAGTATCTGCAATACTCCATTTCAGCCCTTACCGATGAGGAAATAGTGGAGTTGTTGCTGTCCTTCGGCACACCTCGGCAGGACTGCAAACTCCAGGCGCGTGAGGCATTGAGGCGTTTTGGCTCCTTGGCAGGGGTGCTGGAGGCCGATTCAAAGGCATTGGAGGAGATAGATGGTATAGGGCCAAAAAACGCCTTTGCGGTGCGATTTGTCCATGATGTAGCCAGAAAATTCCTGAAACAGAGACCCTTGGGGAAAAATTATGTGCACTCAGCGCAGGAGGTGGTGGAATATCTCTGGCACAGCCTTTCAGGCCTGGACAGGGAGGTCTTTGTGTGTATCTTTCTGGACAATCAGCACGGTGTGCTGGGGATAGAAGAGCTTTTTCATGGAACGCTCAATTCCTCTGCCGTCTATGCCCGAGAGGTCATCAAGAAGGCCCTACAATATGGGGCGGCCGCCCTGGTCTTTGCGCACAATCATCCTTCCGGCGTTACCACCCCGTCCAATGCCGATCGCACCGTTACAAAGAAGCTCCTGCTTGCAGCGAGGCTTCTGGAGATAGATGTCCTGGACCACATCATTGTGGGTTCCAGGGGGTCTTATTACAGTTTTGCCGAGCATGGGGAGATGGAGGTCATTAAAAACGGGGCATTGGTGTAGGCTCCCAACAGTTTTTTCTTCAAGGAAATGCCTTTTAGCCCCCATGGCGTCTGCGTTACCGTTCGAACAGGTTGCCGAGCCCTCCCAGAATGGAACCCTCATCCCTGCCTTCGAAGCCCCCTGACTTGTTCTGGGGAGCGGCCTCGTGAATGCGTCCTGCAAGCCTTGAGAAGGGCAGGGATTGCAGCCAGACATGGCCTGGTCCTGTGAGTGTGGCATAAAAGAACCCTTCGCCTCCAAAGATGGCCGACTTTACATTGCCCACGAACTGAATATCGTAGTTCACGGTCTGAGTCAGGGCCACCAGACAGCCTGTATCCACGCGCAGGGTCTGGCCAGGGTCGAGCTGTTTTTCGATTATGGTGCCGCCTGCATGGACAAAGACCATGCCGTCACCCTCAAGTTTCTGCATGATAAAGCCCTCCCCTCCAAAAAGGGCCACTCCGATCTTGCGCTGAAAGGCGATGCCTATGGAGACGCCCTTGGCGGCGCAGAGGAAGGCGTCTTTCTGACAGATCAGGCGTCCATCGAGTTTTTTCAGGTCAAGAGGAATGATCTTGCCTGGATAGGGGCTTGCAAACGCCACCTTTTTCTTGCCTACGCCTTTGTTGGTGAAGATGGTGCAAAACAGGCCTTCACCGGTTATGAGCCGTTTACCTGCTGAAAAGAGCTTGTCCATCAGAGTGCCGGTCTCGCTGGCGTGAGAGCCATCGCCAAATACGGTGTCGAGCTGTATGCCGTCTTCCATGTACATCATGGCCCCTGCCTCGGCCACCACGCTTTCATTGGGATCCAGTTCGATCTCCACAAATTGCATCTCGTGGCCGAATATCTCGAAGTCTATCTCGTGGGCCATTTGGCCTGAAGGCGGTGGAACAGGAGGCATGATGGGCCTGTTTTGCGAAGACGCACTGAGTTCCGGTACCTGACCGGCGGGTGTCCAGGTGGTGAGCCCCTGCCTCCAGACCAGCGTGTCCTGATGAAATCTGCCTGATGTAAGGCCGTCCAGCAGTTCCTGTTGAGAAATAGGGCCGATGGTGTTGCCGTTTTCCACTACATGCCATTCGTTCATGTTTTTCTCCTGAGTATCCTTTTTTAACTTCAAGCTGATGCATCATATATAATCTGAAA
>Ga0067045_1028277_pt1 | contig 37432 bp, 28 predicted proteins | sample TerdegcTABiofilm_FD_59184 | JGI IMG/M metagenome (GOLD analysis project Ga0067045, IMG submission 59184) | Combined Assembly of (Gp0054472, Gp0054536) Wastewater bioreactor microbial communities from Singapore -Terephthalate degrading...
GCCCTCTTCCGAGGGCATAGGCGTTAAGTTAGAAGTGGAACGGCCAATTGTTCGTCATTCCGGCGAAAGCCGGAATCCAGTCCTTCCAATATGTTATGGACCCCGGCTTTCGCCGGGGTGACGGGGTCCTTGTTAGGTCAACGGACTGAAATCACGTGATGTCATCCACGAAGTTAACGCCTATGCGCTTCGGGGGAGAGGGTCAGGGTGAGGGGGTGTGCCACGATTATCACGGACTGCCGGCTTTTGAGACAATTTCTTCCAGCCTGCATCTGAAGAAATGGCAGCCTGAAAGGCTACCCTACATTCTCCGAAGATGGCAGCCTGGAAAGGCTACCCTACATTCTCCGAAGATGGCAGCCTGGAAAGGCTACCCTACATTCTCCGAAGATGGCAGCCTGGAAAGGCTACCCTACATGGGCGGAAAAGATGGCGGCCCGGATTCACGCGCCTCGCAGGGCCACACCACATGGGAGGAGCCGAACATTCACTTCTTCCGCTTCTGCTGGCTAATGATGGCCGGCTGGTCCATGGTCAGATTCTTCTCAAATTCGCTCCAGAATTCTTTCTCGGACTTTTTCCATTCAGAGCCGAATTGTCTGTCGAACAACGTTAGCACCTTGTCAATCGCCTTTCGCCAGACGGACTGGTAGCTCAACTGCAGGACGTCTTCGAGAAACGGGACAATGTCCGGCAGGCACGTCTTCGGCAAATAAGCCTTGGCACCCATCTCAATGGACTTCTTGAGAGCTTCCGGGTTAAGCGCGTGGGCCGTGAGCATGAGCGCAGGAAAACCGCGATGTGTGGCAATGTCCAACAGCTCGAATCCTCGCACACCCATGATGTCCAGAATTACAATGTCATAGTTGTGCGAGTACAGTAACTGCCGCGCTTCCTGGAACCCTGTTGCTGTGTGTACGACAACATCAGCGCCGTCTTCCAGGAGCTCTGTGAGAGTCTCCAGCACATCCGGCTCGTCGTCTACCGCTAGAATAGTCTTGTCACGCAATATCTCTGACTTTTGCATCGATAATTCTTTACCTTCTCATTCTCTCGGTGAGGTGGTGACGGCTAGTCGGCCCGGTTCGGAAATCGTTCACTCAAATTCTTGACGTTTGGCCCATTGCCGGTACGCTCCACCATTCCTACATCCCCAGGTAGCGTGCTTTGATCTCGTGGTTCAAAGGAAGCTCCCTCGGAGAAGATCGGTGAACGATCTGGCCGCGGCTCATGACAAGAACTTCGTGAGCGGTGCTAATAGCCATATTGAAGTTCTGCTCGACGAGAAGAATGGCCATGCCGTCAACAGCTAGTCCCCTGATCACTTCCGATATTCCTTTCACGATCAGCGGAGCCAGACCCTCAGAGGGCTCGTCGAGGAGGAGGACTTCCGGTCTGCTCACAAGCGCCCTTGCCATTGCAAGCATTTGCTGCTCTCCGCCACTGAGATTTCCTGCTCGCTGGTCCCTGCGGGCTTTCAAGGTCGGAAAAGCATGAAAAGTCGTCTCGATATCCCAAGGTTTCCCTGTTGCATTACTCCTGACGCAGCGGAAAGGGACAGTCAGATTTTCGAAAACGGTCAACGAGCGAAACACTCGCCGGCCTTGGGGAACCAGAGCGAGCCCGCGGCGAGCTATCTGATGGGTGGACCCGCCAAGGATCTCCTCACCGTTGAGTCGTATGCGTCCGCTGGTGGGCTTGACAAAGGAGATAATGGAGTGCACCAACGTGGTTTTTCCCACGCCATTTCGCCCCAACACGGCCAGCACGTGCCCCCCTAAGACAGCGAAGGAGACGCCGTGCAAAATATGACTGTAGCCATAATGCGTGTGTAGATCAATAACTTCAAGCATTGGCGCTTTCGAGTCCAAGATACACCTCAGCGACGTTCGGGTTGCCTCTAATCTCTGCTTCCGTGCCCTCAGCGAGCACCGATCCGTAATAGAGGACCGTGATTCTGTCCGCCATTTGAAACGCAACATCCATGTCGTGCTCGATAAATAGCACTGTGGTGGATGATTCCAATGACCGAACCATCGGCACGACGAGCGCTGTCTCGGCAGTCGACAGCCCTTGTGTCGGCTCATCGAGAAGAAGTATCTTGGGACGGGAAGCCAGAGCAAGAATAATTTCAAGCTGTCGCTGTTCCCCATGAGACAGGCTCCGAACCGGATAATCCTTTTTGGCATCAAGGCCCCATTTGGCAAGGAGCGAAACTGCATTGTCGATCAGCTCCGTGTACGAGGACAGCAGCCTGCAGCAGACGTATTTCGTAGTGGAGAGTGCTTGGAGGCCAAGGATTATATTCTCCATAACCGATAAGTTATTAAATAGATTGGTAATCTGAAACGTTCTCGCCAGCCCTAGACGGGCCCTGACATGTGCAGCGCTCTTCGTGATGTCCTTGTTAAATGATAGTACTCGACCGGCAGACGGTTTGATCATTCCGCTGATCACATTGAAGAGGGTCGTCTTTCCGGCTCCATTTGGACCGATGAGCGCTCGTTTCTCCCCGGCTTCTACGGACAAGCGGCACATGGTCAAGACCTGCAATCCGCCGAATCGAACGTCAACATTGTCTAACTCTAGTGCAATCATGTCTTCCCAAGCTCTGGGTCGTCAGACCCTGAGGGCATTTGTTGGCATCGTTTCGGCGCAGATTCCAGAGCATTGAACCTGCGCCTCAAGTGCTACTCGATCCATTTTCCTTTCATATCGGAATACGCGGGCATCTTCATGAATTCCTCGGGACTCCAGGTCCAAAACTGATTGACTGCCTCATACGTCTTGATAGGTACACTCTGCCATGAACCGTCAACCTTCTTCACTTCCCGGATATATGAATTCTGAATCGGTGCACCGAATTCGTCGAACTTCACTTTGCCTCGAGGGGCATTCAGATCTATGGAACGCATGACCTTGACGAATTCCTCGCCCTTTACTTCACCTTTTGTCTTCTCTAAAGCATCCGCTATGAGCTTTGCAGTCAGGTATCCTTGCTCGGAATAGAGAGTGGGCGGATGTCCGTATTTCTTCTGGTATGCTTCCTTAAATTTCTTGTTCTCAGGGGTATCCAAGAGCAGACACCAGTGGGACTCGGTCACTACATTCTCTGCGGCTGCGCCTTGTTTCTGCAAAATTTTGTCGTCGACAAGATATCCTTTTCCTGTAAGCGGTATCTTGTTCTTGAGACCATAATCAGCGTATTGCTGGACAAAACGCAGAGCGTCCGCTCCCGCGAAGAATACCATCACAACATCCGCGTCCCTGTCGATCTTGGCAAGATATGGGGCATAATCTTTGGTTCCCAAGGGGGGCCAGATCTCCTGAATCACTTTTCCGCCTTTGTTCTTGAACGTCCTGGCTATGCCTCCGACGTGCTCGTATCCGGCTGCATAATCGGCCCCGATGAGGACGGCTTTGCGAAAGCCTTTGTCGTAAAGCCACTCACCAAGGGGATGAGATCCACCGCTATTGACGAACGCGGGTCTGACGATATAGGGGTTGGACTTTCTCTGCGTGAGATCGTCCGCTCCCGCATTGGAAATCACAAAGGGAATCTTGTGCTTTTGAACAAATTCTGCAACTGCATAGGCTGCTCCGGATCCCACAACGCCGGCCAAAATGTCTATGTGCTCTTTTTCGACCAGCTTCTTGGCGAGATCCAGTACTCGGCTCACATCATTACTACCTTTGTCTTCTACAAACACTTTGATGTCACGGCCGCCAGCCTTGGACCCTATTTCCTCCATGTACAGATTGAAGCCATCTCGCAAGTCCACCCCGAGAGCGGTGTAAACTCCGGACAGGGAGATTGTGTAGCCGACTTTCACCGGTTCGGCCGCTTTGGCTGCCTCAGGCATGCACACGAATAGCAGCATGACCCCCAAGATCACCAATGCTGGGAGTTTCATGCGCGAAGTGAAGCGTCGTAAATTCATGGCCTCCTCCTTCTTTGGGTTGAATCCAAGAGTACCTGGTCACTTGGATTTGCTGGCGGATAAGAGCCTCTTCGAGCTCTCCTGGGCCGTGGGCTCCGGCATCGGAGCCTGTGCCTGGTGGTTGACGCTAGCAACGCCTTGCTGCCGAAATTTCCGGATCGTTCCGAGCAGGCCATCAGGAAAGAAGAGAACCGTGCAAACAAAGGCGAGTCCTAGCACTATCAGCCACCGATCGGTGACATTGCTCACGAGATCGCGCACAAACACAATGATCAGAGAACCGGCCAGCGGACCGAACAAGGTCCCTGGGCCTCCCAGAATAACCATCAGAAGAGCAGAGGATGAATGAATGAGGCTGAAATCAGCCGGATTAGGACACCCGTAATAGTAGGCCTGGAGAATTCCGGAAACACCACCGATGAAAGCAGACAACAAGAATGCAGCGTACTTGTAAAGCCACACGTTGTAGCCGAGCACTCGCATCCGTACCTCGCTGTCTCGGATTCCCTTGAGGACAAGTCCGAACGGCGAGCTCACGACCAACCAAAACACACCGACCACGATGAGAAAGACAATTACCGTGAAGAAGTAGAATGCTACGGGGGTATCGAGGTTCACGAAGGGGATGAGAGCCGGACGGACCAATCCGGGAAGTCCGTCGTCCCCACCAGTCACCGACCGCCAACTATAGGTTATTCCATAAAGAATCTGGCAGAAGGCCAGCATGATAACCAGAAAGAAGATATCCCGAGTGCGAATGGCGAGCGGACCGAATACTGCCCCAGCCATTACGGCGGCCAGCAGGCCAACCCCTACTGCCGACCATGCAGCTCCGTCAACGCTTCTGGTGAAGATCGCCACCGCGTACCCGGCCACTCCGAAGAATGTTGCCTGACCAACTGACGCCAAGCCGAGATAACCGAGGAGAAGGTTTGCGGACATGGCGAGAATCGCAAGGATCAGAGCGCTTGTTACTAACCCGAGATAGTAAGTCGAGAGAATAAGGGGCAGTAGGCAAAGGACCCCAAGCAAACCTATGAACGCCAACGCTCTTGAGTCACTTCTCATAGAACTCGTCCCCACAGCCCTGTAGGCCTCAGAGCAAGGATAATCGCCATCGGGGCAAATATGGTGAACATAGCCAGCTCCGGGAATAAAGCCTTACCGAAGTTGTCGAGCGCGGCCACGATGAGGCTTCCGAAGAAAGCCCCTTTCATGCTGCCCAGCCCTCCCACGATTATGACTACCACTGCGAGCAGAAGCACCTCCAGATCGACTCCGGGATATACCCCCACGAAGGGACCCCCTAGCACTCCGCTGAGACCGGTGAGGGCAGTGCCTAGAATGAACACCACCGTGAAGAGCACCGGAACATTTATTCCCACGGCGCGGGCCATCTGCTCATCGTCAACCCCTGCCCTCAGTATCGCCCCCCACCTGGTCTTTTCCTGGAAGAACCAGAGGGCGATCCCAATGGCGGCTCCTACAGCGATTACAAACAAGCGATACTTGGGAAAGACCATTTCACCCAGGCTGGCTGAGCCTGCGAGAAATTCAGGCGTCTGGAGAGTAGCAGGATCCGCGCCCCAAATGATTATGGCGACATCACCTATGATGAACATGCACCCAAAGGTGAGAAGCACCTGGAGAAGACGCCGACCGTATATGCGCTGGAGCAGAAGCCTCTGGAGCACGAAGCCTACAATACCGCCCACCAGGCTACCGGCAAGTAGCCCCAAAAAGAAGTTGTCGCTCCATTCAATGACGCTCAGGGCCACGTAAGCACCGATCAAGTAACAGGAACCGTGGGCGAGATTGAGGATGTTCATCAATCCGAAGATCAGAGACAGTCCCGCACAGAGCAGGAATAGGAGCATCGCGAAGGATATGGCATTCAGAGACTGGATAATCCAAAATTCCATTAGCGCGTCCTTTGCAAGAAAACTTCATTGCAAGATGACACAGAATCCGGCTGCAGCCGTATGGGACCCGGTCCCGCCTACCCGACAGCCCTTTTCTCCTGCTCAATCCTCAACGCTATCATTTGGCGCAAAGCGTTCTTGTTCACCTTTCCAACCGCGGTGAGTGGGAACGCATCAATCAACTCCAACCGTTCCGGCAGCTTGAATTTAGCTATCTTTCTCTCGTTGAGCAGAAACTGGTTCAGAGACTGAAGCGAGATTTCCAGATTTGGCCTGGGAATCACGTAGGCGCATGCCCTTTCCCCCAGCAAGGGATCCGGCATTGCCACATATGCACAGTTCGCCACTGCCGGATGTGACAGGATGTGATTTTCCACTTCCTCTGCGCTTATCTTCTCCCCTCCCCGGTTGATGCAATCCTTAATGCGGCCTTCAACGACCACATTTCCCGTGTGATGAAGGCGGACGAGGTCTCCGGACTTGTAGAATCCGTCCTCCGTGAAAGCTTTGGCATTGTGTTCGGGAGCCCGGTAATACCCCCGGATCGTATGCGGCCCTCTGCACCAGAGCTCTCCAACCTCTCCCTGATTCACTTCTTTTCCTGTCGACGGATCGACAACTCTGAATTCATCTCCGGGAGATTGCGGTCTCCCCTGGGTGTGGAGCTTCACTTCATCCGGATCGTCACGCCGCGTCCAGTAGAGAGGACCTTCAGCCATTCCCAGTACCTGTTGCACATCACAACCCAATTCGGGTCGGACGCGAATGGCTATCTCCGGATTAAGCTTCGAGCCGCCCGTCAAAATCACTTCCAGTGAGCTCAGATTGTACTGGCTTCGTTTCGGATGATTCAGCATCCCCACGATCATGGTGGGCACTGCCACACAGTGGGTGACCCCATACCGCTCTATGAGCCCCATCATTGCTTCCGGACTTGGATTGTCCGAGAGTACCTCGGTGCCACCTTTCCAGAGGACTCCTTTCAAGCCGGGACATGCTATGGCGAAATTGTGCTCTTGCGGAATAGCGATAAGCGACACCGTGTTTTCGGTGAGCTTACAGATTTCCGCATTACACATGAAGTTGTACACGTAGTCATTATGAGTCCGGGGAATCAGTTTCGGGATTCCGGTGGTGCCGCCCGACAGTAAGAGGACTCCCGGGAGACTTGGATCGGGTGTCGGGAGTCGCGAGGGATCTCGACGCTTTTCTATGGGATCGCGCAGCATCTCGTCAATGGAGTAATTGCCGCTCTTCGCATCACCACCAGCCACAAGAACCAGTTGCAGGGACGAATTGTTGGCCTTAACTTCTGCGGCCATCTCTTGATAGTCAAACCCTCTCCAAGTGGCTCCGATGGCTAGAGCCTTGGCCTGGGCCAGATCGGCAAAGAAGCTGATTTCCGTCTCTCTATGGGCAAACAGCGCCATTATCGGGATAGCCCCGGCTTTTAGGGTAGCGAGGTAGGTAACGACCACTTCGGCAACATTCGGCATCTGCAAGACCAGACGGTCATATTCTTTGATGCCTATGTCCATGAAATGCAATGCCAGTCTTGTGACGAGGTTCCCAAGCTCCTCGTATGTGTACCGACGATCGTCCGACGTAATGAGAGCTGTTTTAGAGGCATATTTCGTGCAGCACTCATCAATAACATCGCTGATAGTACGATCCAACCAATAACCGGCCTTCCGATACCTCTCAGCGAATTCCGCGGGCCAAGGCGTGAAGCCCTCCATAGTCCACAACCCTCCCTGCTTACAGATTTAGATGCGCGTTCCAAGCTTGTATCCGTCATGAATTGCATTGTACAAGCTTCGTGGAATCATGGCGTCCCCAACAACGTAGAGCTCATCACAGAAGTACTCGAGCTCGCTGACGAGATTCTGTTTCGGCGCCACGGGACCGGCAAGTATGACGCTATCAGCGGGCAGATAGTGTTCATTCCTGTCTTTGTCCCTGATCTGCACGGATCCGTTCTCTATCCCCAGCGGCACGGCCTCTGTATGCACCTGGATACTCAACTGTTTTACAAGGGCATTGTGACGCCACTTGAACGTGGTGGACACGTCAAAATCCACCCTCTTGTTTGATTCCACGATCACCGGTTTGCAGCCCTGCTTGGCAAGGACCTCAGCTACGGTCAAGCCGATCTTACCTCCTCCCAAGATCACCACATTGGGCCCCAGACCCGAGTAACCGTTGCTCAGAACTTTTCCGGCCTCATCCACAATTGCGGAACGTGCCCCGGGGATTTCCGGTTTCTTCACCTCTGCACCGGTCGCGACAATGACCACATCGGGATCAAATTCGGCAGCTACACGACGATTGACTGGCGTGTTGAGGCGGACGGCAATGCCGAGGTCTTGGATGCGATACTTGTAGTACTGGAGGAGCTCCAACAAGACCTCTCCTCCGCTGATATCCCTCGAAGACGGGATGAGAGCGCCGCCGATACTATCCGACGCCTCGAATATCGTAACATCGTGGCCCCTCTGAGCGGCCGCAATTGCGGCTTCAAGGCCAGCCGGTCCTCCACCAGCCACCATGACCTTCTTCTTCACCACTGCCGGCGTTATGCTGTATTCGGGCTCTACTTCGTGTCCGAGCCTCGGATTTACCGCACATATATACGGCTGATTGTAAAACATCTTGGCAAGGCAAAGCATGCAACCGATACAGGGCTTAACGCGTTCGGGGCGCCCCTTCTTAATCTTTTGAACCATCAGCGGATCACTGAGCAAGGGCCGACAGATCTCCCAATAGTCAAATGCGCCCGTGGCTAAGGCCTTCTCCGCTTCCCAGGGGTCGGACAGACGCGGGCCGAAAGCGAGTGGTACATCGCCTATAGCCTTCTTGGCCTTCTCCGCCAGATACAGCCATTCGGTTCTGCTCACATCACGTCCCAACGCGCCCTGCCTCGACTCGTGCCAGCCTATCACCATGCTGATCATGTCAACGCCGCAGCCCGCGGCAATTCTCATTATTTCAATGCATTCTTCTTCGTTGTTTCCGCCAAACTCATCCATGAGCTCCGTTCCGTTAAGACGGATTATCACGAGCCTGTCCGGGCCGACCGACTTGCGCAGGGCCGCTAGTATCTCCACCATAAACCGGGCGCGATTCTCTAAGGAACCGCCGTATTCGTCCGTTCGCCGATTGGTGAAAGGAGAAAGGAAACAGCTCAGCAGATAGCCCAGGAAGCTGGTGACTTCTACCCCGTCGAACCCGGCCTTGACCGCCCTTTTTGCCGCTTCTGCGTGGTCTTCGATAGCCAGATGGATCTCCTCTTTGGTCATAGCCCGCGGTGGGCGAAAGTGTTTCAGAGTCTGCGGCGTGTCCGAAGGTTGCACACAGTAGCCTATGTCAATTCCCCCATACCGACCGCCGTGAAGTATTTGCTGAATTGCCACGGCATTATGTTCGTGAAACAGGTCGGCAATTCTTTTGAGACCTGGGATATACTTGTCGTCGTTAATGCAGAGTTGACTGTGGTACGCTTTCCCTTCTCCGGACTTATCCGGATAAGCCCCCTGGTTCGTCATGATAGAAGCACCGGTCTGGGCGATGACCTGGTCTCTCGCAAATTCTCGTTCAGACAGGAACCCGTCTCGTGTGTTGAAATTACTCACGCAGCACGCTGCATATTTTACCCTGTTTTGCAGGGTGAACTTTCCTATTTTGCCCTCACCAAAGATGTGAGGGAATTGTCGTTCAGACATTGAAGACCTCCGAAGGCCACATGTATTACTCCTCGGCGCAACCAAAGTGGAGCGCATTAAGACCAGGTCGGAACCTGATTCGCAAACTGAGTCATTAACGACAGCCTGAAGGCAACGGATGCCCTCCACTATCGTGTCGGCCATAACTCAGGAGCTCCACAGGCACTGAAGGGAAATCTCGACCTCTATTATGACCACATGTCGACCGAAGGCTCATTGGCTTTCAACTGTAATGAATGCCACGCATATTCAATGCGTGGCAGTACAGCTCACCGATGGTCCCAAGAAGTTTGGCTGAACGTCCCGCTAGGCAAGTGAGCCAAATCCCAGGTCATGGCTGATCAGGCCCGTTCCCGGCGTTCTGAGGTAGTCACATCACGTGAACATGGTTACTGCCGACGTAGTGCAGGCTTTCAGAAAATGTCTCAATACTCGGGACACACCAACAATCGTAGCACGATTGATCGTCGATGCGTGGAAAGGCACCCTGGACCCAACCCTCTTCCAGAGGGAGATTGAGCCGTAAAGATACCCTCTCCCCCGCTTCGGGGGAGAGGGTCAGGGTGAGGGGGTGTGCCACGATTATCACGGACTGCTGACTTTTGAGACACTTTCTTCAAGCATGCATTCGTGAGTTTTTAGATCGGTCACCTCACGTGACGATGGTTACTGCTAAGAGCAAATGGCATGCCAGTAGATATCACCTGAAATTTCAGCTAATTGTCCTGAAGAACTGCTCGACCGATTGAAAATTATTTCCAGCCTGCATCAATGACTCGCGGCTTCTCCGGCCGTCTCGAGAGCTAATTCCTTGTGGTGACGACACAAATTGGGAAACAGTCGAGTCCGGAAAGTTGAAAAACTTTTTCAACTTTGTTGAAAATATCTTGAAAACTTCATGGCTTCACCGGTAGTATGGAGGTCGAACGCCCATAATCACGCTCTCCCAGCTGTTGTGCTCATTCCCGCTCTCTCCTCTCGGGGCGGGGGAAGGGCACAGAAAAGCGTGAGCGGATCTTTTTTGGGGGATCTTTCGTGGACCTGGCTGCGGTACTGACCCGTTATCACGAGCAGATAGTGGCAATGTGGGCCTACCGTTTACTGAGCGACAAGTCGTCGCGATACTCGGATGAGCCCCCGGGCGAGATGCAGAGATTGATCGACCATGCCACGTACTGTTTCCGTGTGGCGCTGGTAGAAGACGATTGGACCTATCTGGGTCAGTTCATCAATTTCATCGCGCACAAGAGGCTACACGGTGGGTTCACTCTTTCCGAGGTGCAGCGGGCGTTCGAGCAGTACCGGGAGACGGTCACACCGCTCCTAGTCATGCACGTCGAGCCGGCGCACCTGACTCAGACTCTCTTACGCCTCCATCGAGGTATGGTGTCCACAGTAACTCGATTCAGTACTTACTTTCAGGATCTCCATGAAGAGGTTCTTCGAAACCAGGCCAAGTACTTGGAACAGGAAGTTGCAGACAGAACGCGGAAGCTGGCGGAGTCCGAGCGGAAGTATAAGATACTCGTGGAGGATATCAACGACGGGTACTTTGTGCTCGTCGAAGGGGCGATAGTGTACGCAAACAATTCTTTTGCTCGGATGCATGGGTACGCATGTCACGAGATCATGGGACGACAGTATCTGGAATTCGTGGCTCCCGAATCCAGGGAGGTAGTCGAAACAGCATACCAGGGGAGCAACAGAGGTCTGCATGCGCCTTCACGTCTGGAATACCTGCGACTTCACCGGGATGAGCGGCACATACCGACGGAGATTATGGCAAAGCTCTCTTCCTACGGAGGACGGGTTGCCACTATAGGCATTTGCCGTGATATAGGCGAACGAGTGGAGCTGGAAAGGAAGACCAGAGAAGCTGAAAAGCTTGGTGCGCTGGCTCAGCTTGCTGCATCGTTGGCACACGAGATCAACAACCCGCTGACAGCGATCAAGATGAACGTTCAGATGTTCTCTGAAGGCCAGTTGCCCGAACAGGCCCGCAGCAGGCTCCTCTCATCGACTCTTCGGGAGATTGAGCAGATCAGAAGACGCATTTCGGAAATGATGGACCTCACGGTACCCTTCCGTCTGAAGTACGAGCAGACGAATCTGCTCAAGCTCGTCCAAGGCTGTTTGAGAATCGTGGGCCAGCGAATGAAGCACCAAGGCGTCAGGGCCACCACTCGCCTTACCTCACACGTTCGAGACGTTCTTGTAGATCCCGAGAGAATGGAGCAAGCTCTCGTAAACCTGCTTCTTAATGCGCTTGAGGCCCTCCCGAAAGGAGGCTGCATATTTGTCAGCTCCAAGGAGTGGTGCGAAGAAGGAAATGCCTGGGTCCACATACGGGTCGCCGATGATGGTCCCGGCATTCCCAAAGAGAAGCTTCCTTACGTGTTTGACCCCTTTTACAGCCAGAAGGTGGGAGGAATTGGTCTGGGGTTGGGCAATGTCAAGAAGATCGTCGAAGCTCACGGCGGGAGGGTGACCGTCGCGAAGCGGAAGCCCTCGGGAGTTGCCTTTACGCTGTGGCTGCCGAGAAAATGAAAGGTCATTATGCTCCCTAGAGTAGTCATAATAGACGACCAGCGCTCGATCCTCGAATCCATGGACATGTACTTCCGGCTGCGGCACTGGGATGTGTTCACTGCTGCCAGCGGACCCGAGGGACTTGATCTGGTACGGAGGATTCGGCCGTCACTGGTAGTGCTGGACATCAGGCTTCCCGGCATGTCCGGTCTGGAGGTGCTGGAAAGAATTCGGTCGGATTTTCCGCAGCTTCAAGTTATCGTGATCACAGCGTTTCAAAGCATGGAGAGTACAATCCAAGCCATAAAGCTTGGAGCGTTTGATTATCTTCACAAGCCTATAGACATCGCGGAGATGGATGCAGTGGTCCAACGATTGGAGCAATCCAATACTGGAGACCAGCATCCTGACCCAGATGCCTGGGACGAAGACACGGTAGTAGATGACAAAGGGCCCCAGATCGTGGCGAGAAGCCGAGGCATGAAAGAGGTGTTCAAGACCATCGCGCTGGTCTCCGAATCCCGAGTGACTGTGTTGATCCAGGGCGAAAGCGGAACAGGAAAGGAGCTGATAGCCAGGAGCATCCATCATAACAGCCGATGGAGCGATAGGCCTTTTACGGTAATGGACTGTTCCACTTTCGTGGACACCCTCATGGAGAGCGAGCTATTCGGTTACGAGAAAGGGGCATTCACCGGAGCACACGATACCCGAAAGGGCCGTCTCGAGTTGACTGGGGAGGGAACGGTATTCTTCGATGAGATCGGGGAGTTACCTCTCCAAATGCAGAGCAAGCTCCTCCGTTTTCTTCAGTCACGGGAGTTCGTGAGAGTGGGCGGCACCAGCCCCATCTTCTCGACCGCACGAATCGTTGCCGCTACCAATCGTGATTTGACCAGACTGGTGAAAGAGGGTGGATTTCGGGAGGATCTGTATTACAGGCTGAAAGTTGTAACCATAAATGTGCCTCCTTTGCGAGACAGAAGCTCTGACATCCCGATACTGGCGAAATTCTTCCTTCATAAGATTGCTCGACATAATGCCTCGCAACCGAAACGGTTGGCACCGGAAGCGCTGGATCTGCTCCTGGATTATGACTGGCCCGGAAATGTCCGGCAACTGGAGAATGTTCTGACTCGGGCTTCAGTCCTAACTCCCTCTGTCGTATTATCAAAGGAGCACACCGCGGCATGCCTTCACGACGCTCCTGCGCCGAGCTCTTCTCACGAGAGCTTCAGAAGCATGGAAGCCATAGAAAAGGATCATATCCGTAGAATCTTGGAGAAGAACAAATGGCATTTGGGCAAGGCATGCGAACAATTGCGGATGTCTCGTCCTACTCTCAGAGCACGCATGAAACGATATGGAATCTCGAAGCCCCCCAGAAGACCTCCGCCTGAACGGCCACGCGGGACGCAGTAGGGTCAGGTCTTGTTTCTTGACGAATCATTGATGACGATGGTGTGTCAATAGACCGATGGCCTGGTATAGACCGGGCAAGCGAGTTCAAGAGTTGACAGCAAGTTCAAGAAACAAGACCTGACCCCTTCTCCTATCACGAGGCATCGACCGGCATGCCCCCAAGAGGTAAGAGATCGGGAAAGTACTCCCTGGCTTCGGACAGCTCCCCCAAATCACCGTGAATTGAAGCGCTTGATAATATTGTCTTGCGGTCTAGGGCTATCTTCCTGAGAAGATACGCACCACGGGAATCCTCAATCAATTGGACGTGACAGTCACTAAGAGCTCGTTCCGCTACGACCTTACTTGAGCTTACGGTTTTCATGAGTGCCTCTGCTCCACGTGGCTCTTCTCCCAGTTGAGAACACTCCTCAGTGCTCCCCGCTACAGAGTTGAACAGCAAGATACAGCGACCGTACTGGCGGCGCAAGAGCAATAGGTCCCACCAAGCATCTGTTTGATCACGAGCGGGACCGAAGATCACCCCTCCCCTAGCATTGCGAGGTTGAAATTTCTGCCGCTGTACCGTATGGTACTGCGCACTTGCAGAAACGTTTCGATACGGCTGAACAATAACGGAAGGCCCCGAATCTTTCAGTCCCCAGTACGGAGATATCCGCAGATAGTCTTTCGGGCTGGTGGGAACGAGGTGCGTGCAAGCAGAGACACGGGGGTTTTTTCCTCGTTGTTTATACACGCGTGGTGAGCATTCGCGTCTAAATCATGCTCCTCAGAGTCGCGAAGCAGCGGAAACGGGTGGGGATGTGCGATCGCTACAACGGTCCCCTCCATTTCATGAGCGGTTACCAAGGAGGCTATGTCTAATGACGTGAAGAGAAAGCCGGTGAGCTTCATGTGCGTCAAATGAGCTCGACCGCACACGTCATTGTAGATCCTTGGGAATTCTATATCGGAGCGTTGAAAGGAGTAGGGCCATGGCAGAAGTGAGAGGCAAATTCATTACGCTTGCATGCGACCTCATCAAGACGAAGCCTGAGGCAAGACAGGCCGCCATTAGTTCGGTGGTGAACTTGACCGGGAAGGATCCATATTCATTGGACCCGGAGGGTTGGTACGATACCGGAGTCTTTGAGGCGGTTTTCAAGGCCATCGAGCAGAATTCGAAAGGAATCATGGGATGGGCTTCGATCAAGGTCATCGGACAGCTCGTGTATCCAACGATCAAAGCCACCGTCGGACTGCCCGAACATCTCCGAACGCCGCTGGACTTCGTAAAATTTGAAGCCGACGGCTTCTTACACAATCATAGAGGTCCGGACATTGTTCCAAGGCGTTTCATCAAGACCGACCAAGGGGATGTCGTTGTGGAAGCCCCGTCTCCCGGGTATAGTTGCATCCTTATCGAAGGAGTCTATGAAGGCATCCTCCAAATGTGCGGTGTAGCGGACGGCCGCGTCAAGCAGACAAAATGCGTCCGCAGGGGCGACAGTACCTGCGAGTATCATCTGACATGGTCCAAGATCGGACAGCAAACAAAGGATCTGGACTGGTCCAGCAGAACCATGAAATAAAGGATCAACAGAGGGTTCTATGCTGCTACGCATTGCATATGCGTGACATTCATTACAGTTGAAAGCTATGTCGGAATGGACCGCGTCCAGTAGCTCTGGCGTCTCGCCGATATTTTGCGATGATTCAGATGACCGGCGAGATGCCCCACTCCAGGAAGTCCGCCCCGAGAATCCCTTGGAAATTCCCGTTAGATACCACTTCGGCAGCGGCTACACAAAGCCTCCTGCACCAGCAAAAGAAGCGCCCCCGAACCGGATATTGCTACCCGCAATCGTCTCGTCTCAATTCTAGTAGTGTCCGTGTGCTATCTTATGGCTCTCAACCTCGCCAGCGCTCCTGGGTCACGCTCCACCACTTCTCTCCGAACATAGTATCCTGATCGCAGTTGCTGGCCGGTCTTTTGCAGTATCCACTCGTCCACGTGCTCGTCTATCGGGACATAATCCCTCGAAAACCTGCCATCTTTGAAGAATCGGGCAGCTAGTGTCCAATAGCCATGGGTATGAATGAACGTCGGCCGCAACTCACGAAATACATAGTCCCGGAAAGCACCGTTCGATCTCCTCAATGTTCTTGCAATAGTCTTGTCACACAGTCCTGCGAGATCGTGGATCCGTATACGACTGCAATACAGAACTCCTCCGATATCCGCGAGCAGTGCTGAACCGTCCTTCAGGTCCAATGCATCGGCGAAGTTGTTCAATTTCTTTCCGTACCTCTCTGCTACCCACCGAAAGTCCACCACCGGCTCCTGCAGAAACGTCGCGGATCTCTGAACCGAACCAAGCGCACTGAGCCCGAGTAGCGTACAGACGAAGACTGCAACTGATGCATGACGTAGCCTGGTTCTTTGTGGGTTTCGCATCAGGGTTTGCCCCACGACCAACACCGAATACGAATAGAAGAGTACTATAAAGCCGGTCGCGAACCTGTATTCCTTCATCCAATCAGGTGGGAGAAGCAGGTAGCTCGCGACTGATGCCAAGAGAAAAAGGAGAAGGATCACATGCCCATTACCTAGCGATCGGGTTTGAAAGCCGAGAGCGGACAAGACGATCAGGCCCAAGAGCACGTACGTCCCCCATCGGCCCGCAACGCTGCCCATGAGCTCTATCAGCCGTGCCGTAACCCATGGCTCCAGACTCAACACGGACAACACCTGCTCGAGATTAGGGCCGTCCTTCGCGTAGTACGTATTGGGAAAAATGTCCCCGAAATAGGAGACACGGAAAACCAGGAACGCCCCCAGAGTAGCAGCGAATACAGCACTGTAAATGCCAATTGCGCCCCAATCAGACCGTGTCATGGATTGTCCGGCAAATACTCTTATCAGTACGAGGCTTATCGGAAAAACCAGGACAAAAATGATGCCATCCGGTCTTGTCAACGTCAGGCCCGTAGCCAATGCACCCATTGCCGAAGCGAGGAGAAACCGGCGCAGCGCGCCACGACAGCTTTTCAGCGTCAAGAGGACGAGCATCGACAACAAGAAGACGGTGACAGAGTTCTCAAGGCCGGATGTGGTCCATACCACAAAGGCGGTGTTCGCGGAAATTAACGTAAGTACTATCAGAATACTCGTGGCATCAGTGTCGCTGAATATACGCAAGCCCCTGTGAAGAGCAGCGTAGGAGGCTCCCACAAAAAGCAAACCGAGGATCTTGGGCACAGCGACGGGATGAAACACCCCCATTGCGAAGAATGGAACCAGGATCAATGTCCAGAGGAAATTGGAAAATCCTTCGATCGGTGTACGCCCCGGCTGTGAAACGAGACCATACCCTTCAGCGAGGTTTCTGGCGTACGCAAAAGAAATTCCCGCATCGTCTACGATCCATTCCCGAAAGAAAGAAGCATGAATTACATATATTGCCAAGGGAATGGCAACCACATGCCATTCAGAAAAGATCCCCTTTTTCATGCGTCACCCTGTTGACTCACCTACTCGAGCAGCATCCTCCTCACGCACCTCCGAAGCTCAGATGATTTTAAGCGCAGAGGGAAGATCGTCTGGCCCGGTCTCTCAGCATTCTCAGGAATCCAAGACGTCTCTCACTGTTTAAAGCAAGTACGCTGGCTCATAGGTTTTCCCACGTTTCTGCTCCACTAGTGTTGCCGTAGTCTCGGTGTAACTAGGCTACCGGTCTCAGGAGGCTTATCTCTTTAAACCGAACTCGAACTACCGTTCCACCGTTTCGGGTGATTTCCAGGAGGCCATTAAGCTGGTCAACCACCGTTTTTATCAGTTGGAGGCCGAAAGAATGCGGCTCTTTCCAGTTAACTGCCTCGGGAAACCCTATCCCGTCATCGGCGACTGTCAGCTCAACTTCACCGGCCTCAGGGGAACCAAGGGAAATCCGTATCCTGCCATTCCTCTTCTTGGGGAAGGCATGTCGAAGGGCATTCGACACAATTTCATTCAAGAGCATTCCCAACGGCAACGCGGACTCGATGTCGATGTGTACTTCACCGATGTCCAGCTCCACGTCAATCGCACACCCTTGACACGGACATGAGTGCAACAGGTTCTTGGTCAGTCGGCTGATATACTTCGCAATGTCCAAGTGGGCTACGTTTTCCACGCTGTACAGCATTTCGTGGACCAAGGCCATCGATTGAACGCGGGCACTCGCCTCACCCAGAACCTGGGCACACGCCCCTCTTAAAGCGCGAGATTGAAGTCTCAAGAGACTGGATATGAGCTGTAAGTTATTCTTGACCCGATGATGGAGCTCCCGGATGAGTACTTCCTTTTCCTCCAGCGACATTTTCAGACGGTGCTCAGCCTTCTTCCGCTCTGTGATGTCGCTTCCGAAGCCACAGACGAACTCCTCCGAACCCATCCGGAGACACACGGACTTGATCTCTTTAGGAATTTGTCTCCCATCCTTAGAGAGGTGCACCGTCTCGAACGCCGGGAGACCTTTCTCCTTTAGCTCGAAAAAGTGCTGCTCGAACACCGGCCCGAAAAGAGGATCAATGCCTGGAACTCCAAGGGCAAGCATCTCGTCCACGGTGTATCCCAGGCTCCGGGCCGCTGCAGGATTTACGTAAACAAGCCTTCCATCAGGCTTCACCAAATAAGCTTCCTGTCCACAGTTCTCGACTATGAACTTGAAGCGCTTCAGCTCTTCTTCCGCACGCTTGCGCTCCGTAATATCTCGAACCAGGACCTGACTGGCCTTTTGCCCCCGATACGTGATGGGTGCAGCAACTGCCTCCGCGTAGAAGACCGAGCCGTCGAGTCTCACAAGCTTCTGCTCCAAAAGAGGAACAGGCTCCCCGAGATCGAAGCCGCGGGCCATTCGGTCGCAGATAGCATCGCGGCAGTCCGGATGCACAAGGTCAAGAACCCTCATTCCAGTAAGGCTTTCCGGAGATCGGGCACCCAACATCTTTGCCATGGCTGGATTTGCGAAAACGATACTACCGCTGATGTGCACGAAAACACCGTCTGGCGAGAACTCCACGAGAGTCCGGTACATCCTTCGGCTTTCTCTCAAGGACTTCTCTGCCTGATTACGCTGCGTAATGTCAGTGACGACGCAAATGAATCCCGTGACCTCTCCTCGATCGTTTCGTTTGTAGTTCCAGTCCACTTGTATACGAATTCGTCTCCCATCCTTTGTGCGCTGTCTCGAGACCCATGGCGTGGGTACCGGCTGTTGTCCAATCAGAGATCCCAGGTAACCACTTATCTTTTGTTTCTCGGACTCGGAGATCTGGAAGTCGAGGATTGATTTTCCGACCATCTCTTCCGGATCGTAACCGTACATCGCTGCGAACGATTGGCTCGCAAAAGTCACGATTCCTGAAGCATCAATCTCGGCAATGCCGTAAGAGGTCGTTTCGGTGAATTGCCCGCTCTTATTCGAGTCTCTTCTCAATCGGTCATCTCCCGCGAGTATCGCCGCGTCCACCAGTGTTAGCATCAAGGCCGTGCACTACCGATAAAGAGGCGGCGAGGATCCCAGTTTCGCTGACAGCGAGATCTCCGCCTGAGTATTCCGTTGGCGGAGGAGATGAGATTCATCGGCGACTTCTATGCCAAAAGGGTGGCCAGGGCCGCTATTCCGCATCCGGCTATGATCGCGCCGACGAGCTTGTTGATCCATCCAAGGCTACTCAATTGAATTCGCCTTCGAAACCAGTTCACGCTCACGCTCAGAATCAACCACCAGGCCGCAGAACCGCAGAATATTCCTGCCAGAAGCGTTACCGCATCCGAATAGCTTCCCTTGGAGCTTCCCAGTCCGAAGGCGGCAAATATTGCGCTGAAAGAGACAATGGTGACTGGATTGGCAAGGGTCAGAAGAAGGGCCGAACCGTAGCTCGCTGTCAGAGCGCGAACGTCGGCCGATCGTTGCGACGCTGTTGGCTTGGAATGAGAAATCCGCATCCCGAGATAGACGAGAAATAGGCCGCCTATCAGTCTGAACCACCACTGCCTGCCTGTAAGCGCCTGAGCAAGAAAGGTTACTCCAAGACCGCCAATGCATCCGTAGATAGCGTCGGCAGTCGCTGCTCCCAGCCCCGTGGCCAGACCGGAGGAAAGTCCCCCCGATAGAGTCCTTCCTATGCACAAGAGACCTATGGGGCCAACGGGAGCGGCTATGGCAAACCCGACTGCGACCCCCTTCAGCAGCAGGGACAGATCCATTTGAGGAAAGAACCTCCCGCTATAGTGGCGCGAATTGAATGTGTGTCCCTCCCCAGTTCGCCAGTTGCGCCACAACTGCGCGTGTGAACAGACTGTAAGCGTTCCACTCTTCTGTTGACCATAATTCAGGGACTCCACGGCAGCGGTTCGGAAGCCTCAGCCTCGGTTGTCACGACGAGTCACCCGAAGGCTCGCTGGCCTTGAGCTGCGGTAAATGCCATGCATATTCAGTGCAGGGCAGTATAGCTGATCAGAGTCGCCGCGACGAGCACCCCAATGGTAGTGACCCATGTGCAAGTTATATCTTCTCAAGTTATCACAGCCCCCTGGACTTGTCTCGGGTTTTTCTGGATTTGCGCGTGCCCCGCTACCGAACCCATCGGGCTAACGCTCTCCGCAGGCATGAGGGGTTGACTGGGATACTCCAGACACGTATCCTCGGGAAGAGGAGAATCTGACGGGACGTGTGGTAACTGGTATAATCACGAAGAGCCAGACAGAATGAGCACGAAATGATGGACATTTTTTTGACAGCAGGAATCGTTCTGGGCTTGTCCTCCGGATTCTCGCCGGGGCCACTTACAACACTCGTTATTTCTCAGGCTCTGCAGCACGGCGTGAAAGAAGGGCTCAAGGTGGCTTTGGCTCCCTTCATCACCGACACTCCGATCATCCTTCTCTCCGTTTTCGCGCTGACACGACTGAGCAATTTCCAGGAGATCCTGGGACTTATTTCCGTCGTGGGCGGAGTGTTCTTGGTGTACTTGGCTTACTTGAGCTTTAAGACGACGAAAGTCGACTTGGACGTCGCAACATCGGCGCCACGATCCCTGGGCAAAGGGACTCTCGTGAATTTCCTCAGCCCCTCTCCATATCTTTTTTGGATAAGTATCGGTGCGCCAAGCGTGGTGGACGCGTGGAGACAGAGCCCCCTCACTGCGGTCGGATTCCTTGCAGGTTTCTACGTCTGCTTGGTAGGCGGCAAGATGTCCCTGGCCGTCATGGCCGCCAGATCGAGGCGATTACTGGCGGGGAGAGGCTACGGCTACGTAATGCGTGTTCTTGGAGGATTGCTGTTAGTTTTTGCCTTTCTTCTGTTCAGAGATGCGCTGCGCTTTTTCGGGATGCTGACCCCCTGATCTCGCGGGAAAGGGGTCAGGTCTTGTTTCTTGATCTTCCTGTCACCTCTTAAACTCACCTGCTCGGTCTAGACCAGTCCAGTGGCCCATTCACAGACCATCGTCATCATAGATTCGTCAAGAAACAAGACCTGCCCCCCCGTGCGCTCAGTTATCCAGCCCGAATTTCTCGAGGTACCGGTAGAACGCTCCGCGCGAGATCCCAAGACATTCGGCCGCCTGCTTCCGGTTTCCTCCAGAGACACGGAGAGCCTCTTCGCACATAAATTTCGTCAATTTTTCCACCGCAGCGCTGAGGGTTTCCCCCTGCATTGTGGCAAGAGCGAGGCCGTTCCGAGAGACCTCGTTCACAGGCGGTCTGAGCACGACCCGATTCCCCTGAGCCAGCATCAAAGCCCTTTCAAGGACATTCTTGAGCTCCCGGACGTTACCTGGCCAGGAATAGTCAAGGAGATTCGCTATGGAGCTCATGTCGATCTCGGGAACGTCGGAGGGCAGCATTTTGGAGGTCAGCTCGGCGTAGAGCCGATCCACCAGTATGGGAAGGTCTTCGAGCCGTTTTCTCAACGGAGGGATCTCGATCCGCAACACATTGAGCCTGTAATACAAAGGCTCCAGAAACCGTCCGGCTGCTATCTCCTCTCCCAGGTCTCGATGCGTGGCCGCAATCAAACGCGCGTCGACATGGATCTCTCGACTGCCGCCCACCCGTCGAAAGGACCAGGTGTCCAGAAAAGTCAAGAGCTTGGCCTGTAGCGACAAAGAAAGCTCCCCGATTTCGTTGAGGAGCAGGGTCCCACCTTCCGCAAGCTCCAGCAAGCCCCGCTTGCTGGTGACCGCGCCAGTGAATGCGCCTCGTTCGTGACCGAACAACTCGGACTCAGCAAGATCCGGCGGCAATGCCGCGCAGTTAATGGCGAGATATGAAAAGCTCGCACGGGACGAATGGTCGTGGATCCAGCGGGCAAGAAAGTCTTTTCCGCTTCCGCTTTCTCCCTGCAGCAGGATGGTAGCCTCCGTGTTCGCTGCGATCCGCGCACGCTTCATCGTGACTTGCATCGCGGGGGACGGGAACCGATCGGCTTTGGCGACTCTCGAAGCACCCACGTTCTTGCGAGACGTGATATCCCGTGCGATCATGCATACGCCAATAATGTCGCCTTGCGAGTCGAGCAAGGGTGACCTCACTTCCAGAAAGGTAAGTGGCTCACCCAGATAGGGACGGGTCGTCTCTACCTCGACCACCTCACCGCGAAGGACCCGTCTGTCCAGGTCCAGCATGTTTGCGGCCGTTTTTCTATCGAATATATCGTCAGCGCGCCTGCCGCTGAGCTGCGACGCATCTAGGCCCAACACCTCCTCTACCGCGGGATTCCAACGAATGATCCTCAAGTCCCTGTCTTTGACCAAGATGAGGTCCCGGGTGGATTCAAAGATAGCTCTGAGAAGCTCCTCACTCTTGCGCAACGCTTCTGCGGCTGCCTTGCGTTCGGTGATGTCTCTCCCTACGCACTGGATTGCTGCCACGTTGCCATGTTCGTCACGGATTGCACGGGTGGTCCATCTCGTCCACCGGTGTTCGCCGCTGGCATTCGGAAGGAGATGCTCGAACTCGGCGGTCGGATCCTTTGCATTCACGTCAGACAGCATGGACTGCAATTTGCGGACGTAGTCCGACGGCATGCCGTCAAACACATTCCACCGGACGAGCTCCTCCGGGGATCGCCCCAGCATGCTAGCGCACGCTGGATTGACGAAAATGAGCGATCCATCCGGCAGGAACCGATAGATCATCTCTGTTTGATCTTCCACCACGGTGCGATAACGGTTCTCGCTTGCTTCCAAGGCCTCCTGAGTTCTTCTAAGCTCCAGGATCTTGCGCCTCAGCTCTTCATTCGTGCGCTGAAGCTCTGCGGTCCTCTCCGCAACCCTTCTTTCCAACTCCTCCCGGAGTCTCCTGTTCTCTTCAAGCTGCACTTTCTCGGCAGTCAGGTCCTCCAGAAGAAGAAGCACGAATCTGTCTTTGCCAACTCTGATCGAACGAAGAGTAATTCTCGCATACACATAGCCATGAGCAAGTCTCAGTATCACCTCTATGACGTGAGGCCTCCGGCCGTTAAAGACGTTGTCCAAGGCTTGGGCAGTCCGCTCTTTGGCTGCCCGATCCGGGATCAGATCCGAGAAACGGGCGCCCCGAAGTTGCCTGTAATCGGGGCTCAACCTCTTCCAGGCCTCATTCACAATCCATATCTTGTGGGACTTATTGATCAAGAGCGCTGGTATGGGCAGGACTTGGATGACCTTGCCGAACGACGTCGACCATATCGATCCCCTGAGGTCAAAGCTACCGGACGGCGTGAGCTCGTCAATAAAGACTCTTCCCAGGTCAAGAGTTTGCGTTGCCTGAAGATCATCGGAGATCTCTGCCAGGATTTGAGTGTCTGGCCGTCCAGGCTCAGTTACCTGCGTATCTCGGCCCCTTTCTCGTCTCTCGCGGGTTGAAATAACCCCTTGCTTGAACGGAGTGCCCCTGCCCTCCGCGGACTTCTCACGTGATTCCGCGTCATTATTCATCTCCCCCTCCACCGTGGATCAGCGCCTCTCACAATTGGTCAATCAAGCTTCTGGCAACGATTCACGTCTTACCAAAGATTACCTCGAACACGTTCTTGAGTCAAAGAATATTGTCGACGCGTTGGATGCTTCCAGTCTGTGTTTTTCATGCGGGACGAGCGCCCAGGGCATTAATAACGGCCGCTGGCAATGCCTCCGCTTCAAAAGGGGCATCGGTGTGTCAGTTATCCAAGAGGGGGCGAAGTATCGGCCAATTCTATCTCGGCTCGGAGCAAACACCGCAGATCAGAGAGCACTGAGTCAGGGACATGGATTATTTTGAATCCTGCGCACCCAATCACTGGCTCTTTGCTCTCGCTTGACCACCTGCATTCACACTCCAAGATCACGGGATCCATCTCGACGAAGTCGCCCGGCCATACGGCCAAGGTCTTCATTTCTCCGGGAATGGCGTTCAGGCTCCTGACAGACAGCCCCTGTTCGGAAATGTCGTGCAGGAGCCCCTTTCGGCAAGTTCCCCACTCCTGCACCACAGTAGTCAAGATGGGGGTGTGGATGCGAGGGCAACTGCGTCTGTCCTGACCCTCTGTTTGAACGGCATCAGAGGTTTGCGGAACGTGGGATCCCAGGAAATCGCTCTCCCTTATTTCCTCTACCATACTGATGACACGACGCATTCTTTCCACTGACAGCCCGTGCTTCTTTGCCAATTCCTCCTCAGACATTCCCAGTCGAATCGCTTTCTCAATGTTATCGATTCTTCTGTCTCTTTCCGCCTGGATTTGCTTCAACACCGCGGTCAATCCCTCGGAAGACAAACCGAATTTCCGTCTGAGCTCAGAGCTGGTCATCCCCATCAAGATGCACTTCAATACTTCTTGGCCATCAATCTTTCGTATTCCACGACGTGGCGTCGAAGACATTGGCAGTCTAGGCTCCTAATATTCGGCCATTTATCGTGTCAGAAGTCTCTCGGAGCTCCAGCTCCATGCGGCAAAGCTCCGATCGAATATCGTCAAGCACACTTTCAATCTCTTGCCACGTGACCGGCAACGTGCCCCGGGAGATGAGAATCCTTACAATTTCTTGGGCTTCTGTTACCCCGTCTATGGCTCGTTCGATCAAGAGCATGTCCTGGCTAGTCACAGAATCTCCTTTTGCGGTCAAAGACTCGTCTGTTCGTCCCCTGGCCATCATCCAGTGTCGAGTGGTAGTGTCGAGCACCCCGTTCCTGCTAAGCGGGGGATTCAGCAGTGGTCTCTCCCGGCTCCGATTCGCGAGCAATGAGGACCTCATGCAAGATCCTGCTGATCTCCGAGGCATTGTAAGGTTTCGCGACTGCTCCCTTAAATCCATACTTCTCATAACTTGACATGAGCGGATCGTCAGAGTAGCCGCTTGATAGAATCACCCTCGCGGCCGGATCTATCTCAAGAAGCTTCTGGACCGCAATCTTACCTCCCATGCCGCCGGGCACAGTAAGGTCCATAATAACGGCTTGATATGGCCTACCTTCATCAATGCCCTGTCGGTAGGCTTGGATCGCGTGTCCTCCGTCGGAAACGCAGTCCACCTCGTACCCGAGTATGGTAAGCAAGTCGGCTGCTGCTTCGAGGATATCAGGTTCGTCGTCCATTATCAGAATTCTGCCTTCGCCCGATACCGGTCCCTGATCCGACGGGGACGGTCCGTCTTCTGTCTCTTGTCCCGAGGCAGGCAGATAAATCCAGAAGGTTGTTCCCACCCCTTCCCGAGATTCGACCTCGATTCTTCCCTGGTGCCTCTTCACAATGGAATAGGCGGTGGCAAGCCCGAGTCCGCTCCCCTTGGTCTTCGTTGTGAAATACGGATCGAAGATCCTGCCGAGGTTTTCAGATGCTATCCCCTTTCCGGTATCCTGCAGGGAGACTCGCACGTACTTGCCTGGGTGCTCGGAAACCGACTGGTCCTGCCAATCTGCCCCTACTACGACGTTCTCTCCCGAGATTCTGACGGTACCTCCCTCTGGCATTGCCTGCTGCGCATTTATCAGCAAATTCTGAAACACCATGCCGATTTGCGCGGGATCTCCCTCAATGAGCCAGATGCCTTCATGAAGATCTAACTGGCATTTCACGTTGGAGCCGCTCAGTGCCAGGCTACTGGCCTCTCGAATCAGGGGGGGCAGGTAGAAGGGTCGCTTAACAAGAGCGCCTCCCTTGGTAAACTTCAGGAGCAGTTGAGCAAGATCCTTGGCCCGAGAAGCTGCTCTCTCCGCTTTCAGCAACGGCTCATGTGCGGGGCTCTCCGGAGTCGCACGCATCTTGGCGAGGGAAATATTGGCCATATTAGCCGTTAGCAGGTTATTGAAATCGTGAGCCAGTCCCCCGGCAATCAACTCGAGAGATTCGGCTTTCTGCGATCGCAGTAACGCATGCTCGTTTCGCTTTCGCTCTGTTACGTCCCGGAGTCTTGCCATGAGCGCAGTCCTGCCACTCCAGTGAATACGCTCCACACGCAATTCCGCGGTCCCGCTTTCTCCAGTGCAGCGGTTAATCTCAACCTCTGAGGTTTTGTCCGGCGTGAGCGGGAATGGCGCGACTCCTCCAACAAGCTCTTGTTGCGCGATGCCGAGAAAAGTCTCTGTTGCCCGGTTCGCATACAAGATCTTCCCACCGAGCTCGGCCACGATTATTCCATCTTCGGTTTTCTCGAGGAGACTGCTGAGGCTCTTCAAGCTGCTTGCCAAGGCCCGCTCGAGTCTGGTTCGATTCTCGATTTCTTGTGCCAGTTTTTCGTTAGCGACGCTCAAGTCGGTTGTTCGTTCCTGCAGCTCTTTCTCAAAATGATCTCGAGCCCGCTGGATCACCTCTTTGTGCCTTCGAACGAGAAGGGTTTGTTTGTTTTCAAGGGTCACATCTTCGATGAGAATCAGAACATACGTGGCGCGCGAGATACGAATTGACCTGAAATTCATGCGAGCCCACATGCGGCTGCTCCCGAATTCGAAGCCCGCTTCCCCTACTTGGAATTTTCTCCACGCGAAGACCTTGTCCAGGATGTCCCTGCATCTAGATGCATCTGCGGGGCGTAGAAACAGTGAGGCAAACCCCTTTCCCAAGACGTGCTCCCCGGCAGGAGCCAAATTTCTGAAAAGCTCGTTTGCGTAAATCACGACATGGCTCGAATCGACCAGCACGGCCGATATAGGCAAGGCATCCAACAATCGTCCAACGGAGCTCACCCGGAATTCCCTGAGATCAAAACTTCCCGTCTCGCTGAGTGGGCGAAACCCCAGGCTTTCTATGTTTATCGTGTCCGTTGAGATTGCGGACGGGCTACGGGGCTCTACAATATTGCTGCCGCCGTGTCCATGGGAACCTGGCCGAGCCTTTTCTTTCATCCCATCACCCGTCCCTCGAAACTCAGGTGTGCGAGAACCGCCGCAGTCCCAAAGCAGCAACGAATCACTGTAATCCCCGGTCGCCGCAGCAACCTGTCGCTTCGTGCAGGAGCGGGGAACCAACCCCACGAGAATCCGCGCCACATCATATTGTGTAGGAGGGACCTTCGCTTCCCCTTGGCAGTCGCTCGCGTGAACCCTGTCCGTTGGAAGCCCAACGTGCATGCACACGCGCGAAATGTTGCACATCGGTCGTCTCATGCGTGAGCAAGGAGTCCGGGTCGGCGATCACGACATGCTCAGCATGGCCAGGTTTGGCGGCAAACGCCACTCAGTCCATCTGTGAGGGCGCGCCCCCGGAACTGGCCTATATAATCCCTCAGGAGTCCTGTCAAGCACAATATATGTCGAGCCCTCACGTAATCGTCTGATGAAGACCGATAGATGCAATGCCTCGGTTCACGCACGATGGCGGCAGGCGTTGCCGTTAAAGGTACCCCATGCTGCCGCCCATCGAATGTACGCGGCAGTAGATAGGCCTGTTGTTACTGCTCTCGGTTGGTCACTCCAACAATTTTAGCAAAGGACAGTCGTCCACTGTTTTTGTTTTTGACCTCTCCGCTGTTTGGAGGAATTATCCTGTGGCTTAGGTACCTAATTTTGCATAACAAAGAAGGAGAGTCATCCTCGTCGGGGGAGCGATTCCGGCCCAAAATTTTTCTTGACATGGCAAACGGCGAGCGATACGCTTGATATCGGAGACAATGTGTCCAACAGATAAGCAAGGGGGGTGAGGATACGCGATCGGTCTATGGGTGCGGAGTAACTAGTTGAATTCGAAGAGCGGAATTCTTTAGGTTTCTTTATTCACGAAAAACAAGCTGAAGGAGTTGGAGGGGACTCATGAGAAAGCGGACGCTCAAGACAGGTGTCCTTGTGTTTTTGGCGGCGGCGCTGGTGGCTTTTGCGGCGGTCCCAATAGCCCAAAGCGCCATCTACTCCACGACCTATTACAACATCTATTATTACAACACCACTCAGTACAACTGGGCCAAGGCGCTCGGAGCCTATCTGAACAGGGCTTTCTGGGCAGCCAAGACCACGATAGGGTACGATGCCCGCGTGGGCAAGATGAACATTTACTTCTATTCCAAGGCGGACGGCTGCCTGGGATACATGTTAAACGGGCAACAGAACATTTATCTCAACCGGTACTATTTCACCACGTATGACAAATGGGGGTCGGTTACGGCTCACGAGTCGGCACACGTCCTTTTCTTTAATTACACAAACGCAACTTCCTGGAATAGCAACCTCATTTACAACCGCACGTTCCTGACGGAGGCTCTGTCCTGGTACGCCGGTGATTACGTCTACAATTACTCTAAGTACACCAGCAGCTCGGCATATAGTCAGATCCGGTCAAATCTGAAATACTACTATGGACTAACCAAATCGGTGCTTTCCTGGTACGGTTCCGGCTACTACTACAAAGTCGGAACCAGCAACAGTAACCTCAGCGCCCAAACCACCTGGCAGCTCAGGGCCATAGGATATTATCTTACTGGCGGTAGACTCACTACATCCAGTCCGTACGTGCAGAAGCTTCTTTACGCAATGAAGGTGTACAGTTCCTATCCCGGCTCTTACCTGCGGTCGGCCACGAATAGTACGGCACTGAACTACTTCGAGTACTCGTTCAAGTACGCGTATGGGCGTTACGCCAATTCCGGTTGGATTTACACAGGATCATCAAACGGGGCCTACAAGAATACAGCTTACCTGTACGGGAGTTTCTGGTACTCCTTCTACAATTGATGTGGGCTCCTCCGGCCAAACCCTCAACCTCCGTGGGGATTCTTGACAAAAGGCGGTTACGGCCGCCTTTTGTTTCATTTTCCCTTCTGTTATGATAAACAAGAACGAAGTTTCCCGAGGACGGGGGATGCGCAAAGGGGTTGTTCTGTGGACCTTACCAGGAGGGAATTGGCGGCGGCTTTCGCTGCAATACTTGCCGCCGCTTTCGTGGCACCGGCGGCCTCCGCAAGGAGTGATGGTATGAAGCACGTATCGCTGGAAACCGTTGTAGGAACCGATGTCTACCGCGCAGCAGGTCTTCACAAGCTGACGTTTGCAGAACAGGAAGCCCTCAAGGAGTGGATTGAAGAATACAGCCTGCATATTGTCAAATCAGTCCAGGACGATTGTTTCAGCGGTCGGCTAAAGAAAAAGCCCCAATGAGGGTGCAATTCAGGCCGGTCTGCGCAGCTTGCATGCGGACTCTCTGCGAGCAACCCTGCTCAAGTGCGCTCAGGCATTTCCCGGGCTCCCATCTTGTTTGAAGTTTGAGGTCATATCTATGTTGAGCGAGACTGTTTGTCACAAGATCACATTTTTCATGGTATCTCTCACCGTCTCTTGCCTCGTCGGTTACTCCCTCGGAGGAGCTGCCGATGAGAGAAATACCACAAGAATGTCAGGTAATGTGGATCCAAAGATCGTCGAGTGCCTTGCGACCGGGCAGCAGGCTTTGGAAAAGGGCGACCTGGAGTCCGCGCAGAAGGCGTTGTCCGGTTGCGTCAGCCTGGACCCGAAGTTCGGTCCAGCTAGATACTGGCTCGGCATGGTGTACTTCCTCAAACACGACGCAGCGAAAGCTACCGGAGAATTCAAGGAAGTACTCAGATTGGAGCCGGATAATTATCTCGCCATGGGAATGCTCGGGAAGCTTTATTCGTTCGACCAATCCAAGTTGTCGCTAGCCCAGGAGCTTCTGGAAAAGGCAATCTCAGTCGCGCCTGACAATGACGACGCCCGCTTCGATCTGGGGCGAGTCTACGCGCAGCAGGGGCAACTGGACAAGGCAATGAAGGAGTTTGAAACGATTTTTCAGTCGGAGATTCGTTTCGCACTTTATCATACTGAATTTGCCAAGATTCTGTCGGCTGCTGGCCGAAAAACAGAGGCCAAGAAGCATCTTGAGCGAGCGTTGGCGGTTGCGCCTGACTTCGAACCGGCGAAGCAAGCATTGAAGGAATTGGAGACGGGGCCCGGCTCTGCCGGGAGCAATTGACTTCGGTGCGCAGTTGGCAGAGTACGCTGTTGCGTGAGTGCGTGGCAGCCCTTGTAGGGGCGGGTTCAAGACAAGAGTACCGGCGAGACGCCGGCGCTACGTAACATTCGCGCCGGGACTCCCCTCGTAGGGATGGTGTCAAGTCCGCTTTTCCGCGAACATTGCCTCGCGCGCCGCAGCTCTCGACGCCCGACTGTACGCGGGTCAACAGCGTTGCCGCAAACAGGCAACCCTCTTCGCGCCAGAGAGTACGATCCGTCTCTGCCGCCACTTCAAGCGGACCGCGAAGGCCGTCTCTTCGAGAGATAAACGAGAGAATCGCCTGAGAGCGGGCAGGAGGTGGGGAACTCTATCGTGCAGCCACGACGTACGGACAAACGTAATTTCTTCCTGAGGCTCGTTGCCCTTTCCATGGTCGGAACGCTCGCTTCTTCGTTCCTTATGGTTAGCCTGGCGGAGAGCGGATCTGCCAGAGTTCCAGTGAGGGCCATCCGTGTCGAGCCGCAGGTGGTGCGGGGTGTCATCTCGGGCATGGGCTCGATCAACTGCCCCCGAAGCCTGGAATTGGGCTTCGAGGACCTTTCTTGCATTGCAGAAGTACTGGTGGACGAAGGGGACAAGGTCGAGCAGGGCATGATTCTTGCCAAGCTCGACAACTCGGTTCTCGCGGCCGAAAAGCGTGCGGCCGAAGCCAAGCTGAAATCAGCCGAGGCGGACGTACGTTTTCACATGAACGAGGTTGAAAAGAAGGAGAAATTGCTCCAAAAAGAAGCCGTTTCGGATACCGAAGTGAAGAAAGCGAAGCTGGAGCTTGAGAAGGCCGAAGCCAACGTCGAAATGGCAAGAGCGGAAATTCGGACCATAGAAACCAGATTGGAACGAAGGATTCTCCGCGCACCGGTGACTGGTGTGATAGCACAACGGCACCTGGACGTGGGCGCAGTGATTTCTCCTGGCTCCAACAAAGTGTTCACCCTCATCCGATGCAGCGACGCTTATGCGGACCTGGAATTGGGGGAGCGGTTCTACAGCAAGGTGAGGCCCGGCCAACGGGTAAATGTCGAAATCGATGCCCTTATGGGAAGAAAATTTCAAGGCATTTTGTCGCGAGTGGGGTCCCAGATCGATAAGAAGGCCCGGACCTTTAAGGTCCGTGTGGGGTTGCCCAATCCCGATCTCGCCCTGCGCCCCGGTATGTTCGCCAAGGGAGAGATCCTGGTGGAGGAAACGGACGGTCCCGTGACAGTCCCTTCTCGAGCTGTCTTGAAAGGCCAATCGGGCAAGAACTACGTGTTCGTCGTCAAGGATGGTGTGGCGCTCCAGAAGGCGGTGATTCCGGGCGATCGAAATGGAGACGCTCTGCAGATAATCAAAGGCCTTGAAAGAGGTGACATCGTGGTGATCGAAGGACAGGAGCAGCTTGCCAATCTGGAAGACGTTGCCGTGACTATGGATGACCGCGACTAGGTGGAGAGCACGTGGTATTCATTCTCCGGCATCCTGTTGCAGTGGTGGCCATCTTTGTCGGCCTGGTGTTGGGAGGGGCGCTGGTCTTGCCATTCCTTCCGATTGACCTCCTTCCGAGCTTAAAACATCCCCGCTTGCTTGTGCTGACATCTCTCGAGAACGCATCCGCTGAAGAGATTGAATCGCTCCTGACACGCCAGGTTGAAGAGGCGGTGGGGACGGTTTCGGGTGTCAAACGCATGACCTCCACGTCGACCCAAGGAGTATCGTGTGTCTCGCTCCTGTTCGACTGGGGCTCTCCGATGGCGTCCGCCGCGTCGGAGGTTCGAGAGAAGCTAGACCTCATCGCAGACCAACTTCCCCGCGAGGCCAAGCTGCCGATAGTCATCCAGTACGATCCCACAGAAGCCCCCATACTCACCATGGCGCTGAGCGGATCGGTCGATCTCGTCACCCTCAGGACATTTGCGGCAAACAATTTGAAAAACGAGCTGGAGACAGTGAACGGAGTTGCTCACGTGCGACTCAGAGGGGGACTGTCGCGCGAGATCGCCGTCTGGATAGATCGCGGACGAATGGCCGCCCACAAGGTCGATCTTCTCGCTGTCGCACGCCGACTTGAGACGGCCAACATCAACTTTCCCGGTGGCCAGATTCTCGACGGACCCGTCCAAATTCCGATCAGGACGGTGGGGCGTTTCCAGAGCCTTGATGAAATGCGATCCGTGTCCCTAGGTCGCGGCACTATGGGGGGATCGGTGACCGTGGCAGACGTGGCGCAAGTCAAAGACTGGCACAAGAGCGTCACGAGCATTTGCAGGGTGAACGGCCAATCCGCGGTGCTCCTCGGAATCATTAAAGAGCCTGCGGCAAATACCATCGAAGTGACAGCGAGAGTGCTTGATAAGTTTCGGGAATTGGAGCCCCGCTTACCTCAGGGGACCCGCTTGGACGTGGTGGACAACGAGGCACCGTTCATTGAGAACGCTTTGAAAGACTTGAGAAATCAGATCATAATCGGATCTCTTCTCGCGTTTGTGGTCTTGTGGGCAGGGATTCGAGCGCTTTCCACCGCAGGCATCATCATTCTCGCCATCCCGGTTTGTGTGCTGTCTACCTTTGCTTTTATGCGCTTTTTCTCCATCAACCTAAACTTGATGTCTATCGGGGGAATGGCTTTGGGGGTTGGAATGCTGGTCGACAACTCCATTGTGGTGTTGGAGATCATAAACCGGAAGCGGAATTCAGCTCACGACATGTTCCAGGGGGTGGCCACAGCAGTCAAGGAGGTTTTTCCCAGCATCACCGCCGGAACGATCACGACCCTGGCGGTTCTTCTGCCGATTAGCTTCATGAGCGGCTTCGCTCAACGTTTGTTCAGAGATTTCGCATTTACCCTCGCTGTGTCGCTGTTGCTCTCTCTCTTGACAGCCGTCATCCTGGTTCCAACGATCGCACATTGGACTCGCCGCTTTGGCAAAGGATCAGGTGTGTCACCCGGTCCGCCTCCAGGGCTTGAGCAGAGCTACGCCACACTTTTGAGAATTGCTCTCAAGCATCGATGGATCGTGGTGGTTCTCAGCGTGGCGGCTTTCACTCTAGCATTGCTCCTGGTCTATCGAACGGGGTTCGAGCTCTTGCCAGACGTCAACACGGGACAGTTCGGCATTGTGCTGACTTTGCCTGAGGATAGCAGCTTTGACCGCGTGCAAAGGGCCGTCGACAGTGTGGAGCATATGGTTGCAGCCACACCTGGAGTGAAGAGCTTCGTGACCGAGGCGGGTTCGGAAAGAGGAGGCAGAGGAAGTACCATCGAATCGGCCATTCAGGTCGAACGCACCAATCAAGCCCGCATCAACGTGACGCTGGAGCCTGAATTCTCTGGAACCGAACGGCGCTGGGCAATCATACAGGATCTTCGATCTCGAACGGGGTCTGTTCAGGATGCCCACGTGGAATTTGTTTTTCGCGGAGGTCCTCTAGCAAAAGCGTTCGGAGACCGAGGCTCCCCAGAGGTCATGACTCTTGTAGGCGACGATCTTCTCGTCCTGAGCAAGTTGGGCCGGTCAATCCAAGAGGCATTACAGAAGACTGGCACATTCTCCGACCTTCGGTGCACTGGGATAGTGTGGACGAAACAGCTAAAGGTGATGATCGATCGGTATCAGGCAGCGGCTCGCAATCTGACGGTTGAGGACATAGCTCAAACGATCCGGACCGCGATACACGGCAAGATCGTCGGAAAGTTTATCCAGAGCGATTCGGAAACAGACATCAGAGTGAGGTTGAGTACAGGCGAGAACACCACCATTCACGAGTTGCAACAGGTGCCAATGCTGGTGCGTGGCGGGGACGAATTGGTGCTGCTGGGACAGTTGGCCTCAACGGAACCGAGTCGAGGCCCCCTTGAAATAGTCCGGACCGATCAGCGCCGAAGTCTGGTCTTTCACGCAAATGTGGTGGGCACTTCTTTCAGTCGGGGAGAGGAACAAGCCTTGGCTACGTCGAGATCTGTTGAGCTTCCATCGGGTTACGAGCTGAGATCGGGAATGGAGAAGTCTGAGCTGATTTCGTCCCTGAGCGATCTGGCTTGGGCTATCGGGCTCGCCGTGCTGCTGGTTTACGTTGTGCTGGTCGTTCAGTACGAGTCACTGCTCTGGCCTCTGGTGGTCTTCTCCTCCATACCCATGGCCATCGTTGGTCCCAGCTTGGCTTTGACTCTTACTGGCGGCTTCATAAACATCCAGGTCATGATCGGCGTGCTGGTCCTGTTGGGAATAGCGGTGAACAATGCCATCCTGATCGTCGTCTGCGCCAACCAGCTCAGGTCGGCAGGGCACCCGCTAAGTACCGCTATAGTCGAAGGGTCCGTTCAGCGCTTCAGACCCATACTCATGACAACGCTTACGACGGTATTCGGAGCACTGCCGGTTTGTCTGGCGTGGGGAGGTGCTGCCCCTCTCAACCGACCGCTGGCGTTGACTGTGGGCAGCGGCCTGGTTGCGTCCACAGTGTTCACGTTGTTTCTCGTTCCCGTCGTTTATAGTCTCGTGGCTCGCTTTGCGACGGGCGGGCCGAGGGACAGCTCCCCGGGAGACTAATCTTGCGGGCTCTCGTAGCATTTCTGATCAAGAGACCTATCGGGACCTTGGCTTCCTGCGGCTGCATCCTCATTCTGGGTCTCTTCGCTTTCACCCGCATGCCGCTTCACCTTTACTCTCGGGCGCAATTCCCCATCCTGACTATCAGCACCTACCTCTTCGACACAAATCCCGAGGAGATTGAGATTCTCGTAACCAAGAAAATTGAGGAAGCAGTTGCGGACGTTCCCGGGATACGCAGAATCCAGTCGATCTCTCGCAGCGGCGAATCGCTTGTAACAGTTCAGTTTCACGTGGGCGTCGACCTAAGTGATGCGACGATGGAAGTCCGCAGCAGAATTCGGAGAGTGGTGCCAAATCTTCCCCCTGATGCTCGATTTCCGGTCATAAACCATTTCAGCCCCGCTGATGCTCCGTTAGCGGTGCTCGCCGTAACGGGCGATGCGTCCTTGGATGCGCTCGGTGCATGGGTAAGCAAGACTCTCAAGCCCCGTCTCGAACGGATCGAGGGCATCTCCGCAGTCCGCGTTGCCGGAGCTCCCGATTCTCAGATTGTCGTGGACTGCAACACAGGGCGCCTCCAAGCTACGGGCTTGACCATACGAGACGTGGCGGAGGCAATCCGTACGGGGCACTGCACGCTCCCCGGGGGAATCCTTCTGGCAGACGGCGAGCAATTGGCAGTCAGAACCGTGGGAAGCATGGAAACCATTCAGGAAATTTCCCGTCAACCCATCAAGGTTACCAGAGGGGGAGGAATTCTTACCGTTGGACAAATAGCCGACGTCTCTCTCGCGAACGAACCTTCAATCGAAATAGTAAGATTGAACGGCAAGGATCTCATTACAGTAGCTATCTTCCAGAGAGCGGATTCGGATTTGCTCACCCTTTGGCGCAGCGTTCGATGCGAATTGGACGGGGCCATGGCCGTGAAAGGATTCAAGCCGCAGGTCGAGGTGATTTTCAATCAGGCCCAAGATCTCCAGGAATCTCTCGATAGACTGAAAGTCCTTGTGCCGCAAGTAGCGCTGATCACGGGCGCGGTCCTCTTTCTCTTTGTCGGGACCCTGTCCGCTACGTTCGTGGTACTTGCGGCGGTCCCGTTTTCCCTCTTCGTTGCACTTCTCTTGATGCACCTGGGAAATATACGATTGGATTTGCTCTCCCTGTCCGCTCTGGCCCTGGGGCTCGGCATACTTGTGGACAATTCGATCGTTGTCATCGAGTCGGTGACGAGAAACTGGAAGGACGGTTCGGACACCGTTGAAGGAGCCGTCCAGGGTACCGCACATGTTTTCGCTCCCTTGCTCCTCTCCACGCTCTCTACAATGATCGTCTTGGTGCCCGTGTTCTTCGTTTCCCAGGACATACGGATGTTTTTTCAGGGGTTCTCGTGGTCGGTGGTCACCAGCCTTGCGGCATCTCTGATCGCTGCCCTCGTGCTCGTACCGGTTCTCTTTTTTCTGCTGAATGGGTCCAGACCGATGAGGAACGTTGGCAGCCTGGTCCCGACGCAAAAGCTGGAGGCTGCATATAGGAAAGTTCTTGTGCTTATAACCGGTCACCCGGTTATGGCCGTGGTTCCTGCCCTCGCGTTCATACTGATCGGGGCCGTGCTGTCCATGAACCTTACCTATGGGCAAGGTCTGGCAATCAAGCCCAGCGAATTCAAAATATTCATGATCATGGTTCCCGGAACATCCCAGGAGCACGTCAGCGCGCAGGCAACTCAGGTCGAGACCGAGCTTCTCCGAATCCCCGGAGTGAAACGAGTTTATTCGCAGGTCCAGGGTAGTCAGGCTCAGATCATGGTTTCCTTTGCGCGACAGACAGGTCCCACTGCTGATGCTGTGAATGCCCTCAGTGGCTCTGTCGCTTCCTTGGAACAAAGCGGTAAGGTACAATTCCACATTGTCCCCATGGGAGGTGGAGGTGAGGAGAAGACCATTTCACTCCTGTTCCAAGGGCCCTCGGCTGAAGGACTGTTCGAGCTGTTCTCCTCGCTGAGCCCCATTTTTCGAGACGCTCCCGGAGTCAAAGACGTCATTGTGAGACAAGGGAGCCCAGAGCCGGCGATCGACATGCGAGTGAGACATGATTCTACCGGTTTTCACCGAGTTCAGGCCGCTGACGCGGCACATCAGTTGAGGGCTTACCTGACCGGCCCCATCGCAGCCAAGGTCACTTCAAAGGAACGGCTCATCAACGTCCGAGTACGAGCACAACGGGATCGTGCTGAAGGGTTGGCACCTTTTCAACAGTACTTCACTAGGTCCGATGAAGGCGAACATATCCGGCTAAGTGATATCCTTGACCCAATTCACAAGATACGGGTCAGCGAATTGCAGCGAGAGAACCGCCGTCCAGTGGTTCGGTTGAGTCTCGTGATCGAGGACGCAGATCCCCTTGTCGTAGCCAGGCATGTGACAGAAGCTCTCGACAAATCTGACTTCCCCCAAGGGTATAATTACGCTTGGGGCGATGAGATTCACGAAATTCTCCGAGCTCGAAGAGAGATGTTCACAGCAGTTGCCATGGCTCTGGCACTCATTTACATTATGCTCGCAGCCGCAACGAATTCGTTCGTGCGACCTGTGATCATCATGGTTGCCGTGCCATTTGCCGGAGCAGGGGTTGTCATGGCCATCCACCTCGTGGGAGTCGTTGTGAACATACCTGTGTACGTGGGCATGATAGTACTGTGCGGTCTGGTCATCAACGTGAACATTGTGATGATTCATACGATGGACAAGCGTGTAGATGCAGAGGAATCACCGGGGCCTGCAGTGGTCGACGGTGCCGCCCGAAGATTGCGACCGATACTGATGACAGCGCTAACTACCACTCTCGGTGCGCTTCCCATGTCGATCGACCGTGGCGCCGGATCGTATCTATGGGGCCCATTGGCCCTGACCATTTCTGTCGGGG
>Ga0067045_1028278_pt1 | contig 37402 bp, 37 predicted proteins | sample TerdegcTABiofilm_FD_59184 | JGI IMG/M metagenome (GOLD analysis project Ga0067045, IMG submission 59184) | Combined Assembly of (Gp0054472, Gp0054536) Wastewater bioreactor microbial communities from Singapore -Terephthalate degrading...
CCCCAGCCGCTGGGAGGGCGAGGCGGGCCGCCAGCGCCTGCTGGCCGGCAAGGCCCGGCTGACCGATCCGCCCTTCGTCGACACCTGGGCCCTGATGGAGCGCCTCACGGACTACATGCCGCCCGACTACATGACGCTGGGCTACGAAGAAGCCATGGACATCTTCGGCCGCGGCGCAGCCGGCATGCGCCCGGGAGGCTCGTGGGAAATCCAGGCCCTGCGCCGCTACCGCTGGCTGGATCTGGACGCGTTCCCGCCGCCGGCCGTGCAGGCCGGCACTCCCTGCCAGGTCACCGACCACATGGATCTGGGCATCGGCATCAATCCGGCCAGCCCGAACGTGCAGGCCGCCCGGGTCTTTCTGGACTGGCTGGCGTCGCCCGCCTTCAGCCAGCTCTATGCCAACGCGGCCATCGGTTTCTATCCCCTGTCGAAGCACCCGGTCACCATCCGGGATCCGCTGGCCGAACGCATGCGCCAGTGGCGCCAGCAGTGCCAGACCACCATCCGGCTCAACGCCGACCAGATCAATGGCGACGACAGCGGGATGGAAGAGGCCTTCTGGAACGCGGGCGCGATGGTGATGGACCACCACCTCTCGCCAGCGCAGGCGGCTGCGCGCCTGCAGCGGCGCCTGGACCAGCAACGGGCGCAGGAGCGCCCGCCACGCCGCCCGGGCAACGATCGCGCCACCGCGCCGTGAGGCGCACGCCAGACCGGGCCATCACCGAAGCGCTTGCCAGCCGCATTTGCCTACCTTATAGTAGGCAAATGCCTGCCGCCACCGTCTCCCGCCACACGCAGACCGACACCCGCCAACTCATCCTGCGGCTGGCGCGCGAACTGCTGCTCACACGCTCCTACCTGGGCCTGAACTTCCAGGCGCTGGCCGACCAGGTCGGCATCCGCAAGGCCAGCCTTTACCACCACTTTCCGTCCAAAGAAGCGCTCGGCGTGAGCCTGGTGGACGAAGCCCGACAACGCTTCGAACGCTGGCAGGCCGGCGTCACCAGCGAACCCGCTGCGCGCCAGGTGCTGGCCTACATCCGCCTGTTCCGCGACCAGATCGGTGCCGGCACCCGGGTCTGTCCGGTGGGGGCCACCGCCGGCGAATGGAGTTGCCTGGAGCCTTCGCTGCAAAGTGCCGTGCAGGCGCTCTGGCGCACCCAGACCGACTGGCTGACCGGGGTGTTCCAGCGGCTCGATCTGCCGGCCCCGTCGGGGAGCAGCGGCCCGGACGCCGCCCGGCAATGGGCCACCCACGTCAGCGCGGTCTGCCAGGGTGCCCTGATGCACGCCCGCGTCCAGAGCGACCCGAAAGTCTTCGATGCGGCGGTTGCCCCGCTGATCGACCGCCTTCCCCGCGCCTGACCCCTCCTCGCCCGCACAGGCCTGCCTGTGCGTTTTTTTGCCCTTTTAAACTACCTTTTGGTAGGTAGATATGCAAACCTCTTCACCCACCCCATCACCCTGGCCCGTCTTCTTCACCGCCAGCGTGGCGGTGTTCCTGGTCTCGCTCGACGCCACCGTGCTGTTCGCCGCGTTTCCGGCCCTGCGGCAGAGTTTCGCAACCGCCGCGACCACCGACCTGTCCTGGGTGATCAACGCCTACACCGTGGTCTACGCCGCGCTGCTGGTGCCCGCCGGCCGGCTGGCCGACACGCACGGCCGGCGGCGCATGTTCCTGCTCGGCCTGGGCCTGTTCCTGCTGGCCTCGCTGGCCTGCGGTCTGGCGCCCGGGGTGGGGGCACTGGTGGCGACGCGGGCCGTGCAGGCCGCCGGTGCTGCGCTGCTGACGCCCGCTTCCCTGTCCATCGTGCTGGCCGCCTTCCCGGTGGAAAAGCGGGCCGTGGCCGTGAGCCTCTGGGGCGCGGTGAGCGGGCTGGCCGCCGCCGTCGGCCCCAGCCTGGGGTCGTGGCTGGTCGACAGCCTGGGCTGGCGCTGGGCGTTCTTCATCAACCTGCCACCGGCACTGTGGTCGCTGTGGCGCGCCCGATCAAGACTCGCCCCCGATGCGGCGCCGGCCGCGCCACGGCGCGTCGACGCGGTGGGCGTGCTGCTGCTGATCGCTGCCGTGGGTGCGCTCACGGGCGGGGTACTGCACCTGGAATCGCACGCCTGGTACCAGCCGCCGGTGCTGGTGGCCCTGCTGGCCGGCCTGGCCGTGCTGGCGCTGTTCGTGGCCTGGGCCCGCCGCCACCCCGCGCCCGCGGTGGACCTGCGCCTGTTCGCCCACCCCACCTACCGCGCGGTCAACCTGGCCACGCTGGCCTTCGGCACCGCCTTCGCCATGATGTTCTTCGGCTTCTTTTTCTTCATGACCGGGATCTGGCACTACAGCCTGCCGCGCGCCGGCCTGGCCATGACACCGGGCCCGTTGATGGTGGTGCCCACAGCCCTGCTGGCCGGGCGCATCGCCGCGCGTGCCGGGCACCGGCCGGTGCTGATCGCCGGCTGCCTGCTGGTGGCCGCCGGCGGCCTGTGGCAAGCCCATGTGCCCGGCCTGACCCCCGCCTACCTCACGCACTGGCTACCGAGCCAGCTCATGACCGGCATCGGTGTCGGTCTGGCCATGCCCTCGCTGGCGGGCGCCGCCGTGGCCAGCCTGGGGCCGACCCACTTCGGCGTCGGCAGCGCCGTCAACCAGGCGGTGCGCCAGTTCGGCAGCGTGCTCGGCGTGGCTCTAACGGTGGTGATGCTCGGGGGAGCCGTTTTCACCCTGGCCGACTATCAGAAGCTGAGCCACAGCTACGCCGCCCTGTCCCTGCTGGCGGCCGTGTTGTGCCTACCGGTCAACACCCGCCCTGCCCGTTGATGACCAACCTGTCCCCACCCCAGTCCGCCCCGACCGACCCGGTCCTGCAGGCCGCGCAGCAGGTCCTTCGCGTCAAGCCCAGCCCACCCCGCGCCTGGCCCACCGGCACCGTGAGCACCACCTTCGACATCGAGGCCCCGGCCGGTTGGCCCGACGGCCCCCGCGTGCCGGTGACCCTGCATCGCCGTGGTGAGGGCCCAGCGGTCCTGCTGGTGCACGGCTGGCAGAGCCAGGCCGCCGACCTGATGCCCCTGGGCGACGCCCTGATCGCGGCCGGCTTTTCGGTCTGGGCGCCCGACCTGCCCGGCCACGGCCATTCCGGTGGCCAGCACCTGGCCATCCCGCAGGCGGCCAACGCCTTGCGCGAGATCGGCCGGCTCGCCGGGCCGTTCGCGCTGGCCATCGGCCACTCCTACGGCGGCGCCAGTCTGGTGCACGCGCTGGCGCAGGGCCTGGCTGTCCAGCGGGTGGTGCTGCTCGCCGCCCCCACCCACTACGGCCAGTTCGTCCGCCTCGCGGCACGGCAACGCGGCCTCGATGCCGCGCAGACCGAGGCCCTGCTGGCGCGCCTGCACGAAGTCACTGGCGAACACCCGGACCGCATCGACATGGCGCGGCAGGCCGAGGCGCTGAGCGCACCGGCTTTGCTGATGCATTCGGCCGACGACACCGTGGTGCCGGCCGCTGGCCTGCACGCCGTGGCACAGCGTTGGCGCGGCGCGCGCTGGCACCCGCTGGAAGGGCTGGGCCATTTCCGCCTGCTGGACGACCCGGGCGTGCTGCAGACCATCCGGCGATTCGCCGCCGAATCCCCCCCGCCAGCGGCCCTCAGCGCTGCGGCGGCATGAAGGCCGTGCTCGCCGGCCGCCCCGGCACCGACAGCACCGCCTGGGCCGGGGCGCTTTGCGCCAGCAGCGCCCCCCGGCGCCAGACCTTCAGCCGCGTGGCGCGCAGGCGGACCGCCTCCACCGGGTTCCGCGCCTGCAGCAGCACGAAGCTGGCGTCCCTGCCGGTCTCGATGCCGTAACCGCCGAGCCCCATCACCTGCGCGGCGTTCACCGTCACCGCGTCGAAGCACTGGCGCATGCCGGCCTGGCTGGTCATCTGGGCCACGTGCAGGCCCATGTGCGCCACCTCCAGCATGTCGCCGCTGCCCAGGCTGTACCAGGGGTCCATCACACAGTCGTGGCCGAAGGCCACCGTCACACCGGCGGCCATGAGTTCGGGCACGCGCGTCATGCCACGGCGCTTGGGGTACGTGTCGTGCCGCCCCTGCAGGGTGATGTTGATCAGCGGGTTGGCCACCGCGCTCACGCCCGCCTCGGCGATCAGCGGGATCAGCTTGCTCACGTAGTAGTTGTCCATGCTGTGCATGGAAGTCAGGTGCGAGCCGTTGACGCGGCCCTGCAGGCCCAGGCGCTGCGTCTCGCAGGCCAGGGTTTCGATGTGGCGGCTCAGCGGGTCGTCGCTCTCGTCGCAGTGCATGTCGACGCGCAGCCCGCGCTGCGCCGCCAGTTCGCACAGCAGCTTCACGCTGGCGGCGCCGTCGGCCATGGTGCGCTCGAAGTGCGGGATGCCACCGACCACGTCCACACCGAGGTCGAGTGCACGGATCAGGTTCTCCATCCCGCCGGGGCTGCGCAGCACGCCGTCCTGAGGAAAAGCCACCAGTTGCAGTTCCAGGTAGGGCGCAACGCGCCGTTTCACTTCGAGCATCGCGCGCACCGGCAGCAGGCTCGGGTCGCTGGTGTCCACATGGCTGCGAATGGCCAGCAGGCCCTTGGCCACGGCCCAGTCGCAGTAGGCCAGCGCGCGCTCGACCAGGGCCTCTTCGGTCAGCAGTGGCTTCAGCTCGCCCCAGAGCGCGATGCCTTCGAGCAGCGTGCCGCTGGCGTTCACGCGCGGCAGGCCGTAGCTCAGCGTGGCGTCCATGTGGAAATGCGGATCGCAGAACGGCGGCGTCAGCAACTGGCCGGCGGCGTCAACCGTCTCGCGGGCCGGGGCCTCCAGCGCGGGGGCGACGTCGACGATGCGGCCGTCCCGCACGGCCACCGACATGCCGGTGCGGCCGTCGGGCAGGGAAGCCTGGGTGATGAGCAGGTCGAGCATGGTGGTTCCGGTGCGGTTTCGTGGGTGGTTTCGGTGATGGGCAACGGACCTTCATGCAGGAAACGCGCCCGCGTGGTCAAGGCAGCAGGGCGGCTCCGCGTTCAACGGCCCAGAACCCCCAGCCCTGCTGATCGATGAGGGACTGGCAACGCCGCGCCAGTGCATCGCTGGCCTCGCGATCCAGCGGCGCGGGGAAATGGGCCATGGCCCGCGCATCGGCATTCAGCGCAGCGAAAGCGGGCAGGTCCTCCTCGCGCCAAGCACGCAGCCGCACGCGCTCGCCGCGCAGCCAATCCGGCGCCACCGACGACCACCCGGCCGGTGCCTGGCGAGAACGCCCGCCGCTCACACCGCGCCGGGCAGCGCGCCCCGCAAGCGCGCCGCATGGTCCTGCAACACGCTGGCCGGCGGGTCCTTGCGCGGCCAGCTCAGCGCAATGCCGTCGTCCTCGTGGCGGGGCACCACATGCAGATGGAAATGGAACACGGTCTGGTCGCCCTCGCGGCCGTTGGCCTGCAGCAGGGTCAGGCCCGGCGGATCGAACACCGCCTTCACCGCCTGCGCCACCCGCTGCGCGGTCTGCATCACGGCGGCGGCTTCTTCGGGCGTGATCTCCAGCAGGTTGGCCGCGTGGCGGCGCGTGGCCACCAGCACGTGGCCGGGGTTGACCTGACCGAGGTCCATGAAGGCGATGGTGAGCGCGTCTTCGTACACGCGAGCAGCGGGAATTTCACCGGCCACCAGGCGGCAGAAAATGCACTGGCCGGGTGGCGAAGTGTCAACGAACTGGGGCATGGAGGAGCTTCCTGTTGGCAAGGTTCGATCAAGCGTACACGCTCTGCCATTCCCCAGGGGTGCCGGGCCTCTTTGTTCGGCGCCCTGCCCTATGCCCGATCAGCCGTCAGAAGGCACGCACCAGCCCCAGTTCGAGGCCGCGCGAGTCCTGCCTGGCCACACCTGGCTGGGTGGAGCCCACAGTGGCGTTGGAAGCGCCCTTGTTGTGTATCTGCGAGTAGGCGCCATAGAGCATGGTCGCTTGGACAAGCGGTGCAGATACCCCAGCGCGAACTGCCGGGGCATCGTTGCCGTCGGTGCTGGCGCCAGAGGCGTCTTTGGGCACAGAGGAAGCGCACAGCGTGCCATGGGTGCCCACCGGCACGCCACGTGGCCCTCGGGCATAGCCCAGCCGCGCGCCGACGTACCTTTTTCCCGGCATGCCTTCGCTTGGCGCGTACATCACCTGACCGTTGAAGCCACCCAGATCGGCCGGCAGAAAGTAGGAGATGGCATGGTCGGTTCGGCTTGACGTGGTGGCACCACTGCCCAGCGCGTAGCCGCTGCCGCCGAACACGTTCTGTACCGATCCTGCATCGTTGACGGCAAACGGGTCGTAATAGACAAAGCCCTGGAAGCTGGCGGTGAGGTCGGGCCCCACGCGCAACTCACCCCCGGAGCCCTTGAGGCCCGGTGTGGAGCGGCTGTGAAAAACACGCGGCGGTGTGGTCCCCGTGTCGGGGCTGAACGCCGTTTCCAGCCAGAAGCCCGCAGTCAAGCCGCCGCCGAGGTCCTCGGTGCCTCGAAAGCCCAGCCGGCTGCCCACCACAATGCTGTGATGCACCTCCGTTCTCGAGGCCTGGCCGACCTCAATGCGGCGAAGATTGACGTCCAGCAGGCCGAATACCGTGACGTTCGATTGCGCCCAGGCAACGCCCAGCGGCGCAACGGCCGCAGCAAGGGCCACTGCGGATCTTTTTATTGGTTTGTCTCCAGTTCAGGAATGGGTGGTGGAAAACGACGGCGCCACCGGAAGGTGTCAAGTAGCGTCCGGATAGAGCCCGCTCATGCGGGCTTTCAGGCGCGCCAGTCCGAGCAGCGTGTTGATCTCGGGTGTGGCGATCTGAAGCTGTTGCGCGATCTCCACGACAACCGCTACCAGCGCGTCGAGTTCCAGGGGTTTGCCGGATTCGGCATCCTGCAACATGGAGGTGCGGAAAGCACCCAGCTGGCGGGTCATGGCGTGCCGCTGCTCAGGATCGGCGTCAATGGGCAGACCGATGCGCTCGCCAATCGCCGCCGCCTCGCTCATGCAGCGCGACATGAAGGCCCGCACAAAGTCGTCATCGAGGATGCGATCGCCGGTGGCGCCGGTGAGCGCCGAGACCGGGTTCACCGTCATGTTGCCCCACAGCTTGAACCAGATCTCGCGCTGGATGGATTCGGCGGGTTCCACATCAAAGCCGCCGCTGCGCAGCAGCCGGATCAGGTGCTGGCTGCGCGCAGAGTCGGCGCCGCCGCCGGGCTCACCCACGATGAGGCGTTGGCCCGCAACGTGCTGCACCACACCCGCCGCTGGCGAGGTGGCGGACAAGTGCGTCACGCAGCCGATCACCCGTTCGGGTGGAATGGCGCGCGAAATCGCGCCTCCCCGGTCGACGCTCGCCAGCGTCAGGGACGCCAGCGCCGGGGCCATGCCGTGGAAGAACCACCAGGGCACGCCATTCATGGCCGAGAGCACGGTGGTGCGCGCGCCCATCAGCGGTGCGATGGCGGCCGCCACGTCGGCCAGCCCGGTGGTCTTCACGGCCACCACCACGATGTCCTGCACGCCCAGGTCGGCGGGACGGTCCGTGACACGGATGGCATGGTGCGAGGTGACGGGCTGCCCTTGCACGGTCTCGCGCAAGACCAGGCCGTGCGCACGGACGGCCGACAGCGTGGCACCGCGCGCCACGGCGTTCACCACCACGCCCGAGCGCGCCAGCCGGGCGGCCAGCAGGCCGCCGACGGCGCCGAGCCCGTAAATGCACAGCGTCGTCATGCCCGGTCCTGCGCAGGGTCGAGATCGCGGTAGGACGGATCGATGCGGTCGACCTGCCGCATCAGCGCAGCGAACACGTCGCGGCCCGCGCCATGCGCCGGGTCGAACTGCAGTGCGTCGGCGCTGGCCTTGATCTGTATGACTTCGGAAATGGGCAGCGTCGGCCCAAGCGCAGCGCCCGCCACCTGGATTTCGCACGCGCGCTGCAAAGTCCACAGGTAGGCAAACGCCTGCGCAAGGTTGCTGCCCCAGGTCAGCAGGCCGTGATTGCGCAGCACCACGGCCTGGCGGTCACCGATGGAGCGAACCACCCGAGGCCCCTCCTCCGCGTGCACCGTGATGCCCTCGAAGTCGTGGTAAGCCACCCGGTCATGGAGCTGCGCGGCGTAGAAGTTGTCCATCGTCAGCCCCTGGCGACTGCCGGCGACAGCACAGCCTGCCGTGGTGTGCGTGTGCATCACGCAATGCGCTTCAGCAATGCCCTGGTGAATCGCCGCGTGGAGGGTGAAGCCGGCCGGATTCACCGGCCAGCGGGACGGCTCCACGATGCGGCCTGAGAGATCCACGCGCACCAGGTTGGACGCCGTGACCTCGCTGTAGTGCAGGCCGAACGGGTTGATCAGGAAGTGCTTCTCAGGACCGGGAAGGCGCACCGTGATGTGGTTGTAGATCAGCTCGGTCCAGCCGAGCAGGTGAAAGATGCGGTAGCAAGCGGCAAGCTCGTTGCGCAACGCGTGCTCTTCGGCGGTCATGGCGGGGTTCATGGCGTTTTGATGGCAACAGGTGGAATGAACAGGGAACTCACGGGCCGACCCTGCTCCATGGCCTGGATCGCGCTGAACAGTGCGGACTCACCCTGATCGCCCAGCGCGTCGCGCACCAACAGGCTGAACTTGGCCCGCAGCTCGGTGGGGGTCAGCATGGTCTCGGGTTCGCCGCGCGGCTGGTAGACGAACTCGCGCCACATCTGCCCGTCGGCGCCGCGAATCTCCACCACACCGGAGAAGGCGGTCGGGAAATTCGCCTCGCATTCGGCGTCCTCGTACACGTCGATGCGCTGCATCAGCGCACGGATATCCGGATCGGCAAGCGCGGCTTCGTAGTCGTCCCAGCCCATGCGCCGGTGCTTGAGCGCGATGGACAGGCACAGGTGGGTGGAGAACTGGCAGTCGACGACGTTCTGTGGCTCGCGCCGCCGCGCCTGGGGTTCGCCCACCACGAACACGCTGCGCCGGGCCAGGCCGACACGCACCGATTCGATCTGGTCGATGCGGATGTCGTGACGGGCGTGCAGCGCCATGACCGCGTCCAGCGGGGCATGGATGCCGCGGCAGCAGGGGTAGGGCTTGAGGCCCGAGCGCAGGATTTCCCAGTCGGTTCCCAGCCCCTGCACGGCCTTTTCGGGCTGCGGTTCGGGCGAATAGAGCTTGAAGAAACCTTCCCGTCCTTCGAAGGCCTGTGTCGCTCCGGTGTAGCCCCGGCGCGCCAGGGATGCCGCCAGCACGCCACCAGCGGCGGCATTGCCCACGTGAAACCGCTTGGTCCAGGCACCGTTCACCACGAACTGCCCCGTGCCGGCCGATTCGCTGAGCGCAGTGCCGAAGGCGTGCTCCATCTGCAACGGATCGAGGCCGAGCAGATGACCAGCCGCCGCAGTGGCCCCGAACACGCCCACCGTGGCGCTGGGGTGGAAACCCCGTTCGCCATGCTTGAGCACCGGCAGGCCGAGAGCCACCCGGATCATGACCTCATAGCCGGCCACGATGGCGGTGAGCAGCGCCCGGGTATCGGCATCGACCATCTGCGCCGCAGCGAGGGCCGCCGCGATGACCGGCGCACCCGGGTGCAGCTGGGCCGGCGCATGGGTATCGTCGAAATCCAGGCTGTGCGCAGCGGCGCCCGCGAGCAGCGCGGCCGCCTGCGGTCGCCAGCGCTCGGCGCTGCCCTGCACCAGGGTTCGACCTCCGTCCAGGTCGAGGTCGCGCAGCGCCGCTTTCAGCACCAGGGTGGAATCGAGCGCCTGCGATCGGATGATGATGCCGCTCAGGTCCATGAAGAGCAGCTTGCAACGCTCGACGACGTCGGTCGGGAGGTCCTCGAAGCGCAGGCCGGCGGCGAAGCAGGCCAGGGTCCGGGTGACGGCGATGTCGGGGGTGTCGGAAGCAACAGGGGTCATGCGGGTGTCCGGTGGCAAAGGGGCGAGGCTCAGGCTGTCTGCTTGATGGCCGGGATACCCCGGCGCACGAAGGCAGCGAAGTCCGGCGAGAGCTGGAAGCTGTCCTCGAGGTTGATCCACATGCGCAGCAGGTAGCGTTTGCGACCGTCTTCGTGGTCGAAGTAGTTGCTGCGTGAGTGCAGCGTGATGTAGTTGTTGATGATCTGGATGTCGCCGGGCTCCAGCATCATGTCCACCCGCATGTCCTCGCGGGTGCCGAGCTCGTGCACGTAGTCGATCGCCGCCTGCTGCAGCGGCGTCAGCGGCACGCCCCGCTTCTGGGCGCCAGTCTCGATGATCTTGCGGGCAAAGGCGCAGTTCACCCGGCCGTTGTTGTATTCGAAGACCGGGATCGGCGTGGCCGTGACCTCGTTGGGATCGGCGCTCGGGCCATAGCCGCGGTAGTCGTGGTAGAAGCCCTCGTACAGCACCTCCAGGTATTCGGGGTGGTGCTGCAGGATTTCGTTGTGGATGGCGACGGTGCTGACCAGGCTGCTCATGCCACCCTCCTTCGCCTTCTCCACGCACAGCAGCGACACCACGTCGGCCAGGTCGGTGTGCGGGTCCAGCAACTGGTTGGTGGTGTTGTTGCGGCGGTTGGGGTCCTTGGAGTCCAGCGCCAGATCGGTCACCGCCGCCACGAAATCGCCCGCGACGTTGTGGGAGATCACCTGCCCCATGTGCGTGCCCAGGCCCCAGTAGAGGGTCTTGATCTCGTCGAGCGAGTAGCGCTCGACGGGAAAGCCCTTGAGCAGCACGAAACCACGGCCATTGCGGATCTGGTAATCGATCTGCTTGAGCTTGACGCCGAGCAGCGGCAGCTCGAACGCCTCCTGGCCAAACTCGCCCCAGCTCAGGCCTTCGGCCCGGACCCGACGAAAGGCGGCGTCGAGCTCGTCGAGTTCGGCGGCGGTGAATTGGTAGATCCAGGAGCTGTCGTTGCGCACGTCGGCGCCCTTCCAGGCGGTGGCGTCCTGGACGATGCTGCGGAGAATGGTCTTGGTCATGCAATGGCCCTTGCTTCAGAGAGAGGTAACGTTCGGAGGGTGTGTGGTGCGCCGGCTCAGGGATCGAGCGGCGGCACTTCGAGGTCGACCAGCGGGCCGAACTGCTGACCGCCGAACAGGTCGGTGTCGGCCGGATCGCCGGAGGTGACGAGGCGCGGCACGGTCACCTTGATGGCATTGCCCGGCGCGTAGTTGAAGAGCCGCACCTTCGATGCGTCGACCTTGAAGAAGGCTGCCATCGCAGCCGGGTTGATCACGCCGCTGTCCACCACGTGCGCATAGCTGCGCGCGTCGGGGAACATGATGTCCAGCGTGAGCTGGAACGGGCCGGCGTTCTTGGTGCGGATAAGTTTGGCGATGTCGCGCAGTCGGGTCATGGTCAGGCCTCCTCGTAGCGGATGTGGTGCAGTTCGAGCGGGTCGTCGAGCTCCACCACGTGGTTGAGCACGAACTGGTAGGCCTCGCCCAGGTTCCAGAAATGCGGCGCGATGGGAAACGCCAGGTTCGACAGCAGGCCCTGCCATTGCGGCACGGCGTGGTGCAGCACCATGTGCGCCGCCTGACCGGCGATGGCATACGCCACCTCCTGCGTCTGCGCCAGGGTGACCATGAGCAGGCCGATTTCGTTGCCGATCCGCTCCGGGTACGGCTCGCGATCCCCCATCACGCCCGACTTGCCGTAGAGCTTGTAGTGGATCTGGTACTGCCCGCGGATCGAGGGACCGTAGACCGCCTCGACGTTCTCGGCAATGTGGTCTTTGAGGCCGTCAAACCAGCTGTCGAACTGCTCCAGGATCACCGGGTCACGCACGCCGCCGAGCACCATGGCGCGGTAGCCGATGCGGCTCGCGCCTTCGAGCTTGACGGTGTAGGGCATGGGGTTGAACGCGCTGCCGCTGACGCGCACCACACGCTCGTTGACGGCCTCGTAACGCGCGCCGGTGAGATCCATCTCGCCGCCGGGCTCCAGCATCCGGTACGGGTCGGCGGTCTCGTAGAGCGCGTGCGCCGCCACGCTGAGCGGCGAACACTGCTGCACCGGGCTCACCGGCTCCAGCGTGAAGTGCTCGTCGGTGATCGTGCAGATCATGCCCTCGGGCTTCTCCATCGTGACGACGGCGGCGCCGCCGCACTCCATGATCTTGGCCGCATGCCAGCACAGACCGGGCGGGAAGCCGCGCGCCACCGGGATGGCGGCGAAGATGGCGGCGTCGGTCGAGCGCCCCGCCAGCACCACATCGGCACCGCCCTCGAGCGCCGCCACGTAGGCCTCGGCGCCCATCATGGCAACGATGTGGTCGGCCTCCGTCAACACCGCCTCACTGATCTCCGGCGCCGGATCGAGCGCCCGGATCCTGCCTTCGCGGTACTTCTTCAGCAACAGTTCGCGCGGTGTCTCTGACTCGATCACCGCCAGGCGGAAATGCAGCCCCTCCTCCTGAGCGATCTCCAACACGATCTCGCGCACCCAGTTCAGGTTCCAGTTGCCGCCGCTGCCCCCGCACGAACCGATCAGCAGTGGCACGCCGATGGAGCGTGCGCCGGTGACCAGGATGCGCAGATCGCGCTTGACCGCGGCCCGCGAGAAGAAGGGCTTGTTGCCGCCGAGGTTGGCCGGACCGCCATCGGTCGACCCGGCGTCGCAGCCGATGAAGGCCAGATCGCGGGAGAGCGCGGCGCGGAAATGGTTTTCCGAGAAGCCAACCCCCAGCACACCGGTCGGTGAGAGGTAGCGAATGTGGCGGGTCATGTCTGTGTTTCCCATGGGTCGTTTGTCTTGTCTTGGTTATCGATACCAAAAGTTATTGAAAAGATAAAGAAAAGGCCACCACCTCACATCACCCGCGACAGGAAGCTGCGCAGGCGGTCGGTCCGGGGGTTGGACAGGGTTTCCCGTGCATCGCCCTGTTCGAGAATGCGCCCCCCTTCCATGAACACCACGCGGGTGGCGACCTCGCGTGCGAACGCGATCTCGTGCGTGACGATCACCATGGTCTTGCCGGCCTTGGCCAGGTCGGACACCACCGAAAGCACCTCGCCCACCAGTTCGGGGTCCAGGGCACTGGTCGGCTCGTCGAACAGCATGACCTTGGGCCGCATGGCCAATGCACGGGCAATTGCCACGCGCTGTTGCTGGCCGCCCGAAAGCATCTGGGGATAGGCCGTCACCTTCTCGGCCAGGCCCACCCGACCCAGCAGGTGGCGAGCACGGGTGCGGGCGTCGGCAGTGCTGTCGCCCAGAACCTGGACGGGCCCCTCCATCACGTTCTCCTCCACCGTCATGTGGGGAAACAAGCCGAACTGCTGGAACACCATGCCGAGCTGCTGGCGCTGCCGCGCCAGCTCGCGGGGGCCGAGCGCCCGCAGGTGGGCACCGTCCTGCCGGTAGCCCAGCAACTCGCCGTTCAGGTAGATCGATCCGCCTTCGATGGTTTCGAGCTGGTGGATGCAACGCACCAGCGTCGACTTGCCCGAGCCCGAGGGCCCGATGACGGCAACCACTTCGCCCTCGTCGATGTCCAGCGAGACCTCGTTGAGAACCTGGAAGCTGCCGTAGCGCTTGACGACCTTGTGCAGTCGCAGCACGTGCCCCTTGGGGCTGTTGGTGGTGGAGAGGTTGTCCATGGCGCGTCCTGTCTTCACACCTGTTCAGAGGCCAGCGGCACCTGCGTCGCATCGCGACGATGCCCTCGGGAGTAGTAGCGCTCCAGGCGCGACTGGCAGCCATACATCAGGGTGATGACCACGAGGTACCAGAACACGGCAACCATCAGCAGCGGCACGATCTCGTAGGTGCGGTTGTAGATGATCTGGACCGAGTGCAACAGGTCGTTCATGGCAATGACGCTCACCAGCGCAGTCGCCTTGGCCATGCCAATAACCTGGTTGCCCGTGGGCGGAATGATGAAGCGCATGGCCTGCGGAAAGATGATCCGGAAGAACGCCTTGGTCGGCGTCATGCCCAGGGCCTTGGCGGCATCGTGCTGGCGCGGGTCCACCGACGTCAGGCCGGCCCGCACGATCTCGGTCATGTAGGCCCCTTCGGCCAGACCCAGCCCCAGCAGGGCAGCCAGGAACGGTGTGATCACGGCGTTGGTCGGCCACTGGGCCAGCGGCGGCAGGAAGGGCAGCCCGACCGAGATGTCCGGGATCAGGTACGCCAGGTTGTACCAAAAGATCAGCTGGATCAGCAGCGGCGTGCCCCGGAACGCCCACAGGTAGGTCTGCGCCGCCCAGCGTCCCGGCCCGAAGTCGGACAACAGTGCCACCGCGACGATGGTCCCGATCACAATACCGATGACCATGGCGACGACGGTGAGCATCAGCGTCACCCCCAGACCGGTCAGGATGTTGGCCGAGAACAGGTATTTCCCCACCACGTTCCATTCGAACCGCGGGTTCGTGAACAGGAAATAGACGATCTGCAAAGCCGCCACCGTCAGCAACAGCGTCAGCCCCCAGCGCAGCGGGCTGGTGCGATGACGGGCCGCCGAAACGTCCACGGGCACGAACGCTCCGATGCCCGGCGAAGCGTCGGTGGAGGAAGACATGGGCATGGTTCCGCTGGTCAGCGTATTCATGTCACTTGCCGCTGGAAGGGTTCAACCGGGGCTCGGGCGCCTTGGCCAGGGCAAGGCCCCACTTTTCCATGATGCGGCCGTATTCGCCGGACGCCCAGAGCTGCTTGAGCGCATCGAGCAGCACGGGACTGATCTCCGACCCCTTCTTGAGCACAAAGCCCTGGAGCAGGATGCCCAGACCGTCGGTTTCATCGGTCTGGATCGTGAACCGGCCCGGGTTGCGCTGCTGCAGATAGAGCGCCGCCGCCAATTGCATGCCGGACACATCGGCCCGGCCGGACTGCACCGCCAGAATCGTTGCATTCTGATCGGACAGCGGAACCATCTGCACGGGTTGAGCCTTGTTGCCCAGGCAGCGTTCGCTCACCTTGTTGGCGTAGGCTTCCTGCGCGGAGCCCGCCGGAAACGCGATTCGCAAACCGCACAGGTCCTCCAGCCGCGACGTCTTGCGCCCACCGCTCACCGGCAAGACGAAGGCCGGTTTGCTCAGCAACCAGGTCAGGATGTCGTAGCGCTCTTCGCGCGGCTTGGTGGACAGCAGCGGCCCCGCCGACAGGTCGTAGCGCCCCGTGTCGATGCCCGCCAGCATGGCCGGCAGGTTGCTGACGATGCTCAGCTCGATCTTCACGCCCAGCAGCGGCTCCAGCGCCTTGGCCATGTCCGCATCGATGCCCGTGACGGTCTTGCCGTCGTCGCCCACGATGCGATAGGGTGCGAACGAGTCCCCGACCATCCTGAGCACCTTGGCGTTGCGCACCGACTCGGGCAGCCGGCCGAACAGCGGCGCGGACTGCGCGAACGCCCCAGGGCCGGCACTCCAGGCCAGCGCAGCCAATGCGCCCAGCACGAGGGAACGGCGCAGGGCTCGAACACGGCCTGCGCCTGCAAGGGGCAGGAATCGGGAAAGTCTTGATGGCATCGGGTGTCTCCTGTTGGGTACGCTTGCTCATGCAAGCCATTTGATTTGCATCAAATGTTATCGATATCATTTGTTATAGAAATCCGTGTTTACCCTTGACCCTTGGTGCCTCCCGAGAATGGCGCTCAACGTTCAGAATCCGACGCCATGAAAGCCCTGTCCCGATCTGTCGCCCCTGCCTCCACCGCTGCCCGCTCCGCCACGCGCCAGGGCAAACCCCTGGAGGACGCCAACACCCTGGCACCTGAGATGGCAGGCTTTCGCTTGCTCAAGCTCACCAATCTGATGACCCGCCCGTTCTTCGGGCAATTCGCAAAGCAGCATTCGCTGACCCTCAACGAATGGCGCTCCATCGTGGTACTGGCCAGCCGGCCTGGCAGCGCCGCCCAGGACATCAGCGCCTCCACCGGACTGCACCCGATGAACATCAGCCGTGCCGTGATCGCGCTGCGAAAACGGGGCCTGGTCGAGGAAGCCCGCGACCCCGACAACCATCGCCGCATGCTGCTGTGGCTGACCACCGCAGGCGATGCCTTGTTCAGGACCATTGCGCCGCATTCCGAAGCCCAGAACAAGCTGTTGTTCGACGTGCTCGAAGCGGAGGAACTGGCGGCCTTCGCACGCACACTGGAAAAACTCACCACGCGCGCGGAAGAGATCACCCGGGACGAATGAGCAGGGAATGGTCACAACGCCCGCAGTGGCGGAGGACGACTCAGCGTTCGCCCTGGCGATAAGGCTTCATCAGCGCCTGCGGATAGGCCGCCTTGCGGGCCACCAGCACCAGCGCCAGGATGGACAGCACATACGGCAGCATCAGGTAGACCTGATAGGGAATGGTGCTCGCGCCCGCTTGCTGCAGGCGCAGTTGCAGCGCGTCGAAGAAGGCGAACAGCAGGGCCCCCAGCAGCGCCTTGCCCGGCCGCCACGAGGCAAACACCACCAGCGCCACGCAGATCCAGCCACGGCCGTTGACCATGTTGAAGAAGAAGGCGTTGAACGCCGAAAGCGTGAGGAAGCTGCCAGCCACCCCCATCAGCGCAGAACCGGCCACGATGGCGCCCGTGCGCACCGCCGCCACCGACACGCCCTGCCCTTCGGCGGCCTGCGGGTTCTCGCCCACCATGCGCACCGCCAGCCCCACGGGCGTGCGGAACAGCACCCAGGCCGACAGCGGCACCAGGAGGATGGCCAGCAGCGTCAGCGGCGTTTGCGCCGACAGCACCGGAATGCCCAGCCCTTCCATGGGTGCGAACGGCGCGATGGTCGGCGGCGTGCTCACCTTCGGAAACGCCACCCGGTAGCCGTAGTACGAGAGCGCCGTCGCCAGCAGCGTGATGCCCAGACCCGCCACGTGTTGCGACAGCGCCAGGCCCACGGTGAGCAGCGCGTGCAGCAGGCCGAAGGCCGCGCCCGCCAGCGCGGCCACCGCCACACCGCCCCACAGCGGCAGGCCCTGGTAGACCGCGAGCCAGCCCGCGAACGCGCCGGCGACCATGATGCCCTCGATGCCCAGGTTGAGCACCCCGGCGCGTTCGCACCACAACACGCCCAGCGTGCCCAGGATCAAGGGCGTGGCGATGCGCAGCACCGCGACCCAGAACGCGGGGTTGAGCAGGATCTCGATCATTTCGGTCATGCCCTACCTCCACCTCAGGCGGTACTGCGCCAGCAGCGTGGCCACCAGCACCGACAGCAGCGCCACGGCCACGATCACGTCGGCCAGGTAGGTGGGCACGCCGATGGCGCGGCTCATGCTGTCGGCGCCCACCAGCACGCCGGCCACGAACACCCCGGCCGCGATCACGCCCAGCGGGTTCAGCCCGGCGAGCATCGCGATCACGATGCCGCTGTAGCCGTAGCCCGGCGACATGTCCAGGGTCACGTAGCTGGCGCGGCCCGCGACCTCGATGGCCCCGGCCATCCCGGCCAGCGCGCCCGAAAGCAAGGCCACCAGCACCACGGTGCGGGTGACCGGCACGCCCGCGAACGCGGCAGCACGCGGGTTGGCACCCACGGCCCGGATGTCGAACCCCAGCACGGTGTACTTGAACAGCGCCCAGACCAGCAGTGCCAGCAGCACCGCTCCGATCAGGCCGCTGTGCACGCGCGTGCCTTCGACCAGGCGCGACAGCTCCAGCTCGGGCACCAGCGACACGCTCTGCGGCCAGCCCATGGCCATCGGGTCCTTCATCGCGCCGTCGAGCAAGGCCGAGACCAGCAGCAGCACGATGAAGTTGAGCAGCAGCGTGGTCACCACCTCGTCCACGCCCAGGCGTTGCTTCATGAGCGCGGGCCCGAGCAGCAGCAGCGCCCCGGCCAGCGCGGCGGCCAGCATCATCAGCGGGAACAGCAACCACAGCGGCAGCGCCAGCCCCTCGCCGCCGTGCAGGCCGCCCACGGCCACGGCGGCAAGTGCCCCGGCATACAACTGGCCTTCGGCGCCGATGTTGAACAAACGTGCCCGGAAGGCCACCGTGGCCGCCAGCCCGGTGAGGATGAGCGGGATCGCGCGCGTGAGCGTTTCGCTCCACGCAAACAGCGAACCGAAAGCACCCTGCAGCAGCAAACCGTAGGTCTGCCCGACCGGGGCGCCGGCCCACAGCACCAGCAGGCTGCTCACCAGCAGCGTGAAGGCGACCGCACCCAGCGGCGCCAGCACCAGGGCGGCGGCAGAGGCCTGGCTGCGTCGCTCAAGCCGCATGTCCGCTCGCGTGCCCGGCCATGGCCAGGCCCATGCTTTCGCGCGTCCAGGCCTCGGCCGGCAGCGCCTGGGTGAGATGGCCGTGGTGCATGACCGCGATGCGGTCGCCCAGCGTCATCACCTCTTCCAGATCGTCGGAGATCACGAGCACGGCGGCACCGGCATCGCGCGCGGCAATGAGCTGCTGTTGCACATAGGCCACGGCGCCGATGTCCAGCCCCCAAGTGGGCTGGTGGGCCACGATGAGGAAGGGGGCGCCCCTGTTCCGCTGCTGGCACGGCTCGCTGCCTCCCGAGGGGGCAGACGGCGCACACGCCACCGCTGCGTTGGGCGCAGACACCCCAACACCGCCATTCCCGCGCAGGCGGGCATCCACCCAAGTCACGGGCTCCCCCGTGCTCCCCGGCTGCGCGACGGGTTCTTCGTTCATCGTCTCGCCCGCCTCCGGCGCCATCAGCGCCCGGCCCAGAATCAGCTTTTGCATGTTCCCCCCCGAGAGCGAACGCGCGGCGGCGAGCGGGCCGCCGCCACGCACGTCGAACGCTTCGATCACCCGCTGGGCGTGCCCGCGCGCAGCGTCGCGGCGGACCCACGGTCCGCGCGAAAACGCCGGCGTGCGCAGGCGCTCGGACACGGCGTTCTCCCACACCGGCAGATCGCCCACCACGCCCACGGCATGGCGGTCTTCGGGGATGCGGGCCACGCCATGCGCCACCAGCCAGGCGGGCGAAGCCGGCAGCCCCTGATCCCCCAGGCGCACGTCGCCCTCGCTGGCGCTGCGCACACCGCACAGCAGCTCGGCCAGGGCCACCTGCCCGTTGCCGGAGACACCGGCAACGGCAACGATCTCGCCCGCGTGCAGACGCAATGACACGTTGTCGAGCCGGTCGCGCACGCCGGCCGGCGTGCTCACGCCCGCGAGTTCGCACACCACCTCACCCACGCGTTGCGAAGGGTGGCGTTCGGGCGCGGCCACCGCATGGCCCACCATCCATTGCGCCAATTGCGCCGGCGTGGTGCCGGCGGCTGGCGCCTCGGCCACGAGCCGGCCCTGGCGCAGCACGACCACGCGGTGCGACACCCGCAGCACCTCGGCCAGCTTGTGGCTGATGAAGATGATCGACAGCCCCTGCGCCACCATCTGCGACAGCGTGTCGAACAGCCCTTCGCTCTCCTGCGGTGTGAGCACCGCGGTGGGCTCATCAAGAATGAGGATGCGTGCGCCCCGGTACAGCGCCTTGAGAATTTCCACCCGCTGGCGCTCGCCCACCGAGAGGCTGCCCACCAGGGCGTCGGGTACCACCGGCAGGCCAAAGCGGCCGGCCACGGCCAGCAGGCGCGCCCTGGCTTCGGCACGGCGCGAACGCCAGCGCCAGAGCGGTTCGGTGCCCATCAGCACGTTGTCGAGCACCGACAGGTTGTCGGCCAGCGTGAAGTGCTGGTGCACCATGCCAATGCCGGCGGCCAGCGCCGCACGCGGGTTGCCGGGGGGCAGCGGCTGACCGAAGACCTCGATCTGCCCTTCATCGGCCACGTAATGCCCGAACAGGATCGACACCAGCGTCGATTTGCCCGCCCCGTTTTCGCCCAGCAGCGCCAGCACCTCGCCTTCGCGCAGCGTCAGCGAAATGCCGTCGTTCGCCACCAGGGCGCCGAAGCGTTTGGTGATGCCGTCCAGGCGCAGCACCGTGGGGCGCTCGCCCGGCGCGGGCGGCGCTGGGTTCACGGCTGCCACGCGCGCAGGAAGGCCAGCAGCACCTTGGCGGAGTTGTCGGCCGCCAGCCCGAAGAAGGTGCCCATTTCGTTTTCACCGTCGCCGCCACCGGCCAGGTCGCTCAGCGAGCGGAAGGCGATGTACGGCACGCCGTTGCTGTAGGCCACCTGGCCCACGGCCGCGGTTTCCATGTCGAGCACGTTGGCTTCAAACGTCTTGAAGGTGTATTCGCGGAAGGCCGCGTTGTCCATGAAGGCCTGGCCCGAAACGCCGTTGCCGCCCACCACCAGCTTGGGCGGGTTCGACAGGCACTTACCCGGCGCGGTACAGGCCGACAGCGGCACCTTCAACTGGCGCGCCGCGGACAACATGCCGGGGTCGACCTCGAACCAGAACTTGCGGTGCACCTGGGGTTGCTGCGCCGTCACCACCTCGACCGTGCGCGGGAAGAACATGCTGTAGTTGGGGTGCATGGCGTCCTTCATGAAGGGCGGCGCCGTGTAGCGGCCCGGCGCGGTTTCGCGCGCGATCAGCACTTCCAGGTACTGGCCCCATTGCTGTGGCACCGACACGTCGCCGATGTGCAGGCCCGGGTTCACGCCGCCGGCGATGCCGCTGAACACCAGCGCCTGCACGTTGAAGCGGTCGAGCGCGCGCTGCGTGTTCATGGACGCGTTGACCATGCTGATGCCCGAGAGGAACAGCACCACCGGCCGACCGGCCAGCACGCCGGTGGTGAATTCCACGCCCTGCACCTGGTGGGTGACCGGATCGGCCAGTTGGCGGCGCAGCAGCGTCAGCTCGGGCGCAAAGGCCGAGAGCACCGCCACACGCGGGGTGTTGTCCAGGCGGGCGGCCGCGGTGGCGGCCTTGGCAGGCATCGCGGCCGTGGCCGACTGCGGCCCGGGGCCGGCACAGCCCCCGAGCAACAGCCCAACCCCGAGGGCGCAGGCCGCGCCTGCGGTGCGGCAGTGTTTCCAGACATTCATGGGCAGTTCCCTTCCTGGCGACCGGTCAGGTCGGTCAGGTCATTTGGTTGTGGACTTGGGCTGGGTGTCGTCCACCTTCACGGTGAACTTGCCCGCCAGGATGTCGGCTTCCTTGGCCTTGACCTTGGCCACGATGTCGGCCGGCACCTTCTTCTCGAACGTGCCCAGCGGCGCCAGGCTGCTGCCCTTGTGCTTCATCATCGAATACGGGCCGTAGTCCTCGGCCTTGAAAGCGCCGGCCTTGACCGCCTTGATGGCCGCGTCGATGCTGGGCTCCATGTGCCACAGGGCCGAGGCCACCACGGTGTCGGGGTAGTCGGCCTGGGTGTCGATCACGTTGCCGATGGCCAGCACCTTGCGCTCCTTGGCCGCGTCGCTGACGCCAAAACGTTCGGCGTACAGCACGTCGGCCCCCTTGTCGATCATGGCGAACGCCGCTTCCTTGGCCTTGGGCGGGTCGAACCAGCTGTTGATGAAGGTCACCGTGAACTCGACCTTCGGGTTGGTTTCCTTGGCGCCGGCCATGAAGGCGTGCATCAGGCGGTTGACCTCGGGGATCGGGAAGCCGCCGACCATGCCGATCTTGCCGCTCTTGGTCATGCCGCCGGCGATCATGCCGCTGAGGTAGGCCGGCTCCTGGATGTAGTTGTCGAAGACGCTGAAGTTGGGCGCCTGCGGCTTGCCCGAGGAACCCAGCAGGAACGAGGTCTTGGGGAAGTCCTTGGCGACCTTGCGCGCCGCCGTCTCCACCGCGAAGGCCTCGCCGACGATGAGCTGGTTGCCGCCCGTGGCGTACTCGCGCATGACGCGCTCGTAGTCGGCGTTGGCCACGTTCTCGCTGGCCTTGTATTCGATCTCGCCCCGCGCCTCGGCGGCCTTGAGCGCCTTGTGGATGCGGCTGACCCACTGCTGCTCGAACGGCACGGTGTAGATGGCGGCCACCTTGAGCTTGGCCTGGGCCTGGGCGAAGCCGGGCGCGGCAACCGCCAGGGCGGCGGCCAGGGCCATCAGGTGACGGCGTGGGAGAGCGGGGAACGGCATGGCGGGAACTCCTGCGAAGGGGTGGAGGATGGCGGGACGGAAAACCGGAAAACGCTGGCCGGGAACGCAGCCCTCATTGGGTGCCGAAGATGCGGTCGCCCGCGTCGCCCAGGCCCGGCAGGATGTAGCCGTGGCTGTCGAGTTCGCGGTCGATCGCGGCGGTGTAGATCGGCACGTCGGGGTGGGCCTGCTGCAGCGTGGCCACGCCTTCGGGTGCGGCCAGCAGGCAGACGAACTTGATGGATTTCGGGCCCAGTTCCTTGAGCCGGTCCACCGCCGCCACGGCCGAATTGCCGGTGGCCAGCATCGGGTCGACCACGACGATGTCGCGCTCCTGCATCTCGCCAGGCATCTTGAAGTAGTACTCGACGGCGGTCAACGTCTTGGGGTCGCGGTACAGGCCGATGTGGCCCACGCGCGCGCCGGGCACCACGCTGAGCATGCCGTCCAGGATGCCGGTGCCCGCACGCAGGATGGACACGAAGACCAGCTTCTTGCCGTCCATGACCTTGCCGGTGGTGAGTTCCAGCGGGGTTTCGACCTCGATGTCCTGCAGCGGCAGGTCGCGCGTGACCTCGTAGGTCATGAGCATGGCCAGCTCGCCCAGCAGGCGGCGGAAGCTGTTGGTGCTGGCGTCCCTGCGGCGCATGAGCGTGAGCTTGTGCTGCACCAGGGGATGATCGATGACGTGGACATTGCTCATGGTGAAGGCCTCTCGGGTCGGGAGAAATGTTCAGAAAACCGTGCCATCGCTGTCGATGGCCAGAGGCGGCAGACCGCCTCGCAAACGTTGTGCCAGCACGCGGCCGGCCGCCCAGGTGCCGCCTTCGAGCACGCAGGCCAGGGGCAGGCGGTCCGGGGTCAGCCGCAGTTCGCCGCGCACCAGCGGGGCCAGCTCGTCGAGCAGGGCCACCGTGAGCGCGCGCCATTCCACGATGAAGGGATCGCCCACCTGCCAGGTGCGGGTGGTGGCATCGGGCGGCAGGGGCTGAAGCACGCCGGCGTCGAGCAGCAGACCGCCGTTGCGGTATTCGGGCAGGCCGGTCAGGGCATCGAGCCCCTGCACCGCCACGCCCGCCCATTCGAAGGGCTCCAGCAGCGAATAGGTCAGCCACTGCGACAGCTTGTGGAACGGCATCCAGCCGCGCGTGAGCCCCGGGCCCTGCACGGCCGGGTGCGGCCAGCAATCGCCCAGCGACACGCCGTCGATGGCGTTCTGCGCCGGCCAGATGTCCGACAGCGTGTCCAGCAGCGCCTGCAGCACGTCGTGCGCCTCGATGGCCCGCCGCTCGGTCCCCACCAGCGCATCGAACAGCCCGCCCGGCCGGCCCAGCGGGCCGAAGCTGCCGGGCTGCGCCGCCAGCACCTCGCCCAGGCGGCGCAGCAGCGCGGCGCGCCCTTCCAGCCCGATCAGCGGGTTGTCGGCCCCCACCTGGAAAGCCGCCCCGAGCCGTTCGGCGGTCACGGCGCGCAAGCCGGCCGCATCCGCGCGCAGCGGCTGTTCGGGATCGCTGGAGAACAGCCCTGCCACGAAGGCGTGGAAGCTGGCCACGCCCAGGCCTTCGGAGCGGGTAAAGCGCTGGCCGCTGCCGGCCTCCTGGTAGCCCCAGGCCGCGCCCGCACCGGCATCGAGCAGCACGCTCACCAGCGCCAGGTCGATCTGTGCCCGCGCGCGCGCCGCAGCCGGCACCGCACCCAGCAGCACATCCAGCTGGCCGGCGCGGTCCACCCCGCCGGCCTCGAAGTGGCGCCAGCGGCTGTGGTACGGAATGCGCAGGTCCGGGTAGCGCGAACGCGTGACCTCGGCCACGGTGCGCGCCGCCTCCGGCAGGGCGCCGTCGTGGATGGCAAAAAACGCCGATTCGCCGCGCCGCGCCAGCGCCAGCAAGGCATGGGCGCGTTCGCGGATGGCGGTGGTGGCACGCAGCGCCTGCGCCGCGCCCGCCGCAGTGGTGGTGTCGGTGTCGGCCATGCTCACGCGTCCAGCCCCCGGCCCTTGGCCTTCTTGAGCTCCTCGGCATCGGGCACGGCGCCGGGGGTGAAGTAGCCGGCCGCCATCTTGGCGTCCATCTCCACGCGCGCATCGGCCGGGATGAGTTCGTCCGGGATGTTCACGCGCACGCCGACCTCGATGCCCGAGCCGGTGATCGCGTCGTACTTCATGTTGCTCATCGACACCAGCCGGTGGATCTTGCGGATGCCCAGCCAGTGCAGCACGTCGGGCATGAGCTCCTGGAAGCGCATGTCCTGCACGCCGGCCACGCATTCGGTGCGGGCGAAGTACTGGTCGGCCGTGTCGCCGCCGACCTGGCGCTTGCGCGCGTTGTAGACCAGGAACTTGGTCACCTCGCCCAGCGCCCGGCCTTCCTTGCGCGAATAGGCCACCAGGCCCACGCCGCCACGGCCACCAGCCTCCTGGGCCTGCGCGCCCAGAATGCACTCTTCGATGGCGTGCGTGAGGTAGGGCCGGCAGGTGCAGATGTCGGAGCCGAACACGTCGGAGCCGTTGCACTCGTCGTGCACGCGTGCGGTCAGTTCCACCTCGGGGTTGGCCAGATCGCGCGGGTCGCCAAAGATGTAGACGGTCTGCCCGCCGATGGGCGGCAGGAACACGTCCAGGTCGGACCGCGTGACGAGTTCGGGGTACATGCCGCCGGTTTCTTCGAACAGCACGCGGCGCAGATCGGTTTCGGAACAGCCGAAACGTTTGGCGACCTCGGGCAGGTACCACACGGGCTCGACCGCCACCTTGGTCACCAGCGCCGCGCCGCCTTCGAGCAGCAGCTTGCCGTCGGGCTTGAGGCGCCCTTTCTGCACCGCCTCGATCACCTCGGGCAGGATCACGTGCGCCTTGGTCACCGCGATGGTGGGGCGGATGTCGTAGCCCGCCGCCAGTTCGGTGGCGTATTCGCGCGCCACCTCGGCGCCCCAGGGGTCCATGCTGACGATCTTGCCCGGGTCGGCCCACTGCGGGTAGGGCCCGATCACGTCGGTCGGCGCGGTGTTCGTCAGGTCGGCCTTGTGCTCGCGACTGAGCGCGCCCGCCGCCACGGCCAGCGCCCGGTAGACGCTGTAGCTGCCACTGTGCGTGCCGATCACGTTGCGGTGCGCGCGGTTGGTGGTGGTGCCCACCAGCGGCCCGCGCTCGCGCGCCGTCACCGCGCCCCACCGGATGGGCAGGGCGCCGAAGCCGCCCGAATGCGAGGTGAGCCGGATGTGGCGCGGGTGCGGCGACTGGGCCGATGGCGGCAGCGCGGCCGGGGCCACGGCGGGAGCGGCGTCTTCAGACATGAAAGGCCTCCTCAGAAAAAGGCGCAGGGGGACACGGGGTGCCGGTATGAGCCGGTTTTTTGGACCAACTGGTCAAAACCGTAACAAAAACCATGCCACACGTCGACAGCGGATTTGCCCCAATGCGGTGCACCTTGCGCGGAGCGACCGTTTCAGCCCTGCCCCATTTCAGCTTCCCCTGGCGCCCCCCGGGTACCCACCTGCAGGCGGACACGGGGCGGCTGTCCGGACAGCTGCACGCCATACCCCAGCCGCCGCCCCATCGCCACCAGTGCCCCATGCCCGTGGTGGCCCAGCAGGCAGTGCAGTTCGGTGTCGGCCCGGCAGACCGCGGCCGACAGCAAGGCCGTGCCGAGCCCGAGGCGGCGCACGGGCCGCTGCACGCTCAGCGCCAGCTCCCAGGCCCCGGGTTCGGCCGTGGGCACCAGTTGCAGGGCGGCCAGCAGGCCTGCTCCGGTTCGCCGGCGCCAGCCCCACCAGCGCTGGGCCGGCCAGGAAATGCCGCGCACCCAGTTCCGCAGCGCGGCGTCGCCCAGCGTGCAACCGAAGCGGGCGTACCGGTCGTCGGTGTCCAGGGCCAGCAGGTGCACCGCCAGCGCGCGGCGGTCCTCCGCTGACAGCGGCACGAGCTCAAGCGTCGACCGCCACATAGACCAGCTCCGCCGATGTGCAGCGGTGGCGCGCCCCGGTGACCGGCGACTCGGCCCAGAGCTCGACCTGCACCCGCACCGAACGCTGGCCGGTGCCCGTCACGCGCGCCGTGACCTCGACCACATCGCCAACGACGGCGGGGGCGACGAAGTCCATGCGTTCGCTCGCGGCCATCACCACGCTGCGCCGCACCTGCCGCGTGGCCGCAACGAACCCGGCCTTGGCCATCCAGGCCATGGCCGGCCCGCCGTGCAGCACGCCACGGTGGTTGGCATGGCCCGGGAACACGATTTCGGCCACCCGTGCCCAGCCCGCCGGCGAGGCGCCATCGGCCGGACCGTCCGCCGCCTCCGGCGCGATGGCGGTGGCCGGTTCGGTCCCGGCCTGGCGCACCATCACGAATTCGCCGCGCAGGCAGTGCACCCGCTCGCCGCTGAGCAGGTCTTCGGCCGTCAGACTGGCTTCCACGGTGGCCGACCGGCGGCCGCGCTGCAGCACGCGGGCCTGGCATTCGACCGCAAAACCGGCCGGCGCGGGCGACGCGAAGTCCAGGCGCCCCACGGCGGCGGTGACCACCGCGCCGCGCAGCGCCTTGCTGCCCATGATGAACGCCAGGCGGTCGAGCATGGCCAGCGCCGCACCGCCGAACAGCGTGCCGTGGTGGTTGGATTGGTCGGGCCACACCAGGTCGACCACGACCAGGGGGGTGGGCAGCGCCGCCGCGGATGCGGGCGCCGGGAAAACGACAGATTCGGACAAGACAGACCTCCGTTGAAGGAGGCGAAGCGCACACCGATCGCAAGACGGCCTCCGCGCGCGAGCCCGCCCGGATGCCCGCGGCACGGAGCGCCACGGCAGCGGTAGACAAGGGTTTGCCACGCGGAACGGTCCCGCTCCGGGACACCCCGCCCAGGCACAGACACACACACCGCCCCGTGGCAGGTCTCCTGGCTCTCGGGTCGTCATCCGCTGCCAGCCTTCCCGGCACGAAGCCAGTGGCGTGGAGGGCAGCGGACTCGCCGATCACAGTTGCGGGGGCAGCCACAGACTGGGTTGGTGATCAACCGTTCTGTCGTTCCCTTTTCATTCTTGCGGTGGGGCAAGAAACCGCGGGGCCGGCGCAGTATACGGCCGCCCTGTGCCGCCGGGCGGGCCGGCCCCGGGGGTCGGTCAGCGCTGCGGCGCGCGCTTTTTCGCGGCCTCGTCGTCGATCAGTTCGTACCACATGGCGTTGAGCACGGCAAAAGCGGCGGCCAGCAACAGGCCGAGGATCCAGGCGAAGTACCACATGAGGATGTCCTTTCAGGGTCTGGTGGAATCAGTAGGCGTGGTCGCCATGGGTGATGTCGCGGGTGCGCACCTTGCCCCACATGACGCGGTACACCCAGCTCGTGTAAGCCAGGATCAGCGGCACGAAGATCACCGCGCACACCAGCATGATGAACAGGGTCTTGTGGCTCGACGAAGCGTCCCAGACCATCAGCGCCGAGCGCAGGTCGATCGACGAAGGCACGATGAAGGGGAACATCGACGCGCCCACGCTCAGGATGATGCCGGCGATGCCCAGCCCGCTGAACACCACCGTGAGGCCTTCCCAGCGCGCGCGCAGACCCAGCAGCGCCGCCAGCGTGCCGGCAAAGCCCAGCGCCGGAGCCAGCAGGGTCCAGGGGTGCTGCTGGTAGTTGCTGAACCAGGCGCCCGCCACGCCGGCGGTCACGGTCTTGAGCAGCGGATTGGACGGGCCATTGGCCAGGTGCGGGCTGCTCAACTGGTAGCCGGCCACGAAGGCCCACAGCAGCCACCCGGCCAGCGCGTACAGCACCAGGGTGCCCAGGGCCGCCAGCGAGGCGAAGCGGCGTGCCCGCTCGGCCACGGTGCCTTCGGTCTTGAGCGTCAGCCAGGCGCCGCCGTGCATGACCAGCATCGTCACCGACACCAGACCGCACAGCACCGCATACGGGTTGAGCAGGCCGAAGAACGTGCCTTCGTAGATCATCCGCATGTCGTCGGTGAAGCGGAACGGCACGCCCTGCAGCACGTTGCCGATGGCCACGCCGAAGATCAGCGCCGGCACGAAGCCGCCGACGAACAGCGCCCAGTCCCAGGCGCTGCGCCAGGTCGCGCTTTCGCGCTTGCTGCGGTACTTGAAGCCCACCGGCCGCAGGATGAGCGCGAACAGCGCCGCAAACATGGCGAGGTAGAAGCCCGAGAAAGACATGGCGTAGATGTGGGGCCAGGCCGCGAAGATCGCGCCGCCGCCGAGCACCAGCCACACCTGGTTGCCTTCCCACACCGGGCCGATGGTGTTGATGACGACACGCCGCTCCAGATCGGTGCGGGCGACGAAGGGCAGCAGCGCACCGACCCCGAGGTCGAAGCCGTCGGTGACGGCAAAGCCGATCAGCAGCACACCGAGCAGCAGCCACCAGATGACACGCAGGACGTCGTAGTCCAGAAGGGTATGAAGAATCATGGAATTTCTCCGCAGTGAGCGTGGGTGGGGCGGTCAGGCGGTATGCACCTTGCCGATGAGGGGCACGTCGGCGCCGGCAGCCGGCGGGGCGTCCGGCTCGGGGCCTTTGCGGATGGCCTTGAGCATGAGCTTCATCTCCACCACGATCAGCACCGTGTAGATGGCCACGAAGCCCAGCAGCGTGAACAGCACGGTGCTGGCGCCGAGTTCGGACACGGCCACGGCCGTGGGCAGAACACCTTCCACCGCCCAGGGCTGGCGGCCCAGTTCGGCCACGATCCAGCCGGCTTCGGCGGCGATCCAGGGCAAGGGAATCGACCACACCGCCAGCCTGAGCAGCCAGGGGTGGGCATCCAGGCGGCGGCGCGCCGACAGCCAGAAGAACGTGGCCGTGAGCACGATGAAGAACAACCCCAGGCCGACCATCAGGCGGAAGGACCAGAACAGCGGCGCCACCTGGGGCACGGTGTCCCAGGCCGCCTTCTCGATCTGCGCCTCCGTGGCCTGGCGCGGGTCGTCCACATAGGGCTTGAGCAGCAGGGCGTAGCCCAGCGAACGCCCTTGTGCGTCAAACGCCTGTTGCAGGTCCGACGGGATGGGCACGCCCGCGCCCAGCGCGCGGATCTTCTGCAAGGTGTCGTAGGCCTGCTGGCCTTCGCGGATGCGGCCCTTGGCGGCCGTCACCAGGTCTTCGATGCCGGTGATCTCTTCGGTCAGCGAGCGCGTGCCGATGAGGCCCATGACCCAGGGAATGTGCACCGCGTAGTGGGTCTGGCGCGCGGCCTGGTCGGGCAGACCGATGGCGGTGAACGAAGCCGGTGCCGGCTCGGTCTTCCACATGGCTTCGATGGCCGCCAGCTTCATCTTCTGGTGTTCGCTCGTGGCGTAACCGCTTTCATCGCCCAGCACCACCACCGACAGCGCAGCGGCCAGGCCGAACGAAGCCGCCACCGTCATCGAGCGCTTGGCCAGTTCGGTGTGCCGGCCCTTGAGCACGTACCAGGCCGACACGCCCAGCACGAACAGCGCGGCCACGGTGTAGCCGGCCGACACCGTGTGCACGAACTTGGCCTGCGCCACCGGGTTGAACAGCACCTCGTAGAAGCTGTCCACCTCCATGCGCAGGGTCTGCGGGTTGAGCTTGGCGCCCACGGGGTTCTGCATCCAGCCGTTGGCGATCAGGATCCACAGGGCCGAGAAGTTGGTGCCCAGCGCGACCAGCCAGGTCACCACGCAGTGCGCCACCTTGGACATGCGCTCCCAGCCGAAGAAGAACATGCCGACAAAGGTGGCTTCCAGGAAGAAGGCCATCAGCCCTTCGATGGCCAGCGGTGCGCCGAAGATGTCGCCCACGTAGTGGCTGTAGTAGCTCCAGTTCATGCCGAACTGGAACTCCATGACGATGCCGGTGGAGACACCGAGCGCGAAGTTGATGCCGAACAGAACGCCCCAGAATTTGGTCATCTGCCGCCAGATGGGGCGGCCGGTCATCACGTAGACGGTCTCCATGATGGCCAGCAGGATCGACAGCCCGAGCGTGAGCGGTACGAACAGAAAGTGGTAGAGCGCAGTCATCGCGAACTGCAGCCTTGACAGGCCGACGATGTCGAGATCCATGGCAGGTTTCCTTTCGAGGGGATCAGATCGAGAACACAAAAAAATCAGTCAATCAGGCCGCAAGGCCTGCAAGGCAGCGGCAAATCCGGCCGAGCCCCGGCGCAGGTCGTCGACCAGACGGCCCTGCCGGAACACCAGCAGGCGGTCGGCCAGCGCGGCCTCGCGCCGCAGATGGGTGGCGATCAGCAGCGTCCGCCCCTGGGCGTGGGACCGCAGCCGCTGCAACACGTCGCGCGCAATGGGTGGGTCCAGGCCTTCGGTCGGTTCGTCCAGCAACCACAGCGGGGTCGGGCGCAGCAGCAGCCGGGCCAGCGCCAGGCGGCGCATCTGCCCACCCGACAGCCCCAGCCCGCCTTCGCCCAGCGGCGTGTCCAGCCCGTTGGGCAGCGCCCGCACGTCGGCCGCCAGGCCGGCCGCGTCGAGCACCGCCCACAGCCGCTCATCATGGGCCTGCGGATCGGCCAGCCGCAGGTTGTCGCGCAGGCTGTCCTGAAACAGTTCGGTCCGCTGGGTGAGCCAGGTGCTGGGCAGCGCGCGCGCCGTGCCCGCAGACGGCCGCAGCTCGGCCGCGGCCAGCGCCAGCAGGGTGGACTTGCCCGCCCCGCTGGGGCCGATCACCGCCACCTGCTCGCCCACCGCGATGTGCAGGCTCAAGAGGTGCAGCGTGGGCTGGTGCACACCGGGGTAGGTGGCGCTGGCCTCGTGCACCACGAGTGCCGCACCGTCGGCAGGCACCGGTTCCGGCGTGGCCGGTGCGCCCTCGCCCGCCTGCAGACGGGGGGCCAGCCGGCGTGCCGCCAGCCAGCTGCGCCCGGCCTCGATGGCGCCGCGCCGCAGCGCGGCAAAGGGCTCCATCGCCGACAGCGTCACCAGCAAGGCCAGCGCCGCGGCCGGGGCGTTCAGGGTGCCACGCCCGGCCAGCACACCGGCCGCCAGCAGCACCCCCGCCAGAGCCAGGGTGCCCGCCACCGAATAGGCCCAGCCGGCCCGGGTTTCAAGCCGCTGCAGCGCGCGGTCGGCGCGGGCCAGCCGGGCATCGGTCGCGTCCAGTACCGTGCATTGCGCCGCGAGGCGACCGGCCATGGCCAGATCGGTCTGGCCAGACACCAGATCGATGGCGCGCGAGCGCAACCGCTCCAGGGCCACCGCGCGGCGCCAGGCTGCAGACCGCGCCCGGCGCACCACCAGCGCAGCGATGCCCCAGCCCGCCAGCAGCAGCCACAGCGCCAGGGCCAGGCCCAGCCACAGGTCCAGACTGCCCAGCACCCCACCCGCCAGCAGGGCCGCGCCGAACGCGGCCAGCGCCGGCACCAGCAACCGCAGGTAGAAAACTTCGAGCGCATCGACATCGCCCGTCAGGCGGAACAGCAGCCGTGCCGGCTGCCGCAGCAGCGCCCGCGCGGCTTCGGGCTGCGCCCAGCCCCGGAACAGTTGTTCGCGCAGCGCGGCCAGCACGGCCAGCGTGGCGTCGTGGGTGACCAGGCGCTCGGCATACCGCCCGGCCGTGCGCCCCAGGGCCAGCAGCCGGATGGCCGCACTGGGCACGAACACATTGAAAGCCAGCGCACTGGCCGTGGCCAGGCCGGCCAGCGCGGTGGCGGTGATGAACCAGCCCGAGAGCCCCAGCAAGGCGATGCCGGCCAGCACCGTCAGCGTGGCCAGCCCGGCCCCGAGCCACAGACGGCCCCGTGCCGCCTGCCCGAACAGGCGAGCCACCGGCTGCAGATCCTTCCAGGCCTTCATGCCACCCTCCGTTCGGGAACCGCCGCGCCGGGGGCTTCGGCGCCGGCCACCAGATCTTCCAGCCGCACGGTGCGGTCCATGCCCGCGGCCAGCGCGGCGTCGTGGGTGGCGACGATCAGCGTGCGGCCCCGGGCCAGCTGCCGCAGCGCCTCGATCACCCGGGCACGGGTTTCCGGATCGAGGTGCGCGGTCGGCTCGTCGGCCAGCAGCAGGCCGGCGCCGGGCGCCACGGCCGCGCGCGCCAGCGCCAGCCGCACGAGTTCCCCGCCGGAAAGGCCGGCGCCGCCCTCGCCCAGACCGCCCTCGGGCATCGCCCCGGCCACCGTCTCCAGATGGGCAAACCGCAGCGCCTGGGCCACCGCTTCTCGGGTGGCACCGGGGCGCTGCAAGGCCACGTTGTCGCGCACCGTGCCGGCAAACACGTGGGGCCGCTGCCCGATCCAGGCCATGCCCTCGCGCAGGCCAGGTGCGTGTTCGTCCGTCATCGGCACACCACCGACGCGCACCTCGCCCGCCGTCAGCGGCAGCAGGCCGGCCAGTGCCGCCAGCAACGTGGTCTTGCCCGCACCGCTGGGGCCCACCAGGGCCACATGCTCGCCGGCGCGCACCTGCAGGCTGGCGCCGCGGAACACCACCGCTCCGTCGCCATAGGCCAGCGTCGCGTTGAGCACCTCCACATCGGGAGGCAGCGGGCGCGCACCGCTGGACGCCGAAGCGGCAGGCGCCAGAGCGCCGGGCAAGGCCAGGCCGGGCTGCGCCAGTTGCGCGAGCGAGGCCAGCGCGGCCTCGCCAGCGGCGCGGTCGTGCCAAGCGGCAGCCAGATCGCGCAGGGGTTCAAAAAACGCGGGCGCTAGCATCAGGATGAACAAGCCCTCGCCCAGGCTCAGGCGTGCGCCCCAGGCACCCCCCGGAATCTGGCCGAGCAGGTGAAAACCCACATACACCGCCACCAGCGCCACCGCCAGCGCCGAAAACAGCTCCAGCGAGGCCGACGAAAGGAAAGCGATGCGCAGCACGCGCAGGGTGCGCACCCGCAGCAATTCGGCCGCCGCGCGCAGGCGCAGCGCGGTCGCGTCGACCGCGCCCAGCGAACGCAGCGTGGACAGGCCACGCAGGCGATCGAGCAGCAGCCCGTTCATCTGGCCCAGCGCCACCATCTGCGCTTCGCTCGCGGCCTGGGCGCGCCAGCCGATGATCGCCATGAACAGCGGGATCAGGGGCATCGCCAGCACCAGGATCAGCGCCGCCACCCACGAGAACCAGGCCACCAGCCCCGCGATGACCAGCGGCACCCACCGCACCCGCCAGCGCGCCGGCTGGAAACGCACCAGCCAGGTCACGACCGCCTCGGCCTGCTCACCAAGCACGCTGGCCGCCAGGCCCGAGGCGGGCCGGTTCCGGTCCAGTGGCGACCGGCTCGCGAGCGCCCGCACGGCCTCGGCCCGCAGCCCATGGACAAAATCGCGCGCCTGGTCGAACACCCGGCGCGCGCCCCAGGCCTCCAGCGTGGCACGCACCAGCCCCAGCAACAGCAGGCCCAGCGCCGGCCCCCACACGGCATCCAGCGCACCGCCATCGGCCAGCCGCTGCACCGCCAGCGCGAGCAAGGCCGCCTGCGGTACCCACAGCAAAGCGGCAGCACCCTGGGCAGAAGCACCCGGCCCCATGGCAGGCGCCTCGGGTTGCGGGAGGGGAAGAGGATCGGAGACCAAAGAACGGCTTTCTGTGAAAGGCAGCAGGCGCAGGGGGGCGGAGAAGAACGGGAAGGGGCCGGCACCATCGCGCCCGCACACGCACTCCCGGGGGGGGATGCGGCGGGGTGAGTGGTCAGCAGGCAGTAGGGGGCGCGCGGCTCGGATGGGATAGCGCGACCACCTTGGTGCGCCCAGGCCCGGCCTTGTACGGCGGACACCCCTCGGCGCCAGCGACAGCCATCCGCCACGCCAAGGCCGGCGGTGGCACGGTGGCGGGCGAGTCCTGCTGGAGGCGGCAGTAGGTGCAGAGGTCCGTAGCGAACTGGTGGGGTCCGGCATCCCCCGGGCCCAGGGTGTCCAGAGCCACCTGCCGGACACCCGGACTCTCGCAAACATCCACCCACACCGTGGCGGCGCGGGCCGGCAGCAGTGCCGCCAGCAGCGGCATGGCCATCCCCCAGATTACAGCCAGCAGCGTGAGCTGGATTACCCGGCGGCGATAGCGGCCCATGATCAGCACGGCATGCCTCCCTCGCCGCGAAACAACACACGCCCCCGCCGTCCGGGAACGGGCCGGGCGGCAGGCATCAACCGCTGTGAGCAATAAGAGGAAAAATTGGGCATCCGAATTTTCAATAATTTCTGAAAATTGAGGAAATTATGGATCTGGAAACGGGCACTGACCATCCCCCTTCATCGGCTGGGGTTTTGACGCAGCGAGCTGTCGCGCCCGAGTCACACGACCGGCATTGACAAGCATCAAGCCCCCTCCATCCGCCATCGCACGCCGGGGCTCGGTAGTCCATGCAGGTCACCGCCCGTTTCGGCACCGGCGGCGGTCTAGACACTTGACAGATGTCAAAGACCGCAGCCTGCCTGGTGCCCGTGGGTTCTTACCGCCTGTTTGATCCGCATCAAAGGCTGCCTAAAATTCAGGAAACTCTGAAAATCCCAAAAGCCCACCGCATGACCTCGACCATTGAAGCCTTCGTCGTTCACTTCGGTGAAATGGGCAGTCGCTGGGGCATCAATCGCACGGTGGGGCAGATCTACGCCCTGCTCTTCGTCTCGGAAACGCCCCTGAACGCCGACGAGATCGGGATGACGCTGGGCATTTCGCGCTCCAACGTGAGCATGGGCCTCAAGGAGCTCGAAGCCTGGCAACTGGTCACACTGTCACGCAAGACCGGTGACCGCCGGGAGTACTACACCACCCTGGGGAGCGTGTGGGACATCTTCAAGGCGGTGGCCGCGGAGCGCCGTCGCCGCGAGGTCGAGCCCACGCTGAGCATGTTGCGCCAGGCCCTGTTGAGCAAACCGTCTGGCAGCGAGGACCGCTACGCTCTGGAACGCATGCAGGAGATGTACCAGCTTGCCGAACAGGCCAACAACTGGTTCGACGAGTTGCAGCGCCTGTCGCCGGAATCCCTGCAGCAGCTCATGAACCTTGGCAGCAAGGTCCAGAAATTCCTGGTCGTGAAGGAGCGCACTCGGAAGGCGTTGCGGGGCCCGCGTGCCTGAGAACTGGCGAACCGGGCGCCGGCTGCATCGGCGCATAGCTAGGCTGCTTCTGTGGGCCATGATCCTGGGCGCCCTGGCTCCGGCCATCTCCCAAGCCCGCGCAGCGCAGCGGGGTATCGACTGGGTTGACATCTGCACGGATCAGGGTGTCCTGCGCGTCGCCTTACCCGCCGACGACGGCACGCCCACAGCCCCCAAGGCAGCACTCAACGAGCATTGTGGTTATTGCATACTGCAGCACCACACGCCGGTCCTGCCGTCGGCCGCCGCGTTGCTGCCGTTGGCCGGCGCGTTGAATGACCGGGTTCGCGTGGGTGGCGGCCACACCACCGGCTTCAAACGCCTCGAGCGCAAAGCGAATCCCCCACGGGCACCGCCCCGCGCCAGACCTTCTCCCTGAGTCCTGCTTGAGGCCGTCCCACCAGACATGGGATGGGCCTCGCGTCGTCCGTGAACCATTCGGGTCCACGGTCTGGGGTGCTGCGCCATCGCGGCCACGCCCCTGCCCTTTTCATTTTTAGGAGAAACGTATGGACATGCTTGGCATGTACCCGACGTTCTACGTCCCGGCCGTGGGTACGGCCTGGGTTATGGGCATCATCGGCGTGATACACGTCGTGGCGTCCCACACGTCGGTCGGCGCATCGTTTCTGTTTGCGCTGCTGGAAACCAAAGCCTATCGGGAGAACAAGCCGGAGCTGATGAGCTTCATCAAGAAGTACGGCATGTTCCTCCTGGTCTTCTCATACATCATCGGCTCCATCACCGGGCCAGGCATCTGGTACGCCATCACGGTGGCCAGCCCACGCGGCGTGGGGGGCCTGATCCACAACTTCGTCTGGGTCTGGGCGGCCGAGTGGGTCTACTTCACCGTGGAGGTAATCGGCGTCTATGCACTGGTCTACCTGATCGGCAAGGTGGATCCCAAGACGCACCTGAAGCTGACCTGGTCGTTTGCTCTGGCTTCATGGGCCACGATGCTGCTGATCGTCGGCATCCTGTCCTTCATGATGTGGCCGGGCCACGAGAACTGGTACCTCACTGGCTCGACCAACGACGCCTTCTACAACCTCAACTTCTTCGCGCACCTGGGCACGCGCACGGGCTCCATGTTCGTGATGGCTGCGGTCGTGGGCCTCATGGTGGCCAGCCGTATGCAGGATGCGTCGCTGCGCGCCAGCGTGGCCCGCTTCATCGCCCCGGTGGGACTTGTCGGTGGCCTGTTCGCGGTGATGATGTTCCTGTACTACCTGCAGACGCTGCCGAACAACGCCATCGTCATGCTCAACACCCACCTTCTGCCGGTCTATGCCCAGGGCATGGTCGCGGTTTTTGTGGTGTCGACGCTGTGGCTGCTGCTGGCCTGGTGGAAACCGCACCACATCCACACCTCGCTGGCGGTAGCGTTGTTCGCCTTCATTGCGGTGGTGGGCGTCTGGCCCGAAGAGCGCATGCGTGAATCCATGCGCAAGCCGTACGTGGCCGGCCAATACATCTACGGCAACCAAGTGATCGCACGCGACGTACCAGGCAAGGGCATCGAAGGCGAGGTAGACAAGATCGCGGAAAACGGCCTGCTCAAGCTGCACCCGTTCATCCCCGATCGACTGCGAACCGTGACCGACAGCAACCGCCTGGAAGTGGGACGCACGCTGGCGAAGATCGCCTGCGCCAACTGCCATGCGCTGGAATCCGGCGCCCCGCTGCGCAACATCCCGGACAAGTTCCATGGTGCCACGGACGAAGACCTGATCGCCGCGTTCCTGAACGGCCCGCTCAAGCACGGCACCCAGCCCTACATGCCCCGCATCGACCTCCCCGAAGCCGAGGTTCAGGCCATCGCCCACTTCATCGCCACGGTGAACAAGGGCGTGGACATCGACGCGGTTATTGCCGAACAACGCACCTCCGTCGTGGACGCCAGAAAGGACTGACCATGGATATCGGAATCGTCATGAACACCATGCGTGACCCCGCTGGGGTACCCGCGCATCCGGTGCTGTTTCAAGCATTGATGGTCTTCACCTGGGTCTTTCATATCGCCTTTGTGCACCTGACCCTGGGCGCAGCCGGCCTATCGATTTACGCCTTCCACAAACGAGCAGAAAACCCGAATTGGGAAAGGCTGTCCATAGCCATGACCAAGGTGGCCAAGGTAGGCGTGTCGTTGCTGATCGTGTTGGGGGTGGCACCTTTGTTGTTCACACAGGTGATCTACGACCCGCAGTGGTACGCATCCAACGTGCTCTCAGGGCGCTGGACCATCGCATTCATCTTTACGTTGATCGTCGCGTACTGCGCCTGGTTCGTCTTCTACTATGCCAACCACGAAGGCGCGAAGCGGCACATCGGTCTGTACGCTTGGGTAGCACTAGCAGGCTGTTGAATTTCGCTCCCATAAAACCTGGCATTCAGGAGCATCGTTGTAGATACTGACTGCTCGCTCAACAAGGAGTCCAGACGATGCGAGGTTCAGACGCGATGCAGGAGTCATTGTTCA
>Ga0067045_1028279_pt1 | contig 37396 bp, 36 predicted proteins | sample TerdegcTABiofilm_FD_59184 | JGI IMG/M metagenome (GOLD analysis project Ga0067045, IMG submission 59184) | Combined Assembly of (Gp0054472, Gp0054536) Wastewater bioreactor microbial communities from Singapore -Terephthalate degrading...
GGAGATCATCCACAAGGAGCTGGACCTGACCATGGCGTTCTGCGGTCACACGCAGATCGACAACGTCGATGCCTCCGTGCTCCTCCCGGGCACTTTCCCTACCGCCTGAGGCCAGCGTTCAAGCTCTCCGGCCGCGCGCCGATATCCGGGATGAGTCCATCTGTCCCAGAAAACCCGGCCCCCGGCCGGCCGGAGATCCATCCCATGTCCCCCCTGCTGCTCTGGCTGGCCGCCGTGCTGGTCCTCGCCCTGGCCTGGTGGTGGTGGCGCAAGCCCCCCGCCCACCGCCCCGGCGAGGCCCCGCCACCATCGGCGCCGCCCAAAGCCCGCCCCGAGGCGACGCCCCGCCAGACCCCATCGGCGCCTCCGCCCGTCCCGCCGTCCACACTGCCCCCGGCCCCCGTGGTCGTGACCTCGCCGCCGCCCGCGCTGGGCCCGGTCCCGCCCGAGCTGGCCAGCTTCCAGTGGCGGCCGGAAGCCGTGCTCGACAGCGACCGGCGCCAGGCCCTGGAAACGGCGGTGCGCGGCATTCCCCGCCCACCGCGTTCGATGCAGCAACTGCTGTCGCCCGAATTCCTCACCCGCGCCAGCTCGACCGAGCTGAGCGAGCTCGTCATGGGGGAGCCGCTGATCGCGGCCAAGGTGCTGGCCAAGGTCAACTCGCCCTATTACGGCCTGCGCCAGCCCGTCACCGGCATCGGGCAGGCGGTGACGTTCCTGGGCATCAACACCGTGCGCAGCATCTGCCTGCAGTACATGCTGGCCGACGCCTTCAAGCCCACGCTGGCCGAAGCCCAGAAAGCCTTCGACAGCATCTGGCAGGCCAGCGGCCTGGCCAGCGAACTGGCTGTGCGCCTGGGCAAGGCCTTGAACCTGCCCGACCAGAGCGCCCTGGCCACCCAGGTCGTGCTCGGTTTCGTGGGCCAGCTCGCCACCGCCTCGCTGATCCCGGCCGCCGGCCTGCCGGCCTGGCTGCACCGCGACCGGCTGGCGCGCGCCCGCCTGGAGCAGGACCTGCTCGGGCTCAACGCGGTGGAAATCGGCGGCATGCTCATGCGTTCGTGGGAGCTGCCCAACGCGCTGGTGAACGACGTGAGCGACATGGGCCGCCTGCTGATCACGCCGCCGCTGGCCATCCAGCCGGCCCGCCTGGCGCGCATCGCACTGGGCTACCTGTGTGTGCGCCTGGGCGAACGCCTGGCCCTGGAGCCGCTGCCCGTGGAGCAGGCCCTGGGCCTGGGCGACGGCCCCGACACCCACCACCTGCGTGCCGCGATCGCGCAGGACCCGGTGCTCGCCGGACTGCCCGCCGCGCTGCAGGCGCCCGACCTCGTCGCCGCCATGCGCCTGGCCACCGGTCAGGCCACGCCCCCGGCGGTCGACGCCTGAGAGCGCTGCCCCGCCAGCGCCGGGGCACAATGGCGGCTGTCCGCGTTTTCCGGAAGCGCTTGACGCCCGTCAAGCCCTTGCCGCCAGCCGCCGCTTAGAGTCCCGCACCATGAACGCCACCGCCACCCCCGAAGCTCCCGCCGCCGTGCCGCCGTCCCAGGGCCTGCCGTGGTCCGACCAGTTGCGCACCGGCGACGGCCGCATGGACGACACGCACGAAGAGTTCGTGCAGATGCTCAATCAACTGCTGGCCCTGCCGGAAAGCGAACAGCTGCCGCTGTATCTGCGCTTCGTCGACCACACGGTGGAGCACTTTGCGCAGGAAGAGCGCTGGATGGTGGCGATCGGCTTTGCCCCCGACAACTGCCACGCCAGCCACCACGCCACCATCCTCGAAACCCTGCGCGCCGTGACCGAGCATTACGAGAAGGGCGACACCGACATCATCAACCGCCTGGCCGAGGCGCTGGTGGAATGGTTCCCGCAGCACGCGGCCACCATGGACGCGGGCCTGGCCCTGCACATGAAGGAAGTGGGTTTCGATTCGCGCACCGAGACCCTGGCCGACCCGGGCAAGGTCCGCCCCGCCACCATGAGCGGTTGCGGCAGCGTCAGCTGCAGCTGACGCCCGGCCTCACCCCATTCCCCGAGCCAGCCCGGCCTACGCGGCGCGGGCATGGGCCGCCGCAGCGGCCACCTGCGCCAGCGTCGGGCGCACCCCGGTGTAGAGCGCGAACTGCTCCACCGCCTGCAGCACGATCACCTCGTCCCCGCTGATCACCGGCCGGCCCAGGCGCCGGGCGGCCTGCACCAGCGGCGTGTCGGGCGGCAGGGCCACCACATCAAACACGCACGACGCGGCACCGACCAGCGCATCGGGGAACGCCTGGGTCGCCGCCTCCGGCGCACCGGCCATGCCCAGCGGCGTCACGTTCACCAGCAGCGCCCCCGGCGCCGCGGCAGGCACATCGGGCTGCCAGCCCAGTCCGTGCTGCGCGGCCAGTGCGGCGCCGGCCTGCGGATTGCGCGCAACCACCAGCCCCTGGTGCAGGCCGTGGTCGACCAGGGCGGCGAGCACGGCACGGGCCATGCCACCGCTGCCGCGCAGCACGAAGGGCGTTCCCGGCGCCACGCCATGCGCCTTCAGCAGCGCGGCGACGGCGATGTAGTCGGTGTTGTAGGCGACCAGCCGGCCGTCGTCGTTGACGATGGTGTTGACCGACTGCAGCCGCGCGGCCGACGGCGTCAACTCGTCCAGCAGCGGAATGCAGGCTTCCTTGAACGGCATCGACACGCCGCAGCCCCGGATGCCCAGCGCCCGCATGCCACCGATGGCGGCCGGCAGGTCGGTGGTGGTGAAGGCCTTGTAGACGCAGTCCAGCCCCAGTTGCCGGTACAGATGGTTGTGCAGCCGGGTGCCGGCGTTGCCCGGCCGGCCGGCGAGCGACATGCACAGGCGGGTGTCGCGGCTGATGGTGAAACGGGGGTCGTCTTGCATGCTCAGGCCAGTTTCTTCTTGAAGGCGCCCAGTGCCAGGGCGGTGACCACGGTGCCGGCCAGGATCGCCAGCGCGTAGAGGATGACGTGGTTGACCGCGTTGGGAATCGCCAGCACGAACACGCCGCCGTGCGGCGCCTGCAGCGCAATGCCCCACATCATCGACAGCGCACCGGCGGTGGCCGCGCCCAGCACGCAGGCGGGAATGACCCGCAGCGGATCGCGCGCCACGTAGGGAATCGCGCCTTCGGTGATGAAGGCCAGGCCGAGCACGGCGGCCGCCTTGCTGGCTTCGCGCTCTTCGGCGGTGAAGCGGCTGCCGAACAGGTAGCAGGCCAGCGCGATGCCCAGCGGCGGCACCATGCCGGCGGCCATGGCGGCGGCCATCGGCGTGGCCACGCCCGACGCGATCAGCGTGGTCGAGAACACATAGGCCGCCTTGTTGATCGGGCCGCCCATGTCGGCCGCCATCATCGCGCCCAGCGTGATGCCCAGCAGCATGGCGCTGCCGGTCTGCAGGCCCTTGAGCCATTCGGTCAGCGCCGCCATGATGGCCGCCACCGGCTGGCCGATGACCATCATCATCGCCACGCCGGTGATGACAGCGCCCAGCAGCGGCAGGATCAGCACCGGCTTGAGGCCGTCGAGCCCGCGCGGCAGGCGGATCCAGCGGTTGAGCGCGTTGACCGAATAACCGGCGATGAAGCCGGCCGCGATGCCGCCGAGGAAGCCGGCGCCCACGGTGCCCGCGAGCAGGCCACCGATCATGCCGGGCGCGATGCCGGGCCGGTCGGCGATGGAAAACGCGATATAGCCGGCCAGCGCCGGCACCATCAGCGCGAAGCCGCCCTTGGCGCCGATCTGGAACAACACCCAGCCCAGCGTGCCCTTGTGCGCGTCGTCGTACACGTAGATACCGCCCAGCGCAAAGGCCAGCGCGATCAGCAGGCCACCCGCCACCACGAAGGGCAGCATGAAAGAGACGCCGGTCATCAGGTGCTTGTACGGGCCGGTGGTGGCCCCCTTGCCTGCGGACGGGGCACCGGCTGCGGTGGTGGTCGTTGCGGCGGCAGCGCCCTCGCCCCCCCACACGGCAGCCTCGGTCTGCGCCTTGGCGATCAGGGCCTGCGCATCGTGGATGGCGGCCTTGGTGCCTGAGGAATGCAGGCGCTTGCCGGCAAAGCGGCTGCGCTCGACCTGGGTGTCGGCCGCGATCAGCACCAGATCGGCGTCGCTGATGGCCTGGGCGCTGAGCGTGTTCTGCGCCCCGACGGAGCCCTGCGTTTCCACCTGGATCTGGTGACCCAGCGCCTTGGCGCCCTGCTCCAGCGCCTCGGCCGCCATGAAGGTGTGGGCCACGCCGGTGGGGCACGAGGTGATGGCGACGATCTTCAGCGGCCGGCTGGCGGCCACGGCGGCCGCTGCGGACACCGCCGGCACCGCAGCGGGCGCACCGGCCAGCGCCAGCGCCTGCCGCAGCACGGCCCCGGCATCGCGGAACACGGCGTCGGGCGCGACCTCCAGCACGCGGCCGGCGGGCAGCCCGCTGCGGTCGACCGCCGCGCCGGGGTCGGCGGCCACGATGACGGCCGCCGCGCTGGCCAGATCGGCCGGCGACACCTGGCCCTGGGTGCCCAGCGAACTGTGCACGCGCAAGCGCAGATCGTGCCCGGCCTGGCGGGCGGCATCGAGCAGCACCTCGCCCAGCATGAAGCTGTGCGCGGGCCCGCTCTGGCTGGCGGTGATGGCGATGAGGGATGCCATGAATGTCTCCGTAGGGGGTGTGGGAAGCGGATCGGTCGGTCAGGAACGGGCGGGCAGCTCCAGCGGGTGCATCGCGATGCGGCGGGCCAGCGCGTCGATCTGCTCGCGCGGCGGCAGGCCGGGCGCGATGCGCTGGATGCGCGCGGCCGCGCAGGCCATACCGAACACCGCCGCCTCTGGCGCGGCGTGCCCGGCCACCAGCGCGGCCAGCGTGCCGGCCACCAGCGCGTCGCCGGCCCCGACCGTGGTGGCCACCGGCACGGCCGGCGGTGTGGCGAGCCAGCAGGCGTCCCCGCTGGCGATGACCGCACCCTCACCGCCCAGCGACACCACCACCAGGGCGATGCCGCGCGCCTGCAGCGCCAGCGCGGCGCGGGCCACGTCGGCCACCGCGGGCAGCGGCCGCCCGACCAGTTCTTCCAGTTCGGCGCGGTTGGGCTTGATGAAGTCGGGCGGTGCGGGCAGGCGGTCGAGCAGCGTGCGCAGCACGGCGCCGCCGGTGTCCACCATCAGGCGGGCGCCGCGCGCGCGCAGGGCGGCGGCCAGGCGCAGCAGGCTGTCGACACCCACGCCGGGCGGCAGGCTGCCGGCCAGCGTGCACCAGGTGCCGGCGCCCACCAGCGGCGCCAGGCGCGCCAGCAGGCCGGCTTCGGCCTCGGCCAGGGCGTCGGCGTCGAAGGCGATGCCGGGCAGGTTGATGTCGGTGCTGTCGCCGCGCGCGGCGTCGGCCAGCTTGATGTTGGTGCGGGTGCGGCCCGGCACGCGCAGCATGGCGTCGGCGATGCCGCGCTCGGCGAACGCGCGCTCGAACAGTTGCGGGTTCTGGTCGCCCAGCCAGCCCGAAGCCGCCGTGCGCAGGCCCAGCGCCGCCGCCACCGCGGCCACGCCGATGCCCTTGCCGCCGGCCTCGAACTGCTCGGCGCGGGCGCGGTGCACGGCACCGGGCTCCAGCCGGTCGAGCGAGACCGTGTGGTCGATCGCCGGATTGGGCGTGAGGGTGATCAGTTGCAGCGGCGCGTTCATGCCGCCACCCCGGTCTCGCCTTGCAGGGCTTCGTCGCGCAACTGGGCGCCCAGCGCGCGCACCGCGTCGCCGTCGTCGAGGTCGAGCGCCTGCCGCGCCAGTTCCTGCAGCTCGGCCAGGCTGTGGCGGCGCAGCAGCGCCTTCACGGCGGCGATGTCGACAACGCTCATGCTCAGCTCCTGCACGCCCAGGCCGGCCAGCAGCGCGGCGCCCAGCGGTTCGCCCGCCAGGCCACCACACACGCCGACCCAGCGGCCGTGGCGGCGCGCGCCGGCCACCGTCTGCGCGACCAGGCGCAGCACGGCCGGGTGCAAGCTGTCGGCCATGCCAGCCAGTTGCGGGTGCTGGCGGTCCACCGCCAGGGTGTACTGCGTGAGGTCGTTGGTGCCGATGGAGAAAAAGTCCACGTGCGGCGCCAGGCGGTCGGCCATCAGCGCGGCCGAGGGCACCTCGATCATGATGCCGACCGGAATCGGGCGTCCGCCCTGTTCGGGCGCCAGGCCCAGCGACTGCTGCACCTCGGTCAGGCGCTCGCGCAGGCGGCGCACCTCGTCCACCGTGCTGATCATGGGGAACATCAGCGACAGCGGCCCTTCCTGCGCCGCCCGCACCAGGGCGCGCAGTTGCGGCCGCATCAGGTCGTCGCGCTCCAGGCACAGGCGGGCGCCGCGCAGGCCGAGGAAGGGGTTGTCTTCCACCGGCAGGTTCAGGTGCGGCACCTGCTTGTCGCCGCCGATGTCGAGCGTGCGCACGATCAGCGGCCGCCCGTCCAGCGCCCGCACCATCTCGCGGTAGACGGCGTACTGCTCGTCCTCGTCGGGCACGTGCTCGCGCTCCAGGAACAGGAATTCGGTGCGCATCAGGCCCACGCTTTCGGCGCCCTGGTCGAGCGCGCGCGCCACCTGGTCGGGGCGGTTGATGTTGGCCGCGATCTCCAGCCCGTGGCCGTCCAGCGTAGCGGCCGGCTGCAGGCGGTTGCGCGCCTCTTCGGCCTGGCGCCGCGCCAGCCGCGCGATCATGGCTTCGGCCTCGGCCAGCGCCGCGTCGGTGGGGCCGATGAACAACTGGCCGCGGAAACCATCAAGGATGGCGCGTTCGCCCGCCGGCGCGGCCAGCACGCCCGGCCCGGCGGCCACCACGGCGGGCAGCCCCAGCGCGCGCGCCAGGATGGCGGTGTGCGCCGTCGGGCCGCCGCGCGCGGTGCAGAAGCCCCGCACGCGCTGCACGTCGATCTGCGCCGTCACCGACGGCGAGAGGTCGTCGGCCAGCAGCAGGCTGTCGGCCGGCCAGCGCCGGGGGTCGGTCACCGGCCCGGTGGCGCCCACCAGTTGGCGCAGCACGCGCTCGCCCACGTCCTGCAGGTCGGCCGCGCGCGCGGCCAGCACGGCGTCGGGCAGGGCGCGCTGCGCGGCCACATGGCCGGCCAGCGCATGGCGCCACGACCAGGCCACGCCGTGGCCCTGCACCACCAGCCGCGTGGCATCGCGCAACAGCTCGGCGTGCGCCAGCAACTGGCGGTGCGCAGCAAAAATGCCCGCCTGTTCCGACGCGCCCCGGCGCTGCGCGCCGGCGGTCAGTTCGGCCAGTTCGGCGTCGGCGTCGGCCAGGGCCGCGTCCAGCGCGGCCGCAGCCGACGCCACGCCTTCGGGCCGGTCGGTCACGTCGAGCGCGGGCGCCTCGGCCGACACCAGCGTGCCGATCACCAGCCCCGGGCTGGCGGCGATGCCAGCAATCACCTGCCGCGCGGCGGGCTGCCAGCCTTCCAGCTCGCGCCCCAGGCCGTGCACCTGTTTCTGGCGCGCCGCGGCCTGCTCGGCCTGGCGCTTTTCTTCGTGGCCCAGGCGCAGGATCACTTCGCGCAGCGCGGCCAGGGCCTGCGACGCATCGGCCCCGCCTGCCAACAGGCGCAGGCGTGCGCCCCGACCGGCCCCCAGGCTCAGCAGTGCCGGCATGCTGCGCGCGTCGGCCACCGCGTCGCCATGGCGCACGCGCAGTTCGGCGCCGAAGCGCGCCGCCACCTGGGCCCACTGCGTGGCCGGGCGGGCGTGCAGCCCGTTCGGGTAGTCGAGCACCAGGTCTTCGGCCAGCGGCCCATCGGCCACCGCCGCGGGCGCAGCGGCCGGCGCGGCGGCGTCACGGGTCAGCGCGGCCACGATCTCATCGGCGTCGGTCGTCGCCATCAGCGCCTGCAGGCGCGGGCCGTCGGCCATGAGGCGGGTCAGGCGGCGCAGCACCGCGATGTGCTGGTCCGACGCGGCGGCCACCGCCACCACCAGTCGCACCGTGTGACCGGGCTCGTCCCAGGCCACGCCCGCAGGCACCTGCAGCACCGCCAGACCGGTGCGGCGCACCAGGCCCTTGTCTTCCACCATGCCGTGCGGCACCGCCAGACCCTGGCCCATCCAGGTGGTGGCCACCTGCTCGCGCCGCAGCAGGCTGTCGGCATAGGCGGGGTCGCAGAAACCGGCCTGCACCAGCAGAGCGCCGGCGGCGCGGATGGCGCTGTCGCGGTCGGCAACCACCGCCCCGAGTTGGACTTGCACGGGAAGATCCATGATGTCTCCTAACATTTTGGTATCGATACCATTTCGCGGATTATGCGATTTGCCACCACCCTGTCCACTGTAGAGCGCTGTTTTTGGGCCATTTATGCGGGTTAACCCCAGGAAATCGACCCGCTTCTGATGCGGATCAACCGGCTTCCGGAGGCAGAATTCAGGAATCGATACCAGATTCCGCCCCATGCCAGCCGACCCCAGCAGCCCGCACCCGCCCAGCATCAAAGACGTGGCCCGGCGCGCCAACGCCTCCACCACCACCGTCTCGCGCGTGCTCAGCCAGCCCGACGCCGTCCGGCCCGACCTGCGCCAGCGCGTGCAGCAGGCCATTGCCGAACTGGGTTACCGCCCCAACCTCGCGGCACGCCGGCTGCGCCAGCAGCGCGCGTCGCTGATCGGGCTGATCGTCTCGGACATCCGCAACCCCTTCTTCACCGACATCAGCCGCGCGGTGGAAGACATGGCCTACCGCCACGGCCTGCGCCTGATCCTGTGCAACAGCGACGAAGACCCGGCCAAGGAACAGTCCTACCTGGAGCTGATGGCCGACGAACAGGCCAGCGGCGTGATCCTCTCGCCCACGCCCGAACTGACGCGGCGCTTCCGCGCCGACCAGCACCCGTTCCCGGTGGTGCTGGTCGACCGCGCGCCCGACGACACCCCCACCGACCTGGTGCTGCTCGACAACGCACACGCCGCGCGCCGGCTCACCGAGCACCTGCTCGACCAGGGTTGCCGCCGCATTGCGCTGCTGGCCGGATCGCGCAGCAGCACCGGCCGCGAACGCCAGGCCGGCTACGAAGCGGCGCTGCGCGAGCGCGGGCTGGCGCCGCAGGTGCTGCCGCTGCGCCCCACCGCCGACGAAGGCCAGGCCGCCGCCGCGCCACTGCTCGCCACTGACCCGGCCGAACGCCCGGACGCCCTGCTCGCCACCAATGGCCTGCTGCTGCTGGGCGCCTGGAAAGCCATCCGCGCCGCCGGCCTGACCATGCCCACCGACATCGCGCTGGCCGGCTTCGACAACAACGACTGGACCACCCTACCCGAGCCCGCCGTCACCGTGCTGGCCCAGCCCACCGCCGACATCGGCCGCAGCGCGGCCGAACTGCTGCTGCAACGCATGGCCGAACCCGCGCGGCCGCCGCGCCGCATCGTGCTGGAGGGGACGCTGATGGTGCGTGGATCGAGTGCGCGTCAGGTATGACCCAAGGGCTGAGCGGTGCGGCGCCGCCACGGGTACTTCACCGACCAGAGACCCGATTCAGCTGACGACCTCCAGGTCGTTGCCCACCACAGAACATGTGCCCGGGCGCTCTTCAACAGACGCAGCACGCTCAAACAGTCGCGCGCCGCTTCCTGATTTCGACCAGACCACGGTCGGCATCCACCCGAACCCAGTCCCCCGTTTCAATCTCCGCCAGCGGGTCTTGGTCGAATGCGGTCATCGACGGCGACCTCGTCACCACCGCCCCCAGCGCGAGCTTCGTGCTCATCTGATTGAACAGCATGGCAGCCGGCGCCACACCCAGTGATCGCGTCAGGTGGAATGCGTTCGACCATCCGGAGGACCCCTTCGCGCCCGGAAACACGAGCACCTTGCCTGCGAAGCTCACGCCACGCAACTCATGACGGGTTTCCACAATCGTGCCGGTGCGCGAATCGATGCCGCCCCAGCCCGAAATGGCATCGCGTGTCACCAACGCCTCCCCCTCGGCCACGCCGGGCACCACACACCGCCCCCGCAGGACACGAACTTCGTCCTTCCCATTCTCGCTCGCAATCATGAAAGCCCTCCGTTCCACCGGCCCGTGCAAGCGGCATCGATGCACTCGGCCAGGTCGCCGAACCAGGCTTGAACACCCAGAATGGCGGGCAGATAGTGCGCCTGCTTGGCCGAATCGAGCGCCACCACGCGTGTGCCTTTCGGAGCCGCACGGCTCATGGCCGAACAGCTGTCCGTCAGCAAGTGGCCTCCCGCATCCTCAATGATCCGGGTGTAGCCATTGCGGTCGGCGAGCGACTTGATCGCACGCGGCGTGAAGATCCACAGCTCACAATCCGCATGCACCTTGCGGCCTTCGAGCAAACGCGCCGCCTCCCAGATCTGTTCGATGGTGTAGTGCGGACAGCCCAGCATCACGTAATCCACCTGGGTGTCACGCCCCGTGTGATTCAGCTTTTCCCAGGCGTCGCGGCGTTCGCGCTCGCCATAGCGCAATTGCGCTACAGGGTAATTGCCACCGAACGCCTGCGCCACACTGGGCGCTTCGGGTGTTACGCCCACCAGGTGGTACATCTCGACCCCCCCCGAGGAGGACGCCGAGGCGCCAAAATGCTTGAGCCGCGCCAGGTTGGGCAGCTTGCCAATGCCTTCGACGACAGGCACGCGGTCCTGAACCTGTTCGCCGATCCAGTAACCCAGCAACCCCCAGTCGGCCGTCGACTCGACCGGTACCGCCAGTTGAATGTGGTGCGTGCCGCGCCGATTCTCATCCAGGTGGTAACCCCAGTAAGGAATACGGCCAGTGAGCATTGCGGCGCCGACGCTCTCCCGCCCCTCAGTGTTGGTCCGTGCGCCGATCACCGAGTTGCAGTAGATCACTGCCGATGACTCCATCCAGGCGCAGTGCTCACCGCGCGTCGGGATGTTGCCCACCTGGTAGGGCGTGCAGGTATTCGTGGCTTGCACGCCCAAGCCCGTGATGTACGCCTCCCCCTGCTGGTAGAAGCGAACCGTCTGCTCATCAACCCCCATCAGTGCGGCATTGCCGGGGTCGAAACCCAGTTGCACATGGGTCGTGAACGCGCGGACTCTGGGGATCGGCACCACATCGTCGCTGTCGAGGCTGAACTCGGAAAACACCCCATCCATCCCGCCACGCTGGCGGGCATAGTCGCGCATGAAAGGTGTCGTCGCACTGATGGAGGCGACCACATTGTTGGTTTCCACCAAGCGCTCAGCCCCGAGTGCACGGCCATAGCGCAGCAGCAAATCCATGGCCCGCTGAACAGCAGGGCCATCGCGGCCATCGAGCATCGCCTGCTCGTCGTCGGTCAATCGCATGGTGGACTCAGGCCGAAACCAGTTCGCCAGCCCGCAGGTAGGCCCCTTGCGCCTTCAGCGACGCCTGCAACGCGCGCACGTCCACCGCGCGCGGCTGCACACCTTGCGCCACGGCCAGGGCTGCGGCCACGCCCGCCGCTTGACCGGTGATCCAGCACTGGGGAATCTCGCGCATGAAACCATGCGAGTTCCGGTCGCAGGAAATGTGGCGACCGCAGGCCAGTAGACCATTGAGCGACTCGGGCACCAACGCGCCATAAGGAATCGAGATGTTCGGGAACTTGGGCGAGACCGCGGGAGAGACGCCAATTTCGTCCGGCAGTGCGGTGCCGTCGGACCAGCGCGAGCGCAACACGGCGTCGACCCCTTTGAGGCGGCGCGCATGGCGCACGCCGATCTGTGGAGCGCTTAGCATCATGTAGGCATTCTCAAACCCTGGCGCGTGGGCCCGGAAGTAGTCCAGATGCTGCTCCATGGCGCGGTGCGAACGCACTTCGACCGCCGTCAGGTCGTCCACATCGAGCGCCGAATAGCCCGTCTGGCGGGGTCCCATGAACAGCGCCACGTCGTTGCGCCACGAAACAAAAGGACGCTCAAAAAGGCCGCACTGCTCCCGCCCTTCTGCCATGAAGGCAGCAAACGCATCGGGCTGCCCGGCCTTGAACCCGATCCAGCGTGTCATGTCCACGCCACCGAACAACCAGGCGGTGTTCATGCAGTGGTGCACATCGGCCGCTTCGATGTCGTTGGTGTACGCGGCACCAGCGCGCGCGAAGAGATCACCGTCGCCAGTTGCATCCACCACCACTTTGGCCTTGATCGCCATGCGCCCTTCTTTGCTCTCGAAAGCCACGCCGGTAACTCGCCCCGCTTCCACCAGCGGCTCCGCGGCCCAGGAGTGATAGACCAGTTTGACACCACGCTCCAGAACAATCTGCTGGCTCAGGAGCTTCAGCCGCTCGGGATCGATCGTAGGTGACCACGTGACGATGCCGTGGTAGGCCGCGGTGCGCTGGGACCAGTGTGCGCTCTTGTCCGCGTCCTGTGACCCCCAGTCTGCACGGTCCGGCCCGGCAATGGCTTCCGTCGGCAGGCGGTCGAAGATCTCTTCGGCAAAACCACGGATCACGAGTTCACCGCTCCAGTCCGTCATCCGGTCGATCCAGATCACCAGACCACCGGTGGACAGGCCACCAAGGTGGTTGTAGCGCTCGAGCAGCGTCACGTTGGCGCCGGCACGCGCCGCTGCGGCAGCAGCGGCGGTGCCTGACGGCCCACCGCCCACCACGAGCACATCGCACACGTGGTAAACGGGGATATCGCGGCCGGGCTCGCTCCAGGTACCGTGATCGGGCCGCGGTGGGCGTTGGTCTTTGCGATCGAAGATGTCGGACGAAAGAAAGCGTTCGTCGCCCCGCTGCGTGGTGAGCATGCCGGTTTTCGGGTCCATAGGGTTTCCTGTTGTTCGGTGTCGAAAGGTCAGCGCGGCGTGACGAGCACGGCACCTTCGGTAAGCGGGCCTACATTGCGGCGGTAGATCTGCAACCAGCCTGAGTCGAACTGCTTCGGCGATGGCTTCCAGGCCGCTCGGCGACGGGCGACTTCTTCTGGCGACACTTCCAGGTCACAGCGCCGCGTATCGAGATCGATGCTGATGGTGTCACCGTCTTCCACCAGCGCCAGTGGCCCGCAGACCGCGCCTTCCGGAGAGACCTCGGCCACAACGAGGCCCTTGCACACCAATCCCGAAAGATGCCCGTCGGTGAGCATCGCCACCTGCTCGCCCAGACCAGCGCCATCGATCGCGAACACCACGCGCGAGGAACCGCCGCCCATGCCCGGCCCTCCGCACACGCCGGCGCCCCGCATGACCACCACGTGTCCTGGCCGGATCTCTCCGTTCTTGAGAGCCGCGATGGCGGCGTCGGATGTGGAAAAGCAGATCGCCGGCCCGCTGAACCGCCGCACCTTGCGCTCGATCACGCCCGTCTTGACGATGCCGTACTCGGGCGCAAGATTGCCCCTCAGCATCATGATCGCGGGCTTGTTCGCCACGGGGCGCGAACGCGGTCGGATGACCTCCTCATCGGCAACCTCCACCCCGTGCAGGTTCTGCGCCAGCGTCCGGCCGGTGCACGTCACCACCTCGGTATCGAGCAGATCGCCAAGCTGTTTCATCACGGCACGCGCGCCGCCTGCGCTTTCGAACGCTTCAATGAAATGCTCGCCCACGGGACGCACACCGGCCAGCACGGGGACCTCGTCCGCGAAGCGCTCGAACATCCCGTACACGTCGGCACCGCAACCCGATTCGGTCGCCACTGCCTGGAGGTGCTTCACCGTGTTCACCGAGCCGCCTACCGAGAGAATGGTTTTCACCGCATTGCCGAAAGCAGCCGTCTGCAGGATGTCACGCGGCTTCAAGTCTTCCCAGACCATTTCCACAATACGCTGGCCTGCGCGGCGCACCGTCTCGAACATGGCTTCACTGTTGGCCGCCACCGGGGTACTGCCCGGCAACGCCATACCCAAGGCCTCGCACACGATGTGCATGGAGTTGGCGGTTCCCATGCCCGAACACACACCCGGTCCCCGAATCGCGTTGCGACTCATGCCGATGAGTTTGTCCATCGCCAGATGGCCTACCTGTGCATGCATCGCCCCGACGAACACGTCTTCGATGTCGACGTGCTCCCCTTGATATTCCCCGCTGGGCTGGTAGCCACAGGCCACCATCAGCGTCGGAATGTTGAGGCGCCCTGCAGCCATGAGCTGCCCCGGAACGGTCTTGTCGCATGAAGTGAGGCACACCATGCCATCGAGCTGCGCCCCCTCGACCGCCACCTCCACATCATTGGTGACAAGGTCGCGGGTGGACAGGATGTAGCCGCCCCGGCCGCCCGCACCGATCACGAAGTCGCTCGGGGCGGCGGTGCGCACCTCGAACGCAATCGCCCCCGCCGCGCGAATCGCCTCCTTGAGAACCGGCACGATGCCGTCGAGGTGGGCAAAACAGGCGGCCAGCCCCGAAGAACTGTTGACGATGGCGATTTTCGGTTTTTCGCAGTCGGCCTCAGGAATGCCGAGTGCCTGCCATTGCGCATTCCGTACTGCCCACAGATAGGACCCTCGAGGGAAGTTGCTGCGCAGTTTTCTGGTCATGAGGTGTGTCTCCAGTGTTTTGACTTTTTTATATTGACATGTCTATAAATGGATTGTCAATATTGACTTGTGGCATGCTCAGCCCTCAAGGCTTCGAAGACACCTGACCACACACCGAAAGAACCGCCATGAGCACAAGCAAACCAGCCACACGCAGCAGCCAGACGACCACGCCTCCGAAACGCGCCGCCAGCCGAACGGCCGAAGTCAGCGGGGCAGATGCCGACGTCAACCGGTACTTGGCCGCCTACATCATGGGTGTCGCCAATCGACTGGCCAATGGCGCTTCGAACCACTACCGAAAAAACTTCAACATGGGCATGTCGGAGTGGCGAGTCATGATGGCGCTGGGCACCAACAGCGAGCTGATCGTGCGCGAGGTGGCGGAAAAGGCCGATATCGACTACGCCGCTGCCAGCAAGAGTCTGCGTCTGCTGCAGGAGCGGGGTCTCATCGACATTGAGCAGACCAATCGGCGCGGGCGGGCCGCCATCGCGCACATGACGCCGGAGGGGACGGCGCTCTACCGCAAGCTGCGCGACTCGGCGCGCAAGCGACAGCAGCGGCTCGTTGCCGCCTTCAATGAGGAAGAGATCACGCAGCTCTGGTCGCTTCTGCGCCGGATTGAAGCCCAGGTCCCGCACATGAACGCAGATTGAGTTCCAAGGCTCACAATTTCTTGACATCCCATTTCTAGATATGTCAATATAAAAAAGCGGTGGCGATCAGCACGCCGCACCCTCATACAGGAGACAAAATGAACTTCCCCCTCATGCGCGACGGCCTGCGTCCTCGCGACACCCGACGCAAGCGCCTGTTCGCCACCTGCGCCATCAGCCTCACCACATTGCTGGTCGCTCCGCAGGTGCTCGCCCAGGAAAAAGTCACCTTGCGCGTAGCCAGCTTCATGCCGCCGCAGGGCTTTCTGAACCAAGCCATCGTCATTCCGTTTCTGGACCGCGTGGTGGCCGACTCAAAGGGCACTCTCGAATACAAGTGGTTTCCCGGGGGGACGCTGGGCCGGGCACCGGCTGAACAACTCAAGCTGGTGCAGGAAGGCACTGCCGACGTGGCCATCGTGCTCCCCGCCTACACGCCTGGCGCATTCGACGCCTATGACGTCACACAACTCCCTGGGGTTGCCGGAAATACACGCGCTGCCTCGGTCGGCGCCTGGCGCGCTCTCGAAGCGGGCCAGATTCCCACACCCGACAAAGTGAAAGTACTGGGGCTGGTCACCACCGCATCCAATGTGCTGCACATGAAGAAGCCCCTGAGCAAAGTGGCGGATCTGGCGGGCCAAAAAGTCCGCGCCGCTGGTGCCCTGCAAATGGACGCCATGAACAACCTGGGGGGGGCGGCGGTGGGCAACATCAGGGGCCCCGAAATCGCCGAAGCCCTTTCCCGCAATCTCCTCGATGGCGTCCTCATGGACTGGATCGGGATCAAGGAATTCCGCGTGGACCGCACGACCAGCCATCACGTCGACGTCGACTTTGGCCGCGTCGCGATCATTCTGCCTATCAACGCTCAGCGATACGCGTCTCTGCCCGAGGCGGCAAAAGCCGCTTTCGCCAAACACGGTGGCCTCGCGTATGCGCAGACGGGCGGCAAGGCATTCGACGACGCTGTCAGTGAATACCGCTCCAGCTATCTGAAGGAAAAGGACCACACGGCCATCAATTTTCCGGCCTCGGATAGCGCACGCATACGCACCGCCTTTGACACGGTTGTCAACAACTGGGTGAAGGAGCAACCGGGTCGCGACAAGCTGCTCGAAACCTTCCGCAAAGGCGCAGCAGAAGAAAAATGAAACTGGACGCCCCCATGGCGCCAGCGACCACCCCAGACGTCAGCGCAGGCGACAGGCTCGCCTGCGCCGGTTTGGGGGTCCTGCTGGCCAATGTCATTCTTATCGGCATCGACGTCATCGCTCGCTGGCTGTTCAACATTCCCCAGTCCTGGGTGGCCGATGTGGCACAACTTTCCTATCCGATTGCCATCGCCTGCTGCTTCCCAGCGGCCCTGGAAAGCGGACACATGATCGCCGTGCGTTTCCTCGGTGAAGCCATCGGGCAACGCACGGCACGGGCACTGGACACCGTCGGCCAGATGAGCTTGGTTCCGCTGCTGCTGGTGTTTGCCTGGAAGATGGCCGAAAGGGCGATATCGGACTGGAGCACTGGATTCAAAACCCCGACCCTCGCCTGGCCGGTCGCCCCAACCTGGGTAGCCGTCACCTTGCTGCTCTTGCTGTCCGCCTGGATCCAGCTTCGCATCTGTCTGCGTGCGCTACACCGCGCCTCCTGAGATCATGCTCCTAGACAACCCCATCCTCATCCTGCTGCTTGGCATCGGGGTCATGCTGCTGCTCATGGCTCTGCATGTACCGATCGGTGTCGCAATGGCCATTTCGGGCCTTACCCTGTTCGCCATGCTGGCCACCATCCCAGCGGCGCTGGGCACCATTTCGGTCGAGATCGCCAGCGCCCTTTCCAGTTCGGATCTCATCACCATCCCGCTCTTTCTGCTCATGGGCAGCCTGGGTGCCCGAGCAGGCATCTCGTCAGATATCTACCGCATGGCCAGCCAATGGGTCGGTCACCACCGCGGCGGTCTTGCCATGGCCACGGTCGTGGGTTGTGCGGGTTTCGGCGCCTTGTGCGGCTCCTCCGTGGCCACCGCAGCCACCATGGGGCGCGTCGCCTTGCCAGAAATGCTGGATCGCGGCTACAAGCCGAGCCTGGCCACTGGAAGCATTGCCAGCGGGGGCACACTGGGCATCCTCATTCCGCCGTCGATCGTGATGGTGATCTATGCCGTGCTGACCGAACAGTTCGTGCTCGACCTGTTTGTCGCAGGCATACTGCCCGGCCTTCTGGCCATGGTCCTTTACTGCCTTGCGGTGGTCTACGTCACGCAACGTGATCCGGCGGCGGGGCCCGCCTTCGCCCCTGTTCCGATGCGCCAACGCTGGGCTTCCATCCTGCACACCTGGCGCGGCTTCCTGGTCCTGGGCGCCGTTGTCGCAGGCCTGTACTCGGGTCTGTTCACAGTGGCTGAATCCGCCTCGATGGGACTTGGCCTGACCATGGCGTTCTTCCTCGCACACGTGCCGCGAAGCGCCTGGATGCGCGAGCTCAAAGGGATCGCTGTGGAGACCGCACAGAACACGGGAATGATCTTTCTGATGGTGATCGGCGCGGCACTGTTCAGCTACTTCCTGACGATCACCGAGGCACCGCAAGCGCTGGTCACGATGGTCGAGGATGCCCATCTGAATCCCTACGTGGTGCTCGCGGTAGTGATCGTGATGTACATCTTGCTCGGCGCGGTATTTGACGACATCGCCGCCATGATTCTTACCACCCCCTTTGTGTTTCCCATGATTGTCGGCCTTGGCTTCGATCCGATCTGGTGGGGAATCATGATGGTGATGGTCATCCAGATCGGCATGATCGCGCCACCGATCGGCATAAACGTGTTCGTCATCGGCGGCATTGCGCGCGACATTCCCCTGAGCACCATCTACCGCGGAATCATGCCCTTCTTCTGGGTCGACATCCTGCGCCTCATCATCCTCACCATCTTCCCCGGCATCGCGCTCTATCTGGTTCACTCATGAAAATCTCCCAACTTTTCGACGTCACGGGCCGCCGCACACTGATTACCGGCGCCGCCAGCGGCATTGGCCGCGGTATCGCCGAAGCGATGGCCGCCAACGGTGCGCGGCTCACGCTCATCGACCAGGATGGCGAGGCCCTCGCAGCGGTGGCCGAGTTGCTGCGCCAGGATGGCGCCACGGTACGCACCACGGTGGCCGACGTCACCGACAGTGTCGCGCTCAGAACCGCCATCGATGCCATGATCGCGGCCGAAGGCGGCATCGACGTGGTGTTCGCCAACGCAGGCGTCAGCGCGGGACCGGGATTTCTCACCGGCGACGGCCAACGCAATCCCTCCGCGTCGCTGGAGAACCTGTCGTTCGACACCTTCGAACGTGCAGTGGCAGTGAACCTGGGCGGCACGCTGCGCACGATCCAGCTCGTCACGCCGGCGCTCAAGCGCAACCCGGGAGGTCGCATCATCGTGACCACCACGGTCGCACTGCACAAGACCGAAACCATGGTGAGTACGCTCTATGTGATCTCGAAAGCCGCCCAAGGGCAACTGGTGCGTCAGGCTGCGCTGGAACTGGCAGCGCACAACATCCAGGTCAACGGCATTGCACCGGGACCGGTCATCACCAACATCGGTGGCGGCCGGCTTCAGGACCCGGCGGCACGTGCACCGTTCGAGCGCTTCATCCCCATGCATCGGTTGGCCACGCCACAGGATCTGCAAGGCGCAGCGCTGTTCCTGGCTTCGCCTGCATCCAGTTACGTCACAGGCATCCAGATCACCGTCGATGGTGGCGGCAGCCTAGGCACGGCAGACTGAACGATGCGAGTCCGCCAAGTCATCACCGGCCACAACGCCCAGGGCAAGGCCATCTTCACGGAAGACCGCGAGGTTGAGGCGTCCACGGCCGCCCTGATGCCCGGACTGGGCTTTCACATGCTGTGGAGCACGCCAGGGATCTCCACATTCCCCGACGATGGCCGCGAAAGCGGATCGCCGAGCTATTTCCCACCTGAAGGCGGCCACCGTTTCCTGATTTTCACCATCCCCGCCACACGCGAAGCACCTGCTCCGGGCACCGACCTGGTTGTCGCCCGCGCCGATGCCGATCGCTTGCTGCCAGGTTTGCTCGAGAAGATGGAGCCTGACCATCCGGGCATGCACCGCTCCGACACCATCGACTTCATCTACGTGCTTGAGGGCGAGATTGTTCTGGAGCTGGACGATGGTCGCGAGACCCTGCTGCGCACGGGCGACACCGCCGTACAAAACGGCACGCGGCACGCCTGGCGCAACCGCAGCGGCAGCCCCTGCCGCCTGCTGGTGTGCATGGCCGGTGCACGCCACCAGCCTCCTCAAGGCTGACATCCAGAACACCCGACAGGAGACCGACATGGGCAATTTGCCTGGCCGCTGGTTCGCAGCCTTCATCGTCGCCATGGCCGCAGCCGTTACCCCTCTGGCCGCACAGGAATGGCCGAGTAGCCCCGTGCGGCTGGTGGTCCCGTTCCCGTCCGGTGGCGCCACCGACACGCTGGCCCGCCAGATAGCCGAACGCCTTTCGGTGGAATGGAAGCAGCCCGTCGTCATCGAGAACAAGCCGGGGGCCAACACCACGCTGGGCACCGACGTCGTCGCCAAGTCGATGCCCGATGGACACACGCTGGGCATCGTCACCGGCTCGCATGTCACCAATCCGCTGCTCAGCAGCAAGCTGCCATACAACACGCTCAAGGACCTCACTGGCGTGATGCTGCTGACACGCTTTCACATGGCGCTCTACGCCCACCCGTCCTTCCCCGCCAACACGCCGGCGGAGCTGATGGCGCTGGCACGCAGCGAGCCGGGCAAGGTGGCCTACGCCTTCGCCACCACGCAGACCTACCTGGGCATGGAACTGCTCAACAGCATGGCCGGCACGCGCATGCAGAACGTGCCCTACAAGGGAAGCGCGCAGGCCCTGAACGACCTGCTCGGCGGCCACGTGCAACTGCTGGTCGACCCGGTTCTGCAGAGCGCGGTGGAGCACACGCGCAGCGGCAAGCTCAAGCTCATCGGCACGCTCGGTGCGCAACCCTCGCCGCTCACGCCGAACGCGCCGCTCATGACCTCGGCGGTGCCGGGCTACGACTTCTCCGGCGCGTTCGGCCTGGTGGTACGCGGCGGCACGCCGCCGGCGCTGGTGCGCCGCATCCGCGACGACTTCGCCGCCGTGCTGGCCCTGCCCGAGATCGCTGCGCGCGTGCGCGACATCGGGCAGGAGCCCATTGCTTCCACGCCCGAGGAATACAACGCCTACCTCCAAGCCGAGATGAAGAAGTGGGAACCGGTGGTCAAGGCCACCGGCATACGCATCAACTGATTGCGCTCCCCCACGTGTTCCTGCCCAAGAGCCTCAAAGCGCTCACAGAAAGCCTCGGCCGAGCAGAGCAGCGGTCGGCGCACAATGGGCACATGCAACCGCGATGAAGGCTTGAACGGCTGCACTGCCAAGCCCAGCGAAGTGCTGGACCGCAGCCTTCCCTGTGTCCGTCCGCACTTGGCGTCAGTGGCTTTCCTCGCCGGTCAGGGGAAAGCCCCCTGGACCTCAAACACCTTACCGCCAACGACCCCATAGCCAAGGGTGGAGGACTGATCTCAAACTCATCGACGGGATCGCCCGCGCTGCTTCCCCCATCACTCCACCGTCACGCTCTTGGCCAGGTTGCGCGGCTTGTCCACGTCCGTGCCCTTGGCCAGGGCCGTGTGGTATGCCAGCAGTTGCAGCGGCACCACGTGCAGGATGGGAGAGAGTGCACCGTAGTGTTCGGGCATGCGGATGACGTGGATGCCTTCGCTGCTGCTTATGCGGGTGTCGGCGTCGGCCAGCACGTAGAGCACGCCGCCGCGGGCGCGCACTTCCTGCATGTTGCTCTTGAGCTTCTCCAGCAAGGTGTCGTTGGGCGCTACGGTCACCACCGGCATGGCGCTGGTGACCAGGGCGAGCGGCCCGTGCTTGAGTTCGCCGGCCGGGTAGGCCTCGGCGTGGATGTAGCTGATTTCCTTGAGCTTGAGCGCACCTTCCAGCGCGATCGGGTAATGCAGGCCGCGGCCCAGGAACAGGGCGTTGTCCATGCGCGCGAAGTCTTCGGCCCAACTGATGACCTGCGGCTCCAGCGCCAGCACGGCCTGCAGTGCCACGGGCAGGTGGCGCATGGCCTTGAGGTGGGCCGCTTCCTGCTCCTCGCTGATCTGGCCACGCACCTGCGCGAGTGCGAGCGTGAGCAGGAACAGGCCGGCCAGTTGGGTGGTGAAGGCCTTGGTGGACGCGACGCCGATTTCCACGCCGGCCCGCGTGATGTAGGCCAACTCGCACTCGCGCACCATGGCGCTGGTGGCCACGTTGCAGATGGTCAGCGTGTGCGTCATGCCCAGGCCTTGCGCGTGGCGCAGGGCGGCCAGGGTGTCGGCGGTTTCGCCGCTCTGGCTGATGGTGACGACCAGGGTCCTGGGGCTGGGCACGCTGGTGCGGTAGCGGTATTCGCTGGCCACTTCCACGTCGCAGGGAATGCGGGCGATCGCCTCCAGCCAGTACTTGGCGGCGCAGCCGCTGTAGTAACTGGTGCCGCAGGCGAGGATGAGCACGCGGTCGATCTGCTTGAACACGCCATAGGCGCCGTCACCGAACAGTTCGGGGGTGATGCCTTCCACGCCTTCGAGCGTGTCGCCGATGGCGCGCGGCTGCTCGAAGATCTCTTTTTGCATGTAGTGCCGGTAGGGGCCGAGCTCGGCCGCACCGCTGTGCGCGTGCACGGTGCGCACCGGGCGCTGTGCGGCGTCGAAGCTGCGGCCCTGGCCATCGGCCACCCAGTAGCGGCCCAGTTGCAGGTCCACCAGATCCCCCTCTTCCAGGTAGACGATCTGGTCGGTCACGCCGGCCAGGGCCATGGCGTCGCTGGCCAGGAAGTGTTCCTTGCCGCCGTCGCCCACGCCCAGCACCAGCGGCGAGCCGGCGCGCGCACCGACCACGCGGTGCGGTTCGTCCTTGTGGAACACGGCCAGCGCGTAGGCGCCGTGCAGTTGCGCCACCGCGCCCTGCAGGGCGGCGAACACGTCGCCGTCGTAGAGCGAGTCGATCAGGTGAGCGATGACTTCGGTGTCGGTCTGGCTTTCGAACACGTAGCCCTTGGCCTGCAGGGCGGCACGCAGTTCGTCGTGGTTTTCGATGATGCCGTTGTGCACCAGCGCCACCCGGCCGGCTGCGCCCTGGGCCGCCGCCGGGCCGTGACTGAAGTGCGGGTGGGCGTTGTGCACGGCGGGCGCGCCGTGCGTGGCCCAGCGCGTGTGGGCGATGCCGGTGCCGCTGGCGATGGCTTCCTGCTGCACCTGTTGCACCAGTTCGGCCACGCGGGCCGTGCTGCGCGCGCGGCGCAGGCTGCCGTCGTGAATGGCAACGCCACAGGAGTCGTAGCCCCGGTATTCCAGCCGCTGCAAACCCTGAACCAACACAGGAACGATGTCACGACCCGAAACGCCTGCGACGATGCCACACATAGGTTTTGCTCCAAGAGATGAGGTGCCGTGATGGTAGGCACATCATCTCGGAATAAGCACTCTCAATCGTCGTATACATGAACGATAATTTCACAAATCCAGCATAGAGATTGATTATTTCAATTTTTATTAGTTTATGGAATCAGAGTTCATCGACGACACCGATCTGCGCCTGCTCGACCTGCTGCAGACCGACGCCAGCCGCAGCAACCAGGACACGGCGGCGCTGGCGCACGTGTCGCCGCCCACCAGCCTGCGGCGCGTGAAGCGGCTGCGCGAGATCGGCGCCATCGAACGGGTGGTGGCCGTGCTCAGCCCGGACCGCCTGGCCCCGCTGATCGGACACGGCCTCACGGCGATGGTGGAAATCACGCTGGAACGGCAGGGCGCCGAGCACCTGGACGCGTTCGAAGCGCGCGTCGTGCCCGACCCGGCGGTGCAGCAGTGCTACCGCGTCAGCCCCGGGCCCGACTTCATGCTGGTGGTGCACACGCCCGACATGCCCGCCTATCTGGCCCTGGCACAACGCCTCTTCACGGCCGACGCCAATGTGCGTAACGTCAAGGCTTTCTTCAGCGTCAAGCGCGCCAAGTTCGATCCGCGCCTGCCACTGCCGGCCCGGATGACCCCTCCGCCTCACACACCGTAGTAACAAAGGGTTAATTGAAGAACCGGCGCGTAACCGGCTCCTAGAATCGACCGCACGAAAGTATTCATGCTTCAGGAGGACTGCTCATGCTGCCGTTGGCCCTGGGACTGCTGATCGCCGTTGCGCTGGTGGCGCTGGGCGTGTGGCTGTACCGCCGCTATTTCCCGAAAAACAGCGGTCGCGACGATCGCTACGAACCGCAACCGCTGCTGACCGCCGAACAGCTGGCCATGCTGGACTACCTGCACGACAGCTTTCCCGGGCAAGAGATCCTGGCCGATGTGCGCCTGAGTGCACTGCTGGGTGTGCGCCGCGCCAGCGACCGGCAGCGCGCTGTCAAGCGGCTCGACGGGCACCGGGTCGACTACGTGGTCTGCAGCGCCGACGGCCGCGCGATCTTCGCGTTCGACGTGGAGCAATACCACCTGAGCAACGCCAAGGCCAAGGCGCACAAGCTCAAGCTCAAGAACCGCATGCTCAAGACGGCCGGGGTGCGTTTCGTGTTCCTCAAGAACGGCATCCACCGCATGCCTTCGCCCAACGACTTCCGCCGCCAGCTCGACCTGGCGGAGCTGCCCCGCCCGATCCAGCGCGAACGCGAGCCCGAACCCGAAACGCCGCGTCAGCAGCTCGAATCGCATTTTTCGCAGTTCGACCAGCTCTACCCCACCACCGGTTTCCGCGATTCGGACGTGCTGGGCCTGAGCGGCCTGATGGAACTGGGGCCGCAAAGCGGCGAGGCGCCTCAGCGCCCCTCGTCACGCCCCCCGGAGCCGGCCGTGCGACCGGCGCAGCGCCCCGGCCGCGCACCGGCCACCGACAGCAAGCGCGTGCCCACACTGCACCAGCGGCACTGAGGCGCGGCGACCCGCGCCGCGTCAGGCTTTGGGTGGGTTCTTGCGCGGCCGCTGCCAGTTCGGGATGCTCACCTGCTTGCCGCGCGCCACGCTCAGCGCGCCGGCCGGCGTGTCCTTGGTGATGGTGGAGCCGCCGCCCACCGTGCCGCCAGCACCCAGCGTCACGGGCGCCACCAGCACGCAGTTGCTGCCCACGTGCACGTCGGCCTCGATCACGGTGCGGTGCTTGTTGGCGCCGTCGTAGTTGGCGGTGATGCTGCCGGCGCCGTAGTTCACGCGCTCGCCCACCGTGGCGTCGCCCAGGTAGGCCAGGTGGTTGGCCTTGGCCCCGTCGGCCAGGGTCGAATTCTTGACTTCGACGAAGTTGCCGATGTGCACCTCGGCGCCCAGCTGGGCACCCGGGCGCAGCCGGGCAAACGGACCGATCAGCGCGCCAGGGCCCACGCTCACACCGGCTTTTTCGCCGTCGATGTGGGTGAATGGGTGGATCACCGCCCCCGCGGCGAGGGTGGCGTTGGCGATCACGCAGTGCGCGCCGATGCGCACGCCCTCGCCCAGCACCACGCGGCCTTCGAACACGCAGCCGACGTCGATCTCCACGTCGGGCCCGCACTGGAGCTCACCACGCACGTCAAAACGTGCCGGGTCGGCCAGGCGCACGCCCTGCTCCAGCAGTTCGTGGGCGCGGCGCCCCTGGTAGGCGCGCTCCAGCTCGGCCAGTTGTTTCGGGCTGTTGACGCCCGCCACCTGCGCGGCGTCGGTGATGCGGTGCGCCTGCACCGGCACGCCGTCGGCCACGGCGAACTTGACCACGTCGGTCAGGTAGTACTCGTTCTGGGCGTTGCGGTTGTCCAGCCGCGCCAGCCAGCCACGCAGCAGCCGCGTGGGCACGGCCATGATGCCGCTGTAAATCTCGGTGATGGCTTTCTGCGCCTCGCTCGCGTCCTTCTGCTCCACAATGGCCTGCACCGCGCCGTCGGTGCCGCGCACGATGCGCCCATAGCCCGTGGGATCGGGCTGGTCCAGCGTCAGCAGCGCCAGGCACTGGCCGCCGCACAGCGCCAGCAGCGCCTGCAAGGTGTCGGCCTGGGTCAGCGGCACGTCGCCCGAAAGCACCAGGGTCACGCCGTCGTCGGCCAGCACAGGCACCGCCTGCTGCACCGCGTGGCCGGTGCCAAGTTGCGGCTCCTGGCGCACGAAGCCCAGGGCCGTGCCCGCACCGCCCGGCGCCGCCAGCCCCGCTTCCACCTGCGCGGCCTCGTGACCGGTGATCACCACCACCTGGCGAGCGGAAAGCCGCACGGCCGTGTCAATCACATGCTGCGCGAGTGCACGTCCGCCCAAACGGTGCAAAACTTTGGGCCGCCGGCTTTTCATGCGCGTGCCTTTGCCGGCCGCCATCACCACCACATCCACAGGGAACGACATGAACACCTCTTACGGGGCGCCCATGCACCCCTTTGCCATCGTGGGGCGGATTATCGCGCCCCCACTGGCGGCCGCCCGCCGCCTGCTGACGCGCTGGCGCCTGGCCGCGCTGCTGCTGGCCGCCCTGGCACTGACGGGCTGCAGCGTGCTGCGGCTGGCCTACAGCCAGGCCCCCGCCGCGCTGTACTGGTGGGTCGACGGCTATGTCGACCTGAACGACGCGCAGAGCGCGGCGCTGCGCCAGGACATCGACCGCTTCGCGGCCTGGCACCGGCAGGACGAGCTGCCCGCCTACATCGGCCTGCTGGGCACCTGGCAGGCCATGGCCCCCCAGAACACCACCGGCGCCCAGAGTTGCGCACAGTACGGCGCGCTGCGTGCGGCCGTGGTGCGGCTGGCGGACCAGGGCGCCGAACCGCTGGCACGCGTCGCGCTGCAGCTCTCGCCCGCCCAGTTGCAGCACCTGGAGCGGCACCACGCCAAGCGCAACCGCGAATTTGAAAAGGATTTCCTGCGCGGCACCCCCACCCAGCGCCTGCAGCGCCGCGTGGACAAGGCGGTGGACCGCTATGAAATGCTGTACGGCCGGCTCTCGCCCGAGCAGGTGGCACAGGTGCGCCAGGGTCTGCGTGACGCCCCGTTCGATGCCGAACGCCTGCTGGCCGAGCGCCGGGCCCGGCAGGACGAACTGCTGCGCCTGATCCGCCAGCTCCAGGCCGCGCAGGGCGGGCCGCTCGCCACCGGCGCCGCCGTGCCCGCGCCCGCCGTGGCCGCGCTGCGCGACTGGTTCGTGCGCGGTCTGCCCCAGGCGGATGACCCGGGCGCGCCCTGGATCGCCCATGGCTGCGCCGAGTACGCGGCGCTGCATAACCGCACCAGCGCCGCCCAGCGCGAACGCGCGGTGCAGGTGCTCAAAGGTTACGAGGCCGACCTGCGCGCCCTCGCCGCACCCGCCTGAGGCGCACCAGAACCCGCCCCGGCGCCCCTCGTCCGTGCGGGTGCCCGCCCCGTTTCGGACCAGCCAACCTGTCCCTGGTGGTGCGCACGCACCTGCCTGGTCAGTTCTGCGCACACATCTGATGCTCAAATCTTGCATACAAGGCCTGCATGGCATGGCACGGTTCTCGCAAGCAGCGAAACCATGGTCAGTTCCACCGACATCGCCCAACGCATCATCGAAGCCATCCTGGCGCAGCGCCTGGCCCCCGGCACGCGCCTGGGCGAGCAGAACCTGTCGATGCTGTTCGACTGCAGCCGCACCCTGGTGCGCGAAGCCCTGGTGCGGCTGGCGGCGCGCGGCATCGTCACCGTCAGCTCGCGCCGCGGCTGGTTCGTGGTGCAGCCCTCGCACGAAGAGGCGCGCGAGGCCTTCGAGGCCCGCCGCGTCATCGAAACCGGGCTGATCCGCCGCCAGTCCCCCGTCAACAAGAGCGCCATCAAACGCCTGCGCCAGCATGTGAAGCAGGAGCAGGCCGCGCTCAAGGGCAGCGACATCGGGCAGCGCAGCTACCTGCTGGGCGACTTCCACGTCTGCCTGGCCGAATGCCTGGGCAACCAGTTGCTGGCCGACACGCTGCGCGACTACACCGCACGCACCACGCTCATCGCCATGCTCTACCAGAGCACGCACGACGCGGTGCAGTCCTGCCAGGACCACGTGGCCATCGTCGAAGCGCTGGAACGCGGCGACACCGCGCACGCCGAGGCCCTGATGGAAGAACACATCGGCCAGGTGCAGGCCGCACTGCGCCTGGCCCCCGCCGACGACCCGCTGGCCGACCTGCGGCAGGCACTGGCGCCGGTCACCCCCCCTTCTGTCGCGGCCGTGGCCGCGCCCGCTTCCCCCACCCCTCCCGAAACCTACCTAGGAGCCCTGCTGTGATCACCCTGAACAAACGCGCCTTCACCGCCTCTGCCCTCGCCCTGGCAGCGCTGGCCGTCACCGGCACCGCACACGCCCAGTCCGCGCTGGACGACATCCTCAAGGCCAAGACGATCAAGATCGCGGTGCCCACCGACTACCCGCCTTACGGCTTCGTCGGCATCGACCTGCAGCCCCAGGGCCTGGACATCGACATGGCCAAGCTGATCGCCGACAAGCTGGGCGTGAAGCTGCAGATGGTGCCGGTCATCAGCGGCAACCGCATTCCCTATGTGCAGACCAAGCAGGTGCACCTGGTGATTTCCACGCTGGGCAAGAACGCCGAGCGCGAGAAGGTGATCGACTTCACGCACGCCTACTCGCCCTTCTTCCAGGCCGTGTACGGCCCCAAGAGCCTGTCGATCAAGAGCTTCGCCGACCTGGGCGGCAAGACCATTGCGGTGGCCAAGGGCGCGATGGAAGAGCAGGAACTGGTCAAGGTCGGCCCGGCCAGCATGGACTTCAAGCGCTATGAAGACCAGGCCGCCAGCACCGCCGCCTTCGTGGCCGGCCAGACGCAGCTGATCGCCACCAGCGTCTCCAACGCCGGCCTGATGGCGCAGAAGAACCCGCAACTGGGCGCCGAATTCAAGCTGCTCATCAAGGACAGCCCGAACTTCATCGGCGTGGCCAAGGGCGAGCCCGCGCTGCGCGCCAAGGTCAACGAAATCATCGTCGCCGCCAAGGCCGACGGCACCCTCGACAAGATGGCGCAGAAGTGGCTGGGCCGCGCCGCCGGCAACCTGCCGCTGAGCGAATAAGCGCCCGCCCGGACGAAAGCCGACCATGCCTATCGAACTCGACTTCGGCGCGGTACTCAGCCAGTGGCCCTTCCTGCTCCAGGGGGTGCTGTGGACGCTGGGCCTGACCGCGATCGCGCTGGTGCTGGGCCTGCTGGTCGGCGTCGGCTGTGCCTGGGCCCGCGCGAGCGGGCCCGCCTGGCTGCGCTGGGTGTGCGGGGCGTATGTGGAGCTGATCCGCAACACCCCGTTCATCGTGCAGCTGTTCTTCATCTTCTTCGGCCTGCCTTCGCTGGGCGTCAAGCTCTCGCCCGAGACGGCTTCCATCATCGCGATGGTGCTGAACCTCGGCGCCTACGCCACCGAGATCATCCGCGCCGGCATCGAAGCCACGCCGCGCGGCCAGATCGAAGCGGCGCTGAGCCTGGCACTCAACCGCGTGCAGGTGTTCACCCGCGTGGTGCTGCCGCCCTCGCTCAAGCGGGTGTGGCCGGCGCTGGTGAGCCAGATCGTGATCGTGATGCTGGGCTCGGCCGTGTGCGGCCAGATTTCCACCGAAGAGCTGAGCTATTCGGCCAATGTGATCCAGGCGCAGAACTTCCGCACCTTCGAGGCCTACATCGTCGCCACGGTGATCTACCTGCTGCTGGCGATCTGCCTGCGCAAGGCGCTCAACTGGGCGGGGCCACGCTTCGTCTTCGGCCGATGACCGCGATGCCGCTCCACACCGCCGTCATGCTCGCGCAGGCGGGCATCCAGCACCACCAAAGCCATGCCCTGGATGCCCGCCTTCGCGGGCAGGACGGCCCCCTGCGTCACAGGCCGGTGGAGAGGGCTGAGCGGGGGCTTCGCGCAAACCTGAAAGAAACACCCCATGGTTGACTTCACGCTCTGGGACATCGTCCGCAACCTGCTGCTGGCCGCGCGCTGGACGGTGGTGCTCTCGCTCATCGCCTTCGTGGGCGGCGGCCTGGTCGGCCTGCTGCTGCTGATCGCCCGCATCGCGCGCCTGCCGGGGGCCGAGCGCTTCGTCGCCGGCTATGTCCAGGTCTTTCAGGGCACGCCGCTGCTGATGCAGCTGTTCCTGGCCTACTTCGGCATCGGGCTGTTCGGCATCAACGTCTCTCCCTGGGTGTCGGTGACGCTGGCACTCACGCTCTACACCAGCGCCTTCCTCACCGAAATCTGGCGCGGCTGCGTGGCCGCCATTCCCAAAGGCCAGTGGGAAGCCGCGCAAAGCCTGGCGATGAACTTCGGCGAACAGTTGCAGCACGTGATCTTTCCGCAAGCGCTGCGCATCGCCATCCCGCCCACCGTTGGCTTCCTGGTGCAGGTGATCAAGGGCACGGCCCTGGCGTCGGTGGTGGGTTTCGTCGAACTCACGCGCGCCGGCAACATGATCTCCAACGTCACCTACGCGCCTTTCACCGTCTTCGCCTGCGTGGCGCTGATGTACTTCGTGCTGTGTTACCCCATCAGCCTCTACGCCAAGTTCCTGGAGCGGAAGACACGATGAACCCCCTGCGCCGCTTCGCGGCTTCCCCCCGTCTTATCCTCTCCGGCGCGCCACGCGCACCTCAGCCATGAACGTTTCCACTTCCACCGAACCCCAGGCCCCCATCGTCCAGATCACGGCGCTGCGCAAGTCCTACGGCACGAACGAGGTTCTCAAGGGCATCGACCTGAAGGTCGCGCGCGGCGAGGTGATCGCCATCATCGGCAAGAGCGGCTCGGGCAAGAGCACGCTGCTGCGTTGCATCAACGGGCTGGAGGTGTTCCAGGAAGGCGCGCTCACCGTCGACGGCAAGCCGCTGCTCTACGACAGCCCCATGGCCATGCGCGAGCTGCGCCAGCACGTGGGCATGATCTTCCAGAGCTTCAACCTGTTCCCGCACCTGAGCGTGGGCCGCAACATCATGCTGGCCCCCACGCTGGTGAAAAAGACCGACAAGGTCGACGCCGCCGAGCACGCGCGCAAGCTGCTGCTGCGCGTGGGGCTGGCCGAAAAATTCGACGCCATGCCCGACCAGCTTTCGGGCGGCCAGCAACAGCGCGTGGCCATCGCCCGCGCCCTGGCCATGGAGCCGGCCGTGCTGCTGTGCGACGAGATCACCAGCGCGCTCGACCCCGAGCTGGTGGGCGAGGTGCTGCGCGTGGTGGAGAGCCTGGCCAACGAGGGCATGACGCTGCTGATGGTCACGCACGAAATGAACTTCGCGCGCAAGGTGGCCGACCGCGTGATCTTCATGCACCAGGGCCGCGTGCACGAAATGGGGCCGCCCGAGGTGCTGTTCGGCAACCCACAGACGCCGGAGCTGCAGCAGTTCCTGTCGTCGCTGAAGGACTGAGGCTCCGCACCGTCAAGCCGGCGAAGGGCCCCCGAGCCCTGCCGTCATGCCCGCGAAAGCGGGCATCCAGAACGCGCCCCAAGTCGCCTTGACAGGCTCACCAGCTGAACCAGAGCACCGCGAGCGACAGCAGCGTCACGGGCATCGCCACCAGCGCGTGGCGGCGCCAGTCGAGCGTGATGCCTTCGCGGGCGGCGAGGTCGGCCACGATCAGGTTGGCGATCGAGCCGACCAGCAGCAGGTTGCCGGCAAAAGTGCTGGCCAGCGCCAGCAGCACGCCGCTTTGCTGCGGGTCGCCGCCCAGATGCGGCAGCAGCAGCATCACGGCGGGCACGTTGGAGACCAGATTCGACAGCGCCGCGCTGGCCACCAGCAACGCGCCCGGATCGCTCAGGTGCACGCCGTGCGCCGCCAGCCAGGCCACGGCCTCGCCCGCCAGGCCGGTGTCCTGGAAGGCGTGATTCACGACGAACAGGCCGATGAAGAGCAGCAGCAGTTGCCAGTCGACGAAACCCATGACGTCGGCCGAATGCAGACGCCGGCTGAGCAGCAGCAGCGCGGCCCCGACCAGCGCGGCCACGTCGCGCGGCCAGTCGGTGAACAGGAACACCCCCATCAGCGCCAGCGCGACGCTCAGCCCCTTGACGGTCTGCCAGCGGTCGTAGGGCGGCTCTTCGGCCAGGGGCGCCACCGGCACCGCCAGCGGCCGCGCCAGCTCGGGGGCACCGCTGCGCGCGCCCGGCCCGAAGGCCAGCCAGGCCCAGAGCAGCCCCAGGCTCACGCCCACCGGCAGCAGCGCCTGGCGCACGAAATCGCCGAAATGCAGTTTCAGCACCGACCCGATCAGCATGTTCTGCGGGTTGCCGATGAGCGTGGCGGCCGAGCCGATGTTGGCCGCACACGCCAGCCCGATGAGAAAGGGCAGCGGATTGAGACCGCGCTGCAGACACAGCCGCGCGACCACGGGTGTCATGGCCAGGCAGATCACGTCGTTGGAGAACACGGCCGAGAGGCCCGCCGCGACCACGATGATCGCCGCCAGCAACCCGCGGCGCGACAGCGGCAAGGCGCCCACACGGCGGGTGACTTCGGTGTAGAAGCCGCCCAGGCGCATCTGCGCCGACACCACCATGAAGGCAAACAGCAGCACGATGGTGGGCACGTCGACCGCGCGCGCGGCCATCTCCACGCCTTCGCCGGTGATGGCGATCACGGCAATGGCGCCCAGCAGTGCCACGCCGGAGCGGTCCAGCCGCAGACGCGGCAGCCCCCCCAGGAACATGCCGAGATAGACGATGGCGAAAACAGCCACCACCCCCCAGTCGGTGGGCGGATGGGTGACCAGGGATTCGGGCAGGTTCATGGGCCGCGTCAGGAACGGGGTAAAGGGACCCGCATTGTCCGGCAAGCGCGACGGCCCCAGCGCCCGCCATGCCGCTGACACAGGGCGCCGATAAGATGCCGCACCGTCCACCCGATCACCATGAACCCTGCCCCTTCCGACACCCCGCCGCCAGTGCCGCTTTCGCAGGCCCTGCGCTACTGGCTGCGCCTGGGCTTCATCAGCTTTGGGGGACCGGCCGGCCAGATCGCGTTGATGCACCACGACCTGGTGGTGCAGCGCAGATGGATGTCGGAAAAGCGCTTTTTGCACGCGCTCAACTACTGCCTGCTGCTGCCCGGACCGGAAGCCCAGCAACTGGCCACCTACCTGGGCTGGCTGATGCACCGCACCTGGGGCGGTGTGCTGGCGGGGGTGTTGTTCGTGCTGCCGTCGCTGCTGCTGCTCACCGGGCTGTCATGGATTTATCTGGCCTTCGGCGACCAGCCCTGGGTGGCGGGGGTGTTCGACGGGATCAAGCCCGCTGTGACCGCCATCGTGCTGCAGGCCGCGCTGCGCCTGGGGGGCCGCACGCTGCGCAACCGCTGGCTGTGGGGCCTGGCCCTGGCCGCCTTTCTGGGACTGGCGGTGTTCCGGCTGCCTTTTCCGGTGATCGTGCTGGCCGCCGGCCTGGCCGGGTGGATCGGCGGGCGGCTGGCGCCCGCAGCCTTCCTGCCCGGCGGGCCGACGCCGCACGCGGCCGCCCCGGCCCCCGCAGCACCAGCGGCACTGATCGACGACCACACGCCACCCCCGCCGCACGCCCGCTTTCGCCTCGGTGGGTTGGCCCGGGTGCTGGCCGCCGGCGCCCTGCTCTGGGGCTTGCCCATGGGCCTGCTCACGGCCGTGCTGGGCTGGCAGCACGACTACACGCAAATGGCCTGGTTCTTCACCAAGGCGGCGTTCATGAGTTTCGGGGGGGCTTATGCCGCCCTGCCCTATGTGGTGCAGGGCGCGGTGGCGCAGTACGGCTGGCTCACGCCGGTGCAGGTCATGGACGGGCTGGCACTGGGCGAAACCACGCCCGGCCCGCTGATCATGGTGGTGGCGTTCGTGGGGTTCCTGGGCGGTTACGGCAAGGCCCTGCTCGGGCCCGAGCACCTGTTCCTGGCGGGCGCGCTGGCCGCCCTGCTGGTGACCTGGTTCACCTTCCTGCCGTCGTTCCTGTTCATCCTGGCAGGAGGCCCGCTGGTGGAGTCCACGCACGGGCGCCTGGGTTTTACCGCGCCACTGGCGGGCATCAGCGCCGCCGTGGTGGGCGTCATCGCCAGCCTGGCGCTGCTGTTTGCGGGCCACGTGTTCTGGCCCCAGGGCGTGTCGGGGCCACCCGATCTGGCGGCCATGGCGCTGGCGCTGGGCGCCGCGCTGGCCCTCATCCGGTTCCGGCGCGGCGTGATCGAGGTGATCGGCGTCTGCGCCCTGCTCGGGCTGCTGCAGCGGCTGGCCTGAAGCGCCCGCCGCTGCCGGGGCGTCAGCTCTGCAGCGCCGCCCACATCTCCTTGTCGCGCTCGGCCGTCCAGATGCGCGGGTTCTTGATGCCCTGGGCTTCGTCGTATGCCCGACTTACATCGAACGGCAGGCAGTGTTCGTAGATGAACACATGGCCGAACACCGGATCCATGCTCTTGCGGGTGTGGGCCATGGCGGCCTTGAGGTCCATGCCTGCGGCAGCGGCTTCCTTGCCGGCCTGGAACAGCGTGGTGACCCAGCGCTGGGTGTAGTCGAGCGCCTTGTTGACGTCGGCGTTGCCCTTCATGGCTTCACCGCGGCCCGGCACGATGAACTCGGCGTTGAGGGCGCGCAGCGCTTCGAGCGTGGCGGGCCATTCTTCGAGCTGGGCGTCACCGGTGTAGACGCCGGCTTCGTATTCCACCAGGTCGCCGCTGAACAGCACCTTCTCTGCCTCCACCCAGGCGATGGTGTCGCCGCGCGTGTGGCCCTGGCCCGGGTGCCAGATCTGCACCTTCACGCCACCCAGGTCCACCTCCAGCGAGCCCTGGCGGCCAGGCTGGCCGTCGCCGATCACCAGGGTCGGCCAGGTCAGGCCGGGCACAGAATCGGCGCCGCGGAACAGGCGCGGGAAGCGCTCCATCTCGCTTTGCATGTCCTGCGCACCGCGCTCGACGATCAGTTCGTAGGTGCCGCGGCTGGCGATGATTTCGGTCGCGCCTTCGGCCTTGTAGGCGCTCGCGCCCAGCACGCGCACGGCGTGGTAGTGCGTGAGCAGCACGTATTTGATGGGCTTGTCGCTGACGGTGCGGATCTTGGCGATCAGGTCCTGCGCCATGGCGGGCGTGGCCGTGGCGTCGCTGACCATGATGTACTGGTCACCGATGATCACGCCCGAATTGGGGTCGCCTTCGGCGGTGTAGGCCCAGCAATGCGCGCTGAGCTGTTCAAAGGTGATCTTTTTGTCGGCCAGGTCGGCCTGGGAAGCGAAGGCTTTGCTCATGGGGTGTCTCCAGGTGGGGTAGCAAGGACTGATGCGGATTATTTTACTTAATCGAAATCCATTACGAATGGGTAAACAATAACCCTGTGGCGCACAGGCCCGTTCCGCCGCTCAGCCCAGGCCTTTTTCCAGCAGCGTGACCACTTCTTCGGCGAAGGCGCTGTAGCTCATCTCGCCGCCGGGCCGCAACCAGGTGAAGGTCCAGTTGATCATGCCGAACAGCATCATGGTCAGCGCGGTCTGGTTGACCGGCGTGACCCGCTGCGGGTAGGCCCGGCGCAGGAAGCGGGTGAACGCCGCCACCACATCGCGCTGCCGGTTGAGAATCAGCTCGCGCTGCACCTCGCCCAGGAACTTGGTGTCCGACAGCAGCGCCACGTGGCGCGTGGCCGAGGTTTCGTATTCGGCCAGAAAGGCCCGCACCAGCTCGTGCAGGGCATCGCGTTCGTTCAGGTTCTTGCGCTGGGCACGCGCTTCGGCCTCACCGATCAGCGCCAGCAGCCGCTGGGTGTAGCGGTCGAGCAGGTCGAACAGGATCGCTTCCTTGCTCTCGTAATAGTGGTAGAGCCGGGCCTTGCTGGTGCCGCAGGCGGTGGCGATGTCGTTCATGCTGGCCGCCGGGAAGCTCTGCCGGGCGAAGCACTGGGCGGCGACGTCCAGGATTTCGTCGCGCTTGAGGTCGTGAAAGGCGGATTTGGGGCGGGCCATGAGGGGGCATTGTCCACCCCTGCGCCACCTGTGGTGTCACCCCTGAAAGACGCGGCGTTGGCCGGTCCGGCGCAGCAGGCCCCTACGTGCCCTGACCGGAGGGGCCTGCCTCGTCTCTGCTGGCGTGCGATGTGCGGGCCGGCTACGATGCCCGCATGGTCACCCGCCCCGTCACCGACCCCTTCGCGCTGCACGCCTGCGAACTGCTGGCCTGCCTGGGGCCGTGCAAGGCCACGCGCATGTTCGGCGGCTACGGGCTGTCGGTGGACGGCATGAACGTGGGCATCATCGCCTGGGACACGCTGTTTCTCAAGACCAACGCCGACACCGAGCCCACCTGGCTGGCGGCGGGCGCCCGCCCCTTTGCCTACGAGGCCAAGGGCAAGACCCTGCGGCTGCACTACCACACGCCCCCTGACGAGGCGCTGGAATCGCCCGCGCTGATGGCGCCCTGGGCGCGGCTGGCGCTGCAGGCCGCCGTGGCAGCGCGCAGCACCCCGCCGCGCCGAACCCGGCGGTCCGCGGCGCGCTGAAGCGGCAAAAAGCCGGTCGTCAGGGACGCAGCGATTCCAGCGGCGACAGCACACGGCCGCGCCCGGCCAGCAGCACATCGCCGTAACCGGCCAGCCCCCGCAGCAGGCGTGCCAGCGCTTGCGCCGACTGTCCGAGTGCGGCCGCCAGATCGCGGGCCGGTGCCCCGACCTCGCGGGCGAAACGCCCCGGTGCGGCGGAGAGCGCGCTGTCGTGCCAGTCGAAGCAGACGGGCGACGCATCGCCCGGCGTGGCGAGCGGCTCCATCACCAGGCGGGCACCCGCCGGCACGGTGAGCACATCGCCCACGCCCAGGAAATGGTCGCCCGCGGCCTCGGGCGCCACCCCTTCGACCCCGGCGTAGGTGACCCAGACCCGGCCGTGGCGGACGCGGAGCTGGGCCGTCTTCTGCGGGCACAGGGTCATGGCATGCCCGGGATGCAGACGCCACTGACCGGCGCGGGCGTGGGCCGGAACAGACAACGAAACAACACGATCGGTGGACATGACAGACTCCTCAGGCAGCATCAATATGGCACCGATCTTCGCCCGCTGCGCGCGCCGCGTCCAATGAAATGGCGATAAGCTATTGATTCGAGTTCCGCATCAATCCGCCGGAGACCACCCGATGTCGCTGCCCGCCAGCCACCCCCGCACCCGCCCGATCTCGGCCGGCCATCTGCGCGCCTTTGACGCCGTGGCCCGGCACCTGAACTTCCGCGCGGCGGCGGAGGAGCTGTCCCTCACACAAAGCGCCGTCAGCCGCCAGATCCAGGCGCTGGAGGACGAGGTCGGCACGCCCCTGTTCCTGCGCCACACCCGGGCCGTGGAACTCACCAGCGCGGGGGCCCAGCTGCTGCGTGCCACCGGCGTGGCGCTGGAGCGGATTGATGCGGCGGTGCGCCAGATCCGGCAGAGCGCCGGGCGCCGCAACGTGGCCATCACCACCTGGGCGTCGTTCGCGTCCATGTGGCTGATTCCGCGCCTCGAAGCCTTCCAGCGCGAGCACCCGGACATCGACATCCGCATCGACGCCACCGACGCCGCGGTGGACCTGGCCACGGCCGACGTCGACCTGGCATTGCGCTACGCCGTGCCGCAGTCGATCGGCGCGGGCGCGATCCGGCTCTTCGGTGAACAGCTCACCCCCGTGGCCAGCCCCTGGCTGCTGCGCGAGCAGCCGCTGCACAAGGTGGACGACCTGGCGCGGCACACGCTCATCGAAGCTGGCGACGCCCACCGCACGCGCCACCTCGAATGGCTGACCTGGCAGCGCTGGCTGGAACTGCACACCGTGCCCGCACCGGCCGCCCCGGCGCGCGGCAAGACGCGGTCGCGCCTGAGCCCCAAGCGCTGGCTCTATTTCAACTACGCCAACCAGATCGTGCAGGCCGCGCTCACGGGCCAGGGCGTGGCGCTGGCACGGCTGCCCCTGGTGGCCGAGAGCCTGGCCAACGGCGATCTGGTCGAACCGCTGCCCCGGGCCCGGCTGGACTCGCCCCTGGTCTACTGGCTCCTGGTGGCGCCACGCAGCGCGCAGCGCCCCGAGGTCAAGGCCTTCTGCGACTGGCTGCTGCGCGAGGCCGAGCGCACGCGGCAGGCCATCGGCGACGTGCCCGACCCCGACACGGTGGACCACATCGACTGAGTAACCGTCTTGGAAGTCAAGCGCTGTGAAGCGATTTGTCCCAAGGTTTGCCAGTTCGGACCATGGCATTGAGCGTGGTCAGCAGCTTGCGCATGCAAGCGACCAAGGCGACCTTGGGCAGC
>Ga0067045_1028280_pt1 | contig 37390 bp, 31 predicted proteins | sample TerdegcTABiofilm_FD_59184 | JGI IMG/M metagenome (GOLD analysis project Ga0067045, IMG submission 59184) | Combined Assembly of (Gp0054472, Gp0054536) Wastewater bioreactor microbial communities from Singapore -Terephthalate degrading...
ATGATATTCTATTAGCCCGAGATTTCTCTATGCATAAATATATATTTAATATAGATAAATTATCCACCATTATGGAAAAAACTGAAATATATTCTATTCCACTATTAAGAAATATTATTGAGTATCTGGAGCAGATGAGAGAGTATGTGGAAAGAAACGTAAATAGACAAATCCTTTCGGATAGATTATTTTTAAAATTGGTAGGTGAAGATTTTGAATAAGGTAGCTGGATTAAAGTTTCCTAAATCCAATATTATCTATTATTTTAAAATTGATGAAGCCTTGGAATTAAAAAGGGGTGATTTTTGTATAGTAGAAACTTCTCTTGGTTTGGATATTGGAGAGGTGATTATACCTTTTAAATATCTGGAAGAGAATGAACTGGGAGTGCCTTTAAAGAGTATTATTAGAATTGCCACTCCCGATGATTTAAAAAACTGGGAATTAATTAAACAAAAGGAAGAAGAATACTTATATATTTGTAAAGAAAAGATTAAAAAATACAATCTACCAATGAAATTATTAAACGTGAAAGTTTTATTTGATAATAGCCGGGCGATCTTTTATTTTATTTCTTCTGAAAGAGTGGATTTTCGGGAGTTGGTAAAAGATTTAGTTCAGACCTTTAAGACTAAAATTGAATTGAGACAGATAGGGGTAAGGGATGGTATTAAATTAATGGGGAGTATGGGAATATGCGGACGAGAAGTATGTTGTGTTTCCTTTATTCAGAAATTTAATCCCATTCACATAAGTATGGCGAAAACCCAAAAAATTGCCCTTAACCAGTCTAAAGTTTCTGGGATTTGTGGGAGATTAATGTGTTGTCTTTTCTATGAAAATGAATTTTATAAAGAATCTTTAAAAAAATATCCCAAGATTGGAAAGACTATAAATACTGAAAAAGGTAAGGGCAAAGTTGTAGAAATTAATGTTTTGAAGAAGTATCTGATCCTGGAGCAAGAAGAAGGGGAAACGAAAAAAATGATCAAGATAAGCGAGGAGGATTTAGAAAAGATATATTCCGAGAATAAGGATATACCTTACCAGGAAAGTGATTGATTTAATTATGCGGTGATTATTAATAACCTGACCCAATATAATATCCAGTAAAATCACCGATCATATTATTTTAATAATTGAGAAGATTAATTAAAAATTTAAATAGCTCGAAGATTAGTATTTGCTTATATAAAAGATAATTCTTATTTTTAAAATTATGATAAAACTTAATGCTAAAGAAAGAATAGAAGAATTGAACGGGAATGGATTAAAGATAATTCAGGCTATTGACCATTATCGCTTTTCTATAGACTCTATTCTCCTGGCTAATTTTATTCAATTGAAAAATTATGAAAAGGTAATAGATTTAGGAACCGGGAGCGGAGTGATTCCTCTTTTACTCTATGGTAAGAAAAAAGGATTATCCATCTTTGGGATTGAACTCCAGAAGGAATTAGCGGATATGGCTAAAAAGAGTGTAGAATTAAATCATTTGCAGAATTGCATTATTATAATGCAAGAAGATTTAAGAAAGTTAAAAGGTATCTTTAGAAGTGGCTACTTTGATGTAGTGGTGAGTAATCCCCCCTATATATCTCTGGGTCAGGGAAAGGTTAATCCCTCAGATAGTCGGGCAATCGCTCGCCATGAAATTAAGTGTGAGTTGGAAGATATCATCTCTATCAGTAATCATTTATTAAAGAATAAAGGAAGGATATATTTAATCTATAAGAGTAGTAAATTAAATCACCTTATTTTGACTTTAAAAAAATATAATATTGAAACAAAAATCCTTCAATTTATTCATTCTAATTTTCAAGAACCAGCTAATCTGGTTTTAGTGGGCGGAATAAAAGGTGGAAAAGAAGAATTAAAAGTAGAACCACCAATATTTCTACATAATCACCAAAAGGAGTAACTCTAAATACGAGAATTGAAAAAAGATAGTCAGCAAGAAAAGATTTTATATCTTTGTGGAACGCCGATTGGTAATTTAGAAGATATTACTTTAAGGGCTTTAAATATCTTAAAAGAAGTAGACCTAATAGCTGCCGAAGATACCAGACATACCCGTAAGTTGTTGAATCATTTTAAGATATCCACCCCGGTTACCAGTTATTATGAACATAATCAGGATAAAAAGGCACCCTATTTAATTGAAAAGATCAAAAGTGGCACTAAAGTCGCTTTGGTCTCTAATGCTGGCATGCCAGGTATCTCCGATCCAGGGTACCTATTAATTAAACTAGCCTTGCAGAACAACATAAAAATAGTGGTCATCCCGGGGGTAACCGCTTTAATCACTGCTTTGGTAATTTCTGGTTTACCCACCAATCAATTTATTTTTGCCGGTTTCTTACCTCGCCAGAGTTCAGAAAGAAAGAAATTTCTATCTAAGATGGTTAATGAAGAAAGAACCATTATCTTTTACGAAGCTCCACATCGCCTTACCAAAGTATTAAAGGATATCTTAATCATATGGGGAGACCGAAGAATTGCCCTGGCTCGGGAGTTAACCAAAAAATACGAAGAAGTTTTGAGGGGAACGATAAGTCAGGTTCTATCTACCTTAGAAGAAAATAGAATAAAAGGAGAGATTACTCTGGTTATTGAAGGTAAATTAAAAGAAGAGAAGATACAGAAAGAAAATCTCTCCTCAGTCAGTGAAAGTATAGTAGATTTTATGCGAAATTTAAAAAAAACAAAAACTTCCCACCGGGAAATTATTCGTCTAACCCGGGAAAGATTTGGTCTTTCTAAAAATATTATCTATAAAAAATTATTAGAATTAAAAGAAGAATTCGAATAATTCTATAAGAATGATGACCATGATGCTTATTTTTAATTTGAGTTAATACCATCTAAATACTTGGAGAAAGTGAACAAATTAATTATTCAGAAATGAATTAGAAAGGATAAAGACAATGATAGAAAAAGATACTTCTAAAAAGACTTTTTATATTACTACTCCTATTTATTATGTTAATGATGTTCCTCATATTGGGCATGCTTATACCACCATCGCTGCCGATGTGATCGCTCGCTATAAAAGACTCGCCGGGTATGAGGTATTATTCGCCACAGGAACGGATGAACATGGACAAAAAATTGCCCGTTCAGCAGAAAAGTTAAATTTAACTCCCCTGGAATTAGCTGATCAAGTGGTATTAAAATTCAAAAACCTCTGGCCTCTATTAAATATTAAATATGATGACTTTATCAGGACTACGGAAACTCGCCACATCCAGGTTGTTCAAAGACTCTTCAACTATCTATATCAGAAAGGAGACATCTATAAAGGAGTTTATGAGGGGTGGTATTGTGTCCCCTGTGAAACTTATTGGACGGAAACTCAATTAATCGATAAAATTTGTCCCTCTTGTGGAAGAAAGCTGGAGAAGATAAAAGAAGAGAGTTACTTTTTTCGGATGTCCAAATATAAAGAAAAACTTCTCTCCCACATCGAAGCCCACCCTGATTGTATCCAGCCTGAGGTGAGGAAGAATGAAATTATCAGTTTTGTGAAGAGCGGTTTAAAAGACCAGAGTGTTACTCGTACCAAAAAAAGCCTGCCCTGGGGTATAGATGTGCCTTTTGATGACGAACATGTAATCTATGTCTGGTATGATGCTTTAATTAATTATCTTACGGTAGCTGGTTATTCCCTTAACGAAGAAAAATTTAAAAAATTCTGGCCTGCGGATATTCATCTGGTAGGGAAAGATATTTTAAGATTTCATACGGTAATCTGGTTTACTATGTTGATGGCTGCAGACATTGAACCACCCAAAATGGTTTTCGCCCATGGTTGGTGGACTATTGAAGGAGAAAAGATGTCCAAATCAAAAGGTAATGTGGTAGACCCTTATGAAATGGTAGAGAAGTATGGCGCAGATGTTTTCAGGTATTTTTTAATGCGGGAAGTTTCTTTTGGGCAAGATGGCAATTTTTCTCCCCAATTATTAATTAAAAGAATAAACTATGATTTAGCTAATGACTTAGGAAATTTAGTAAGCAGGACCTTGGCGATGATTTCTCAATATTTCCATCGAGAAATACCTATAGCTAAAGGAAAAACAGGAAAGTATGAGGAAGAGTTAATAGATTTTTACCGACAGACCATCAATAATTATCATCGACAAATGAATAATTTAGAGTTGAATTTAGCTCTGGAGACGATCTGGCAATTTATTAGAAAGACCAATAAATATATTGATCAGACCGAACCCTGGGTCTTAGGGAGAAGTAGTGCTAATAGGGAAAGGTTATCTACTGTTCTTTACCATTTAGCTGAAGCAATTCGCTTATCTACTATCTTAATTCATCCCTTTATGCCGGTAAAGACACAGGAAATATGGAGGCAATTAGGATTAAAAAATAATCTGGAAGATGTTGACTTAGAAAAAGATGCTCAGTGGGGTAATTTACCCACTGCCTTAGTGATTGAACCAGGAGAGATCATCTTTCCCCGGATAGAAGTAAATATAAAAGAAAATAATGCATTAACTGAAAAAGGAGGGAGGGTAGAATTTATTACTTACGAAGAATTTAAAAAAGTAGACTTGAGAGTGGGAAGGATTGTGCAAGTAGAGGAGATAAGTGGAGCAGATAAACTTTTAAAATTAAAGATTGATCTGGGTACGGAAGAAAGGACTGTAGTAGCTGGAATAAAAAAACATTATTCGGAAGAAGAACTGGTGGGAAAGAAGATTATTCTAGTGAGTAATCTAAAGCCTTCCAAGATTAGAGGTATCGAGTCCCAGGGAATGCTTTTAGCTGCCGTGGAGAATCAGAAAATTGTACTTCTCACTATTGATAAAGATATTGCCGAAGGGAGTATAGTTAGATAGTTTAATAAATATTATTCAAGGAGGTAGATTAATGGCTGCTGAACAAAAAGGTAAAGAAGAAAAAGTCAAATCACTTTCTTTTCAGGAGACTATTAGTCGGAATCTAGGTATCCTCTTTTTGATCTTTATGGCTGCTATTATTTATTTTATGGTCTCCTTTCAGCAGGAAGTAAAAACCCTGCATCTTACCTTAGCCAAACAGATAGAGAGTCTCACTCAAGAAAACGAAAGAGTTAACCAACAACTTGGCAATTTGTTTTCTGAAATTAATAAAATTAGTCAGATTTCAATAGATCGCGACCAATTTACCGAAATCTATATGCAATTACAGGAATTAACCGGAATGATTTCTAATGAGGTAAAAAGAGAGTTTTATATTACTAAGATAGTGAAGGTAATCTCTCAACATAATAAAACTATGGAAAGCAAAGAAATATATGAGATAGCCAGAACTATTTACGAAGAATCACTGAAATACAATTTCAATCCTCTACTATTAACCTCTCTGATCAAGGTGGAAAGTAATTTTGATCCTCAAGTAGTATCTGATTCTTATGCCTACGGATTATGTCAGGTGAGAAGATTTATTGCTCCTGAATTAGCTGAAAAACTGGGTATTTCCTGGGATGGAGCAGAGAAAACCCTATTCGATCCTATTAAGAATATCAAAATTGGAACTTACTATCTATCCATTTTAAACAGGGATCTTGAAGATATTAACCTGGCTATCATTGCCTATAATCAGGGTCCTTATGCAGTGCAGGAGACTTTATCTCGGAGTATGGCTTTAGATGAGAATTACTTAAACAAAGTAATGGATTATTTTAACTCTTTAAGAGGCTTTAGCTTAGAAGAGATAACAGAAGAAAATAAAAACTAATCTAAGTAGAAAAAATAAAATCTTACTGGTAAATTTTTAAAAAGATCTTATAATATTAAAAATAGAAGAAGAGCTTTTTCGGGGCAGGGTGAAGGTTATTTAATTAACCTATTCCCGATCGGTGGTAAATCCTTAATGATCTTAATCATTAAAGAAAAGCCCACGAGTTAATTATTGAAGATCTAAATAATTAACCGATTTGGTGAAAGACCAAAGCCGACAGTAAAGTCTGGACGGAAGAGAAAGCGATAGGATAAAAAATATCCCCGAAGAAGTTTACTTTGACGGGGGTATTTCATTTTTGGATCAAGGAAGGATTATTTTCGGATATTTAAAGAAGTAAAAAGGAGTATCAAGATGAATATTAATAAATTAACAAGTATCTCTATTTTAATCGCTTTGTCTATTGTTGCTGGATATTTAATTCATTTCCCCCTTCTACCTCAGGCACCTTTTTTGTTGTATGATCCAGGAAGTGTATTTTTATTAATTGGTTCTTTTAAGTTAGGTCCCAAAACTGGTTTGCTAATGTGCTTAATTACTGCTTTACTTTTTGCCCTAATTACTGGGCAGGGAGGACCCTATGGTGCCCTGATGAACTTTCTGGCTACCGGCACTCTAGTCTTTGTTTCTTCACAAATTTATGGATTTTATCATACGAAAAAAGGAGCAATTTTAAGTTTACTCTTGGGAACCATCGCTATGACCTTGGTTATGATTCCCGCCAATCTAATTATTACTCCTCTTTATTTAGGAGTAGAGAGGGAGATAGTGAGCAATATGATAATTCCAGCAATTATTCCTTTCAATCTGCTGAAGGGGATGATCAGTGGAGTCCTGACTTTTTTATTATATAAAAAATTGTATCCTTTAATAATAAGTTAATAGATTAATTTGGTTATTTTTGCTATCCTATTGAAATAATTGTATAATAAAAAAAATTAAAAATAAAAAAGGGTAAAACCACATCTTGATTAGTTATTTATTTGGTTATCCAGATTTATCAGCAAGTTTAAGAATCATTCTTAACCAAACTAACCTTTAATAAACTTAATAATACCTATCCTATAATCTATGCCGGATAAGAAAGGGGAGGATTTTTACGAAAAAGGTAGCGGTTTTAATGGCTGGTGGCCGAGGGCAGAGGTTCTGGCCTTATAGTCGTTTTGATACTCCCAAACAGCTTCTCTCCATTAAGGGAGGAAATAGTATGATCAGGGATACTATCAATAGAATCTCTTCTCTAATTGATCTAACTGATATTTATATCTCCACTACTGAGGATCTTTTTTATAGCATCAAAGAAGTATTGCCGGAAATTGATTATTTAAATTATATTTTAGAGCCAGTAGGACGAGACACTGCTGCCTGTATAGGCTTATCGGCAGTGGTAATTTCTCACCGTTATAAAGATCCTAATACAATTATGATTATCTTACCAGTAGATCATCTGATTGGAGACCAAGAAAAATTTCAGCAGACCGTTAAGGTTGCTTGCCAGTTAGCTCAGGGTACTGGTAATTTAATTACTATTGGAATAAATCCTTCTCGCCCTGAGACGGGATATGGATATATCAATATGGGTGAAGAAGTGGCAAAAATAGAAGATATAAGCGCTTATAAGGTGAAAGAATTTACTGAAAAACCAGGTTTAGAATTGGCTAGAAAATTTTTACAGGAAGGAAATTATCTCTGGAATAGTGGTATATTTATCTGGACTTGCCAGGCTATTCTTGAGGCTATATCCAGAGAATTACCTCATCTCTATCAAGGTCTGCTGCAGATAAAGGAAAATCTAGGAACTTTGGAAAAAAAAGAAGTAGTAAAGAAGGTATTTGATGATTTAGAAAAAATATCTATAGACTATGCCATTATGGAAAAGGTGACTAATCAATTAGTAGTAAAGGGTAATTTTAAATGGGATGATATCGGTTCCTGGACCTCTATGGAAAGAATATCCCCCCGAGATGAAGATGGTAATATAATTCAAGGTGATTACGAAGGAGTAGATACCAGGAACTGTGTGGTGATCAATGATGAAGGATTGATGGTCACCATTGGGCTTTCTGATCTGGTGATAGTCTCTATTGGAAAGATAAAATTGATTTATCCCAAAAACCGGGAAGGTGATTTAAAAAAGATTATCCAGAAGATATCTAACCATGAAAAATACAAGAATTACCTCTAAAAAAAGATTTTCTTTGTCCCCTTTCCAGGATAATTAATAATGTTTAGATTCAAGACTAAAGATGCTTTAAGCATTTATTTTACAATTTTTTGAATTGAATGGAAATATTATTTGACATTAGAAATAATTTATGTTATTTTACAAATCGAAAAAATAGACTCTTATCTAGAGTTGGTGGAGGGACGGGCCCTACGAAACCCAGCAACCTGCAATGTTATCGAAAGACATTGTGTTGGTGCTAATTCCCGCGGAAAAAAATCCGAAAGATAAGAGGCAGATTTACTCTACCTCTTCGAAACGGAAGAGGTTTTTTATTTTAAAAAAAGGAGATGTTTAGATTGAAAAAATATTTTTTTACCTCTGAATCAGTAACCGAAGGTCATCCGGATAAGATTGCCGATCAAATTTCTGATGCCATCTTGGACGCTATCTATGAAAAAGATCCTTATGGTCGAGTGGGGGTAGAAACCTTGGTAGCGACCGGATTGGTCTTAGTAGCTGGGCAAATAACTACTAAATGCTATGTGGATATTCCCCGTATTGTTCGTCAGGTGGTAAGAGATATTGGTTATACCAGAGCAAAGTTCGGTTTTGATGCTGATACCTGTGCTGTTTTAACTTCTATTGATGAACAATCTGCGGACATAGATTTAGGAGTAAGCCAATCTTTCGAAATAAAAGAAATTAAAAAAGTAAAGGATGAACTGGAAGCTATTGGTGCTGGAGATCAGGGAATGATGTTTGGATATGCCTGTAGGGAAACACCGGAACTAATGCCTCTTCCCATTATTATGGCCCATAAATTGACTTATCGTTTGGCTGAGGCAAGAAAAAAGAAGATTATCCCTTATCTGAGACCAGATGGAAAATCCCAGGTCACTGTGGAGTATGAAAATGGAGATCCCCGGAGGATAGAAGCGATAGTCATCGCTGCCCAACATCATCCGGATGTGGACATCGAGACGATTAGGAAAGATATTAGAGAAAAAGTTATTGATTATGTTATTCCTGAAAAATATATCGATCAGAAGACTAAAATTTTCATTAATGCTACCGGCAGATTTGTTATTGGTGGTCCTCAGGCAGATACTGGACTTACTGGTAGAAAGATAATAGTTGATACTTACGGAGGAGTAGGCAGCCATGGTGGTGGTTGTTTTTCCGGAAAAGACCCTACCAAAGTAGATCGGTCGGGTAGCTATGTAGCCAGATACATTGCGAAAAATATCGTGGCTGCTGAATTAGCAGATAAATGTGAAATACAGATTGCTTATGCTATTGGCGTCGCTCATCCTGTTTCTGTTATGGTAGATACCTATGGTACAGAAAAAATTCCTCATGATAAAATTTTAACTATGGTTAATAAAATATTTGATTTGCGTCCCGAAGCCATAATTCGGCATTTGAATTTAAGAAGACCAATCTTTAAAAAGACTGCTGCCTATGGTCATTTTGGTAGAGAAGATGATGATTTTACCTGGGAAAAGACCGATCAAGTAGAAGTATTAAGAAAAGAAGCCGGAAGGGGATAATAATAGAGCGGTACAGATATTTTAATCAGCAATATATCTTTGCATAGTCAGTCCAGGGGAGAATAACGGTTCAATTTGAATTTTTCTTAAAATGTTCAGGAAGGAAACTTCGGTAATTTGAAAAGATCGTTAAGAGTAAAAAAGGAAATAAAAGAACGATTAAAAGAGGGGCCATTATTATTAGATGGAGCAATGGGTACTATGCTCCAGAGTTATGGCTTATCTTCGGGTGCCTGTCCCGAAGAATGGAATTTATCTCATCCTCAAGTAGTAAAAGAGATTCATCGGTTATATCTCCAGGCGGGTGCAGATATAATTCTGACCAATACTTTCGGAGCAAGCAGGATTAAATTGAATAATTTTAAATTAGGAGATTATATCAATAAGATTAATGAAGCTGCCGTTAAACTGGGCCGGCAAGCTATCCAGGAAGAAAAACTTAGAAAGAAGAAGATTTTTCTGGCTGCTTCCCTGGGACCTACGGGCAAGATATTAGAACCTTACGGTAACCTCAAGAGGCAAGAATTATATGATAATTATCGTGAACAGGTATTTATCTTGCATCAGGAGAAGATAGATTTGTTAATCCTGGAGACTTTTTATGATTTAGAAGAAATTAAACTTGCTCTAAAGGCAGCCAAAGAGAGTTCTGATTTAATGGTAATTGCTTCTATGACCTTTAATCAAGATTTAAAGACTATCTATGGCATTACTCCAGAAAGGGCAGTAAAGGAATTAGAGGAAGAGGGAGCCGATGGAGTGGGAGCTAATTGTGGAGTAGGGCCAGAAATTTTATATCCCGTATTAGAAATAATGAAAAAATTTAGCAATTTGTATTTAATGGTCGAGCCAAATGCAGGTATACCAGAAATTATCCAGGAGAAGATTGTCTATCCCACCAGTCCGGAAACGATGGCTCTTTATGCGGAGAAATTTATTCAGCTGGGAGTGAAGTTAATCGGAGGTTGTTGTGGTACTACTCCTTTGCATATTAAGGCAATATCTGATAAAATTAAAAAATAAAGAAAACTTTTTAAAATTAATACCATTATTATTTTAGTTTAAGGAGATTTGCTCTTTATGGAATTAAATAAATTATTAAACATAGCTAAAGAGAGAGATGCTTCTGATTTACATATTACCGTAGGGGTTCCTCCTATTCTCCGCATAAATGGTGATTTGAAAAAATTAAATCTTCCCGAATTAACTGCGGAGGATATTCATGGGATGATTCTTGGCATCTTAAACGAGGAACAAAAAACTAAATATGAGAAGAATTATGAATTAGATTTTTCCTATGAGTTGAAAAATGTTTCCCGTTTTAGAGTGAATATTTTTCGTACTCGAAAAGGCGAAGCTGCCCCCTTTAGATTAATCTCCGAAAAGATAAAATCTTTAGAAGAATTGAATTTACCTAAAGAATTAACTTATTTCATCAAAAGACCCAAAGGATTTGTCTTGATTACTGGTCCCACTGGAAGTGGAAAAACTACTACGCTGGCTACCTTGATAGATATGATTAATAAAGAACAATATAGACATATTATTACTATAGAAGATCCTATCGAATTTATCCATCAACATAAAAATTGTATTATAGATCAAAGAGAAATTGGCTCACATACCCACTCTTTTGCCAGTGCCTTGCGCAGTGCCTTAAGAGAAGACCCGGATGTCATTCTGGTAGGAGAAATGAGAGATTTAGAGACTATTTCGATGGCAGTTACTGCGGCTGAAACCGGTCATTTAGTATTTTCTACCTTACATACCAATAATGCTGCTGAAACGGTAGAGCGAATTATTAATGTTTTCCCCCCTCACCAGCAAAGTCAGATCAGAACTCAGATTGCCGAATCCCTTTTGGGTATTGTAGCCCAAACCCTGTTACCCACTATTGATGGCGAGGGGAGAGTCCCGATTATTGAACTAATGATTGCTACCCCGGCTATCAGAAATATAATTAGAGAGAATAAAATACATCAAATGGCTTCCATTATTCAGATGAGTAAAAATGAAGGAATGATCAGTCTAGATCATTCTTTAAAGAGCATGCTCCTTGAGGGTAAGATTAGTCGGGATGAGGCTATCTTAAGAGCGATAGATAAAAAGGAATTTTTTCAGAAATAATCTGGATTAAAAAAGATAAGAATTATTTTTCCAGATTAAAAGAATTTATTTCATTTTTCAAAAAAATTGATTTTTTGTGGTGAATTATATAAAATTACTTTTAATAAGTAATAGGCAAAATTTAAGATAAATCAAAAATCAGGAGAGTAGAAGATTTTGCATCAGCTCAGAGAGAAATCTTCCAAAGACCCCTGGTGGAAAATAAGTTGAAATAAATTTTTCTAAATATTGGTAAACTTATTCGGCTGGCTACCGTTAAGCAGCTCTCAAGTGGAAGGTGAAAATTGTCCTTCAAACAGGGTGGCACCGCGAGAGATACTCGTCCCTGATAATACTTTGTTAGTATTGTCAGGGTTTTTTTATAATAAAAAAAATTTTATTGGTTTTGCATCTATAAATTATTTAGCTAGGAGGGATTCTTCTGATGAACAAAAAAAGGAAGACTTTAAAAGAAAATGCTAAATTAGGCGAAATTTTAATTTATTATAAAATCATCACTCCTCCCCAATTAAAAGAAGCACTAAATACCCAAAAGAAGACTGGGAAAAGGATAGGAGAGATTTTGATGGAAAAAGGCTGGATTAATCAGGATGAAATAAACTGGACTTTAGGAAAGCAATTAGACCTTCCTTATGTTCACATAAATTTAGAGAATATCAATAAAGAATTGTCTTTAAAGATACCCGAATATACTTTGAGAAAATTTAATTTTTTACCCTTAATTGAGCTGGATAAGGATATTACTGTGGCTATGGCTGACCCAACCGATGAGGAAGCCAAACAAGCTATTAGTCAAATCATAGGAGGAAGATTAAAAGTAGTCCTGGCTTCCTATAAAAATATAAGAGAGACTATAGATTTGCTCTTTAAAAAGAACTAGAAGTTTAAAGAAAAGCAAGATTTTTTATAGAAAGGTGGTTTGTTATGGAATTAAATGAGTTATTATATTTAGCCAAAGAAAATGATGCATCAGACTTGCATCTTAATGTGGGGGTTCCTCCCGTTATTCGGGTGAATGGCAAACTGGTTAAATTAAAGTTTCCCGAATTGACCAGGGAAGAGACTCATCGTTTAATTTATAGTATCCTGGATGAAAGACAGAAGAATGACCTGGAAAGAGCTGGTGAATTAGATTTATCCTATGAATTAGAAAAAGTTTCTCGCTTCCGGGTAAATTTATTTAAACATCGGCGAGGAGAAGGCGGGGCTTTCCGATTAATTCCAGAAAGAATAAAATCGCTTTCGGAATTAGGATTACCATCTGTTCTATCCAATTTTTGCGAAAAAGATAAAGGTTTTGTGTTAATTACTGGACCGACAGGGAGTGGAAAATCTACCACTCTGGCTGCCCTCCTGGATATCATTAATAATAACCGCTATGATAATATCATTACTATTGAGGACCCTATTGAATTTATCCATCATCATAAAAACTGTTTGATTACTCAAAGAGAAGTAGGCGCTCATACTAAAACCTTTGCCGGCGCCTTGCGCAGTGCCTTGAGAGAAGATCCGGATGTTATACTAGTTGGAGAGATGAGAGATTTAGAAACTATTTCTATGGCCCTTACCGCTGCTGAGACCGGGCATCTGGTATTTTCTACCTTACATACCATTAGTGTCTCCGAAACTGTGGATAGAATAATTGATGTCTTTCCACCTTATCAACAGAATCAGGTAAGAATGCAATTAGCTGGTTCTCTTCTGGGAGTAGTTGCTCAAACCCTTTTACCTACTCTGGATGAAAAAGGACGGGTACCGGCTTTAGAAATAATGTTTGCCACTCCGGCGATCAAGAATTTAATCAGGGAAAATAAGACCTATCAGATTCAGTCTATAATTCAGATTAGCAAAAAAGATGGTATGCAAAGTCTGGATCAATCTTTAAAGGATTTATTAATGGAGGGAAAGATCAGACGAGAAGATGCCCTCAGAAAAGCTGTTGATAAAAAGGTATTTGAAAAAGAACAGTATAGTTACTAAAAGTAAATTTACTCTAAGGGGGAAGGTATGATTATTAAATTACCTAAAGGAACGCAGGATATTTTACCGAAAGATATAGAAAAATGGAATTATACAGAGAAGATCATCAAAGAAGTATCGACCAGATTTGGTTATCGAGAAATAAGAACACCCATTTTTGAATATACTGAGCTCTTTGCCCGCGGAATCGGGGAATCAACTGATATTGTTACTAAAGAGATGTTTACCTTTCTGGATCGGAAAGAACGAAGTCTTACCTTAAGACCAGAAGGGACTGCTCCGGTGGTAAGGGCTTATCTGGAACAGAAAATGGACCGTTTATCTCCGGTAACTAAACTATTTTACCTAGGCCCGATGTTCCGTAGTGAGAAACCTCAGGCTGGAAGATTTAGACAGTTTCATCAATTTGGAGCCGAAATAATCGGAACTATCTCTCCTCAAGCGGATGTAGAAATCATCTTTCTTTGCCTGGAAATATTTCGCGAATTAGGTCTAAAGAATTTGAAGATTTTAATTAATAGTGTGGGTTGTAAAAAGTGTCGTACTCTCTACATAAAGGAATTAAAAGATTCTATTCAAAAAGAGATAGATAATCTATGTCCGGATTGTCAGGAGAGATATTATAAAAATCCTTTAAGGATTTTGGATTGTAAAAAGGAGACCTGTCAAGGGATTATTAAAAGGGCTCCGATAATTACTCAATATCTTTGTCCAGAATGTCAGAAACATTTTCAAGAGGTTAAGCAATACCTGGATATTTTGAAATTGAAATATCATATACAGCCAAGACTGGTCAGGGGTTTTGATTATTATACCAAGACTGCCTTTGAAATAATCTGTACTGAACTAGGAGCCCAAAATGCTATCGGGGGGGGAGGTAGATATGATAATTTAGTGGAAGAGTTGGGGGGTAAACCTACTCCAGCGGTAGGCTTTGCTGCCGGGATAGAAAGGACTATTCTAGCCTTGCAACAACAGAATATAGAGTGGAGTGAAGAGGGAGGAACTACCGTTTTTATAGCGAAAATTAAGGAAGAAGAAAATCTACTAGCCTTTGAGTTGCTCCAGAAGATAAGAAGTGCTGGAATATCTGCTGAAACTGACTATTCCTCTCGAAGCTTGAAAGCCCAGATGAGGCTGGCGGATAGACTGAAGGCTAAGTATACCATAATTCTCGGTGAGGAAGAATTGTCCCGAGATAAAGTTCTCCTTAGAAATATGCAAACCAAAGAACAAAAAGAGATTGAAATTACCCAGGTAATTAGAGAATTAATGCTCTCTGCATCAGGTTCATAGTTTTTATTTCGATAATTTTTAAAAATCATTATAAAGTGAGTTAAAGAGTTAAAGGAGTGATAAATATATGCACATTATCCGTATATCGGAAATTCATAATTATGAAGATCAAGAAGTAGAAATAAGAGGTTGGTTATATAATAAACGTTCTAGTGGTAGTATAAAATTTTTAATCCTTAGAGATGGTTCGGGTTACCTTCAGGCCACTATGATTAAAAGTGAAGTAAAAAGTGACCTCTTTGAACAAATAGAGGACCTGGAATATGAATCTGCCGTGAAGGTAACCGGAAAGGTAAGAAAGGAGAAGAGGGCTCCCCTGGGGTTTGAAATATTAGTAAAAGATTTAGAAGTAGTACATAGAGCTCAAAAAGATTATCCTATTTCCCTAAAAGAACATGGAGTTGGATTTTTAATGGAATATCGACATCTATGGTTAAGGACCCCGAGACAGAATGCCATTTTACAGGTTAGGGCAGAAATAATTAAATCTATCCGGAATTTTTTAGAGCAAGAGGGTTTTATCTTAATGGACGCTCCCATTTTAACCCCTGCTGCCTGTGAGGGTACTACTACTTTATTTGAGACCAATTATTTTGACGATAAAGCGTATTTAACGCAAAGTGGTCAATTATACAATGAAGCCAATGCGATGGCTTTTGGCAAGGTATATTGTTTTGGTCCGACCTTTCGAGCAGAAAAATCAAAAACCCGCCGACATTTAATGGAGTTCTGGATGGTAGAACCAGAAGCGGCTTATGTAGAACTGGAAGAAAATAACGAAATTCAGGAGAGACTAATCATTTATATAGTACAGCAGGTATTAAAGCATAGGAAAGCAGAATTGGTTTTGCTGAAGAGAGATCTAGCCAAATTAGAAGTGATTCAGAGTCCCTTCCCTCGCTTATCCTATGACGAGGCGATAAAGATTTTAAAAGAAAGAGGGAGTGCGATAGAATGGGGAGATGATTTTGGAGGTGATGAGGAGACCATTATCTCTCAAAATTTTGAAAAACCCGTCTTCATTCATCACTATCCAGCCAAATGCAAAGCTTTTTATATGCAACCCGATCCCCAAAGGCCAGAAGTAGTACTGTGCGCTGATTTAATAGCTCCCGAAGGATATGGAGAGATAATTGGTGGCGGGCAAAGGATTGATGATTATCACTTGTTACTTCAGAGAATAGAAGAGCATAATCTTCCTCGGGAGAATTATGAATGGTATTTAGATTTAAGGAGGTATGGCTCAGTACCTCATTCTGGTTTTGGTCTGGGAATTGAAAGGACTGTAGCCTGGATTTGTGGTTTAAATCATGTGCGGGAGACTATTCCTTTTCCCCGGATGTTAAACAAGATTTATCCCTGAGATAACTTAGACTAAATTAAGATTAATATTTTAGAAGGAAATAAAAGCTGATGATAAAGGAGACCAATGAAATGGTAAAAAGATCAGGTCAATGGATGGACCCTATGGGTACCTGGAGAAGGACCCATTCTTGTGGAGAACTAAATAAGAGTGATGTAGGAAAAGAGATTATTCTGATGGGGTGGGTGCAGAGCATCAGAGATCATGGTGGATTGATCTTTTTAAATTTGCGCGATAGAATGGGAATAACTCAGATTATTCTTGATCCTTCTGAAGCTCAGGAGGCATATAGAAAAGCTCGTCAATTGAAAGATGAATATGTTATCGCGGTAAAAGGTATAGTAGCCCCGCGTCTAAAGGGTTCAGAAAATCCCCATCTGTCCACCGGGGAAATTGAGGTAAAAGCAAAGCAACTAAAAATATTAAATACCTGCGCGAATTTGCCCTATCCGATTGATGATAAGTTTACGGTTAACGATAATCTTAGATTAAAATATCGTTATTTAGATTTAAGAAGACCCAGAATGCAAAGGAATATTCGCTTACGGCATCAAATCTGTTTAGAGATAAGAAAATTCTGGGATAGTAAGGGATTTCTCGAGATAGAAACCCCCTTTTTAACTAGTAGTACTCCAGAGGGGGCTAGAGATTATATTGTTCCCAGTAGAGTAAATCCTGGCAAGTTTTACGCCCTCCCTCAATCACCGCAACTTTTTAAGCAATTATTGATGATCTCTGGTTTTGATAAATATTTTCAGATAGTGCGATGTTTTCGGGATGAGGATTTAAGGGCTGATCGATCACCAGAATTTACTCAATTAGATATCGAAATGTCTTTTATCGATCGAGAAGAAATCTTTAATTTAGTAGAGCAGATGATGGTCCATTTATTTAAAACATTGTTTAAAAAAAGAATTAGCACACCTTTCTTGAGAATGGATTATCAAGAAGCCATTTCTAAATACGGTTCAGATAAACCCGATCTAAGATATGGGATGGAGATTAATGATTTAACCGAGATATTTTCCCGGAGCTCCTTCCCGATTTTTCAGGAAGTATTAAAAAACCAGGGCAAGATTGGAGCTATTAAAGTAGAAGGGGATCAATCGTTTTCGCGCAAAATGCAGGAGGAACTAAATTTATGGGTGACTAATTATGGTGCAAAGGGAATATTTTTTATAAAGTTTAAAAATGAGCAGGAAATTCAATCTTCTCTGGTTAAATTCCTTTCTCCCGAAGAAATAAAAAGGATAAGGGAGGAAACAAAAGTGCAAAATGGGGATACTCTTTTATTGATCGCTGATCAGCAAGAGGTAGTTTACCAAAGCCTGGGGAATTTGAGAATTAAATTAGCTAATGATTTGGGATTAATCCATCCAGAAGAACAAAAAAATTGTTTTCTGTGGATAATCAACTTTCCTCTCTTAATATTTAACCCGGAAGAAAAAAGATATGAATCAGTTCATCATCCCTTTACTGCTCCCTTAGATGAAGATCTGGAATTTTTAGAGAGTAGTCCCGAGAAAGTACGTTCTAAAGCTTATGATTTAATCTGGAATGGAAATGAAGTTGGTGGAGGTAGTATTAGAATTCATGATTCAAAAATTCAAAGCAGGGTATTTAATCTCCTAGGTATGGATAGCAAAAAGGCAGAGCAAAAATTTGGGTTTTTATTACGAGCTCTAAAATACGGTGCCCCTCCTCATGGAGGTATAGCTTTTGGATTGGATAGGTTAGCCATGCTTCTTAGTGGTTCTTCTTCCATTAGAGAAGTAATTGCTTTTCCCAAGACTCAGAAAGCTGCCTGCCTTTTAACTGATGCACCTTCTGAGGTGGAGGAAGCACAGTTAAAAGAATTACATATTAAATTAGATTTATAGAATAAGTTGGTCTAATGTTTTAATCTTCCAGTAGACACTAATTTGATCAACTAGATTTTCTTCTTTAGGAGGATAATAATTTAATATTGAAAGATATAATAAATTATGATAATATTATATTATCAAAAGCAAGTAAATATACCCTGCTGTGCTCGTGTTGGCTAATGAAGTTTTGACCCAACAACTTATAATTAGGGGATCGAACTCTAAATGTAGCATGTATGCCTGAGGTTTATTACCCCTCTGCTGAGGTTGGTAAATACCAAATGTTAACTTATTTAGTTAACGCGGAAACATAAAGCATTTAGGTAGATACCCACCTGTTTGAGGACAGGTATCAAAACCTAAAGCCCACGGTATGGCGGGGTTTTATAATTTTGACAAGAATAGTTAAAATAATATATTATATAAGCATTAAAAAATCTCCCAGTTATCCTGAAAAGATTGACTTAAAAGAATAAGTATACTTTTTATTTTATTCCAGAAAAGGATAATCAATCTGAAGAGTATAATTGAAGTTTAGGTATGAATAAAGAAGAAATACGAAATGCTATTTTACAAAAAAGATTAAGTCTTACGGCAGAAGAAGTAAAGGAAAAAAGCCAACAAATTTTTTTTCATTTATATCATACTCCTGAGTTTATTAAGTCCTCGAAGATTATGTTTTATGTGGCCACCAAAAGTGAAGTCCAGACCGAAGAAATGATTAAATCTTCCCTTGCGGAAGGAAAGAGAATTTTTGTTCCAGTTATATCTAAAGATTCTATTGATCTCTGGCCTTCTCTAATTCTCGATTTTGATGAGGAATTAACCAGGGGAAGAATGGGAATCTGGGAACCTAAAAAGGAATATTTTCGTTTTTTTCCCCCTACAGAGCTTGAGCTTATTATTATGCCGGGAATTGCCTTTGACATCAGGGGGAATAGAATTGGTAGAGGCCTGGGATATTATGATCATTTTTTAAGCAAAGTGAGTCCCTTAGCTCATCTTATTGCTTTATCCTTTGAAATTCAGATAGTAGAGCATTTACTTCCTGAAAAGAATGATATCCCGGTACATAAAATAATTACCGAAAAAAGAATTATAGATTGTCTGAATTATCCTAGATAAAAAAAGCTAATTTTTTGCCTATAATCAGGTAGGCAAATCAAGGGAAGAATCTATTATTTTTTAAACGAAAAGCTTAAATATAATTTTTTATATGTTATAATTATATAATATAATAATACTAGAAAAGGAAGGAAGTAAAAGGCAATGGAGCAGAATAATCATCCCGTAGAAATAAACGAAGAAAATGCCAGCAGTCCAGAAGAAATAAAAGAGATTTTTAATGAATCTTTAGATATGATGAAACAGATAAAAAGGGGAGATATAATTAAAGGAAAGATTGTAAAGGCTACTGAAGATGGGTATTTTTTAGATTTAAACTATAAGATGGAAGGATTTCTTCCTAAAAATGAAGAATCTCTTTTCTCCCGGGAGAATAAAATTATTACCAATGCCTTAGAAGTGGGAGAAGAAATTTATGTCTATATCAATAGTCTGGATGAAAAGAATGGACAGATTATTTTATCTAAGGAAAGGGCAAAATACATTCAATTATGGGAAAGATTAAACGACCTCTACCGGAAGAAAGAAAAGATAAATGCCGAAGTGATAGATAAAAATTCTGATGGTTTAATTGTAAATCTGGGATTGAAGGCCTTTGTCCCTCGCACTCATATCGAAACGAAGATAGTCCAGGAAAAGGATTTAGATAAGTATGTGGGTAAAAAATTAGATTTTGTAATCTTAGATTTAGATAAAAGTAAAGATAAGGTAATCTTATCTCACCGTCTCATCTTAGAAAAGGATCGTCAGGCCCTGCTTAAAAAAACACTAGCCAACTTGCAGATTGGTAAGATAGTAGACGGGACCGTAAAAAACATCACTAATTTTGGAGCCTTTGTCGATATTGGAGGAATAGAGGGACTGCTTCATGTTTCGGAGATTACTAGACGAGAGATGAAAGATGCCACTAAATTGCTTAAAGTAGGTGACCAGATTAAAGTAAAAGTAATTGATTTTAATAAGGAAAAGAATAAGATCTCTTTGAGTATCAAACAAATCATCCCAGATCCCTGGGAGAATATTCAGGACAAATATGCCGTAGGTGATGAAATTGAAGGAAGGGTTATCTCGATTAAGGATTATGGAGCCTTTATTGAAATTGAGGAAGGGCTTAATGGTTTATTACACGTCTCCGAAATGGCCTGGAGCTATGTGAAAAAGCCTTCTGACTTAATTAAAGAAGGAGAATTATTAAAGTTAAAAATTCTAGAAATCGATAGGGAAAAGAAGAAAATAGCGCTGGGCTTGAAACAAATGTTACCTGATCCCTGGGAAGATATAGAAAAAAAATATCCCCTGGGAGCGATAGTAAAGGGTAAGATTACCCAGATAACCTCTTATGGAGCCAATGTCGAATTAGAACCGGGAGTAGCTGGAGTAATTCATTTATCGGAAATCGACTGGCAATATATTGAAAAACCTTCGAATATCTTAAAAAAATATATGGTACTTCCCTTAAAGGTAATTGAGATTGATCGAGATGCTCATTTAATCTTTTTAAGCAGGAAGAGAACCTTGCCCAATCCCTGGGAAGATATTGATAAAAGGTATAAAAAAGGTGCAGTGGTAAAAGGCAAAATATCGAGAATAAAGGATTTCGGGGCTTTTGTACAACTGAATTCCGATACAGAGGGTTTTATTCCCGTTTCGGAAATCGATTGGAAAAAAGTGAATCACCCCAATGAACAATTAAAAAGGGATAAAGAATATGATTTTAAAATCATTGATGTTGACAAAGAAAAACTAAAAATCACTTTAAGCCGAAAAAGACTATTCCCCGATCCCTGGGAAGAGATTAAAAAGAGATATCCAGTGGGCACCCTGAAAGAGGGAAAGGTCATCAAGATCACTGATTTCGGGGTATTTATCAATTTAGAAGAAGGGATAGATGGCTTAGTTCCCTTAGCCGAAATATCACCACAGAGAGTGGAAAACCCAGCCAGTATTTTAACCGTGGGGGAAGAAGTATTAACTTTGGTTACTAAATTAGATAATAGAAGAAGAAAGATCAGTTTAAGCATAAGAAAGGCAGAAAAAGAAGAAGAGAGGCAGTTTTTAAAAGAATATAATCGTAAACAGAGCGAAGATAGAATATTGTTGAAAGATATATTTGGGGATTTATTTAAAAATAAGCTAAAAGAGAATAAATAAACGAAGTTAATAAAATATATAAATTTCGCTTAAATTATTTTGGCTTTTTATTTTTTATAGATAGATAAAGACAATTAAAAAAGAGATAAATGATAAAAATAAAGAATAAATTTGGTGATAATGATGGAAAAGATTAGAAAAGGATATACTAATAAAAAACTGGGGGAGATATTAGTAGGTCAAGGAATGATCACTCCCCAACAATTAGAAAAAGCCCTGAAATATCAACAGGAAGGAAATAATAAGAAGCTGGGAGAGATATTGATCGGGATGGGAGTTTTAACCAAAGCAGAATTATATGAGGTCTTACAGAATGTTTATGAGACTGAATATGTGGACCTGGCAAATCTGGTCATAGATCCAGAAGTTATTTCTATTATTCCCGAAAAAATTGCTTGGCAATTTAATCTAATCCCCATCAGTAAAAATCAGGACGAATTAGTTATCGCTATGGCTAATCCTTTTGATGTACATGCCATTGATTACGTAAAAGACCTTACTCGAATGAAAAAGATCAAGAGTGTATTAGCTCATGAAGAAGATGTAATTAATGCCATCAATAGCTATTATAAACTGGGAGAATATGAAGATATTCTCAACAAATTAGATACCGAGGTAATCCTTAAAGAAGAGGAAAAGGAAGAAGACCTTCGGGAATTAGAAGCCATAAGCAAAGAAGCACCGGTAATTCAATTAGTAAATATGTTAATTGTTCAAGGGGTAAAAGATCGGGCAAGTGATATTCATATCGAACCCACTGAAATGGGTGTACTGGTTAGATTTCGCATTGATGGAATATTGCACGATATCAAGAACTTGCCTTCTAAGGTAAAATCAGCGATTATCTCTCGCATCAAAATATTATCCAAAATGGACATTGCAGAAAGAAGACTTCCTCAAGATGGTGGTTTTCAGGTTCAATTCGGTACTAAAGAAGTAGATATCCGGGTTTCTACTATTCCTACTATCTATGGCGAAAAAACGGTATTGAGATTACTGGATAAAAGTAAAGGTTTAATTCAATTAGAGCAACTGGGCTTCTCCAACCCTCAACTTAACCAGTTTAAATCTATGATTAACAAATCTTACGGTATTATCTTAATTACTGGTCCCACGGGAAGTGGAAAAACCACTACCCTATATGCTGCGTTAAATAAGATGGATTACCAAGGGAAGAATATTATCACCATTGAAGACCCAGTAGAGTATAAATTAAACCGGGTAAATCAAATTCAGATTCTCCCCAAGATTAATTTAACTTTCGCTAATGCCTTACGGTCTATTTTAAGACAGGATCCAGATATTATTATGGTCGGTGAGATAAGGGATAGAGAGACCGCAGAAATCGCCATCCACGCTGCCCTGACCGGTCATCTAGTCTTAAGTACACTACATACTAACGATGCAGCCAGTGCTCTTACCAGACTGGTCGATATGCGAATTGAACCTTTCTTGATTTCTTCCTCGGTTATAGGGGTATTAGCCCAAAGATTGGTTAGGGTAATCTGTGAAAAGTGCAAAGAAGAATATACGCCTCATCCGGAATTGTTAAAAGAACTTAATCTAAACAATAATGGCCCGGTAAAACTTTACCGGGGCACAGGGTGTCCTTTCTGTAAGAATACTGGTTATTATGGCAGAACTTCTATCTTTGAAATTCTTGAATTAGATGAAGAGACTCGCTCACTGGTTATTTCCAAAGTTTCCAGTGATGTTATCAAGGAAGTGGCCACTAAAAAAGGAATGAAGACCCTGCGGGATGGTGGATTTGAGAAGGCTCTTCAGGGAATTACCACCGTTGAAGAAATATTAAGAGTTGCGGGATAAATACTTTTTGATTTAAGCTAACCGAAAGAAAAAATGATTTGAAATATAATATAGCTTTTCCCTATCTCTGATGAATCCAATCTTTAAAAAATTTTGTTCTATTCATTAGGCAAGGAGTAGATATAAAGATGAAATATATGAGTAGCAAAGAAATAAGAGAACTTTTTTTGAAATTTTTTGAAAGTAAAGGACATCAAATATTACCCAGTGCTTCTTTGGTCCCCGCCGATCCTACTATCTTATTAACTATTGCCGGAATGGTTCCCTTTAAACCGATCTTTCTGGGGCAGGTCAAATCATCGATGAAAAGAGCTACCACCTGTCAAAAATGTGTACGCACTACCGATATTGAGAATGTAGGTCGAACTGCCCGCCACCATACCTTTTTTGAAATGCTGGGCAATTTTTCCTTTGGAGATTATTTTAAAAAGGAAGCTATCCAGTGGAGCTGGGAATTGTTTACGGAAGTAATAGGATTTCCCAAAGAAAAGTTATGGGTTTCTATCTATAAAGATGATGAGGAGGCTTATGAACTCTGGCATAATCTGGTTGGACTCCCCGAACATAAGATTGTTCGTTTAGGGGAAGAGGACAATTTTTGGAAAGTAGGTCCCACTGGCCCCTGTGGACCCTGTTCGGAAATATATATCGACTTAGGAAGTGAAAGAGTTTCCCATAGTAGTGGAGGGGTAGGAGTAGATGGGGAAAGGTATCTGGAACTTTGGAATTTGGTATTTATGCAATATAATCGAAATGAAGATGGTTCCCTTACTCCTTTACCTAAAAAGAATATTGATACTGGCCTGGGTCTGGAGAGAATTGCTTCGGTGCTCCAGGGAGTGGAGACTGATTTTGAAACTGACCTTTTCTTACCCCTGATCAATTTTGTGGCGGAAAACGCAGGGGTGAGATATCGCCAGGATCAGAAAAAAGATTTAGCTCTCAAAGTAATCTCTGATCACATCAGGGCACTCGTGTTTATGATTGCTGATGGAATTATACCTTCTAATGAAGGTAGAGGTTATGTTTTGAGAATGCTATTAAGAAGAGCCTTCCGCTATGGAAAGTGGTTGAATTTTGACCGACCCTTCCTCTTTGAAATTGCTCCCGAGGTTATTAAGCTGATGCAGGATATCTATCCCGAGATTGCCTCCGCTCAAAATCAGATCTGTCAGGTCATTCTCAGCGAAGAGAAAAAATTTCAAGAAACCCTGAATACCGGTATTCAAATTCTGGAGGCGATGAAGAGCAACTTAAAGAAGAAGAATGAATCAATACTAAGTGGAGAAGATGCCTTTAAACTTTATGATACTTATGGATTTCCTATAGAATTGACCAGAGAGCTCCTCAGAGAAGATGGTTTTGAAGTAAAGGAAGCTGAATTTGAACAGGCTATGAATATCCAGAGAGAAAGGTCCAGAAAAATCTGGTCAGAATCTAAAATTATTCTGGAAGGTGATAAAGCCAAAAAATTAATTTATGAGAATGTCCTTCAAGAAAATGGGGAGACCATATTTACTGGATATGAATCTGGACAAGAAAAAGCTCAGATAATAGCCATTATTAAAGATGGTCAAAGGAAGGAAATGGTTAGGCAAGGAGATAAGGCGGAGATAGTTTTAGATAGAACTCCCTTCTATGCAGAGAAGGGCGGACAGATTGGAGATCAGGGAGAGATAATTTCGCTTGAAGAAAAAGGATTTCGGTTTAAGGTTACCGATACCCAGAGCCCGCTGGAAAATTTAATAGTGCACTATGGGGTAGTAGAGGAAGGAGAAGTAAAAATTAAGGAACTGGTACTCGCCCAAGTAGACGTAAGAAGAAGAATGGCTATTGCCAGAAATCATACCGCCACCCATCTTTTACATAAAGCCTTAAGGGAGATACTTGGTAAACATGTCAAACAAGCAGGTTCTCTGGTAACGGAAAAACATTTTAGATTTGATTTTTCACATTTTTCTTCCCTCACCAGGGAGGAATTAAACAGGATAGAAGAAAAGGTCAACGAAAAGATTCTGGAAGGTTTAGGAGTAGAGAAGACCATTACCAGCTTTGCTCAGTCTCAAAAGGAAGGGGCAATGGCCCTTTTTGGCGAAAAATATGAAGATAAAGTCCGGGTAGTCAAAATAGGAGATTATAGTTTAGAATTGTGTGGTGGTACTCACCTGGAGAATACTTCCTCTATAGGTATTTTCAAAATCTTAAGCGAACAGGGTATTGGAAGCAGTATCCGAAGAATTGAGGCAATAACCGGGGAAGAAGCCTTTAAATATATTCAAAAAAGAGAAAATATTCTGCAAGAAGCTTCCCAAAAATTAGCGATTCTACCCATGGAAATTAATACCCGTTTAGATCAGATTTTGGAAGAGATAGATAGTTTGAAAAAAGAGATTAAAGCCACCCGGGATAAATTAGCCCGCTATGAAATCAAAGAAATCGCCGAAAGAAGTAAAATAGTTCGCGGGATAAAGGTAGTTTCCGCCCGCGTTGATGCTTCTGATAGTGATGAATTGCGCCACTTTGGTGATTTAATTAAGGAAAAGATTGGTTCCGGAATAATCTTGCTGGGAAATGTATTGCCTCAGAAAAAGGTGATTTTACTGATAATGATTACTAATGATTTAGTAGAAAAGGGCTTTGATGCAGTGAAGATTATTGATTCCCTTGCTCCTTATGTGGGAGGAAAAGGGGGAGGGAAAAATTCACTAGCTCAGGCAGGGGGAACAAAAATAGAAGGATTAAATCAAGCTTTAGAAAAGATTTATGAAATTGTAGGAAAAATTTCTTTTATTTTATGATTAGCAAAGGTGATCTGGAGAATTAAATTTTGAGGATACTGGGGATAGATTTAGGAGAAAAAAAGATTGGACTGGCGATCAGTGATGAATTGGGAATTACCGCCCAGGGTTTACCTACTATCCTTTCTTCAACCGAGCAAGAAAACCTGGCCAGAATAAGAGAAATAGTAGAACGGTATCGGGTAGTCCAAATAGTTTTGGGTTTACCCAGGAATATGAATGGAACTTTAGGTAAGGAAGCGGAAAAGGCAATATCGTTTGCCAAAAATTTAAATAACCTCTGTCGAATTCCAGTAGAATTAGAAGATGAACGCTTGAGTACCGCTGCGGCAGAAAAGTTTTTAATTGCGGTGGATAGAAGCAGGAAGAAAAGAAAAAAAGTTATTGATAAAATGTCCGCCGTACTTATTCTACAATCCTATTTAGATAGAAGGATGATGAGTAACGGGTAAAAGAAGATGAATTTCCTCAGAAAAATGTTTTTTATATTTTCAGTAATCTTATTGCTGACTATTTTGTTTTTCACTGCTCTATACTTTCCAGCCGATGAAAATTCCTCAGAACAAAAAATTGTTCAAATTCCTCCCGGGACAAATGCCCGGCAGATTGTAAAAATCTTAGAAGATAATGAGATTATCCGGAAAAATAACTATGTTCTACGATTGCTTCTCAGGTTATCCCGGTTAGAAGATCGATTAAAATATGGAGAATATAAGCTAAGCCCCGGAATGAATCTGGTGCAGATCTTAGAGAAAATAATTAGAGGCGAAGTGGTAGCTTATCAGATAACTATTCCAGAAGGTTATAATTGTGAGCAGATTGCTGAATTGTTGGAGAAGAAGGAAATTGCTTCCAAAGAGGCTTTTCTAAAACTGGTAAAAGAGGGGGAGAGATCCTGGGAAGGCTATCTTTTCCCGGATACCTATGAAGTTCCGAAAAGATATGGAGCGGAGCGGATGTTCAAAATGATGCTGGATAATTTTAATCAAAAGACCGAGGATCTAAAGCAAAAAATTAAGCCAGAAGGTCTGTCCTGGGAAGGGATTATTATTCTGGCTTCTCTGATTGAAAAAGAAGCAAAATATAATGAGGAAAAAAATATAGTATCTTCTGTCTTTTATAACCGTTTAAAAATAAATATGAAATTACAATCCTGTGCTACTATTCAATATATTTTAGGCCAGCCCAAGGAAAGGTTAAATGAAGCAGATTTAAATGTTGATTCACCTTATAATACCTATCTATATTATGGACTTCCTCCTGGGCCTATCTGTAATCCAGGTTTAGATTCTATTAAGGCTGCCCTGGAACCTGCTGATACTGAATGGCTCTATTTTGTCCTGGGTCCAGATGGAAGACATATATTTACCAAAACTTACGAAGACCACCTGAAGAACAAAATGTAAAAAAAGGTGCCAGGCACCTTTTTTTACATAGGAGGAAATATGAAACCTTTAATTATTGGAATTGCCGGAGGTACTGGTTCGGGGAAAACCACTGTAGCCTGCCGGATATACGAGAGTTTAAAAGGAAAGAATGTGTTGGTCCTCGAACAGGATGCCTATTATAAAGATTTAAGTCACCTTCCTCTGGTAGAGAGAAAAAAAATTAATTTTGATCACCCTTCCGCCTTTGATAATGACCTCTTAATAGTTCATCTAAAAAAATTAATCAGGGGAGAGGAAATTGAAAAACCGGTCTATTCTTTTACTGATTATACCCGCAAGAAGGAAGTGGAAAGAGTAATTCCTAAAGACATTATTATCCTGGAAGGAATAATGGTTCTAGAAGAAAGGAGAATAAGAGAGCTTCTGGATATCAAAATTTTTGTTGATGCTGATGAAGATGAGAGATTTATCAGAAGATTGCTTCGAGATACCAAAGAAAGAGGAAGAACGATGGAGTCCGTAATTGACCAGTATTTAAGGGTAGTCAAGCCAATGTTCTTACAGTTTGTAGAACCTTCCAAGAGATATGCGGATATTATCATTCCTCAGGGTGGGTTAAATGAGGTGGCTATTGATATAATCGTAAGTAAGATAAAATCAAGAATTGGGAAATCGCCTTCCCCTAATAATAAAGCTATCCAGAAGAGGGAGAGAATTGTGTAAGATTTTAAGGCCAAAGGTGTATCTTCATTCTATCTATAACGTAGATTTGAAAAAACTAAAAAAAGCTCAAAAAATCAAGGGCATTATTGTCGATTTGGATAACACCCTGGTTCCCTATGGCCAGGAGGAGATAGACTCAAAGGTCAGGGATTGGGTTAAAGAAGCCCTTAAATTAGATTTTAAATTATGTATTATCTCTAATTCTAATTCTAAACGAACCAAGAGAATTGCCCAGTTGTTAAATATTCCCTATTACTCCAAATTTTTTAAACCCTTGAAGATATGTTTTAATAAAGGTTTAAAGATTTTAGGTACTGGTCAAGAGGAGACCATTGTTATTGGAGATCAGATTTTTACCGATGTGTGGGGAGGTAATCGAGCAAAATTATTTACTATTCTGGTTACCCCCCTTATTCCTCAAGATTCCCGATGGACTTATCCCCAAAGGACCCTGGAAAGAATTATCCTTACTTTCTGGAAAAAGAAAAATATCTTATTAAAAGAAAATAGTAATTGGCCTGAGTAATCTTAAACTTTTTTTACATAAAAATTATTAGCTTATTTTTCCTAAAAGATATATAATCTATTAATAATTGCTGCTCTAATTTCTAAAAGCTTAATTTTATACTTTGACTCTAAAAAGGCAACCATGGATATATCAAAAAAATTATAGAATACAAACTTAATCCTGAGGGAGTAAATGAAAAAAAACATTGGAATCAATAAAAGTATTACCGGAAACTTTTTACTGGATATATTATTTAAAGATAATTTAATTTCTAATGAACAGGTAAGTCGCATAATAAATATACAAAAAGATACCGGGAAAGATATTCAGAAGATTATCATTGAATCGGATATTTTGACCAAAGATGAAATGATGATCGCCTTATCCAGAGGGATCGGTGTAAAATATGTAAATCTTGGTGAAATTAATATTGACCCGGCTATCGTAGCCTTGATTCCTGAAGAGATGTCTCGCCGGCATCAGATGATTGCCCTGGATAAAAATGAAAAGAGTCTCACTGTCGCTATGGCTAATCCATTAGATGTTTTTGCCCACGATGAATTAAAGATTAGATTAGGCTACGAAATAGAAGCAGTCTTATCTTATTATGAAGATATTAATAAAGCCCTGGATGAAGTGTTTGGTATAACTGAAGAATGGGATAAGGTAATCGGAGAGATTGAAAATATTCCGGTGACGGCCTTAAAGGAGGAAGAAGAAGAGAAAGAAGAGAAGGTCAGTGATATTTCAATAATCAAAAAAGGTGAAGAGGCAACCATTATCGCTTTGGTTAATCTAATCATTCTGCGAGCAGTTAAAGAAGGTGCCAGTGACATCCACGTAGAACTGTTCGGAGAAGAGTCTTTGCGCATTCGCTACCGTATAGATGGTATATTACATGATGTGATGAGTTTACCTAAAAATCTACAATTACCCATCATCTCCCGTATTAAAATAATGTCTGAGTTAGATATTGCTGAGCGAAGATTGCCCCAGGATGGAAGGATTCAGGTGAATATAGGAAATAGGAAGATAAATATCCGGGTCTCCACCATTCCCACCGTGAATGGAGAGAGTGCCGTACTAAGGATATTAGATCCCGAGACTGTTCTTCTTAATTTAGATTCCTTGGGTTTTTCTTCTGACCTCCTTCCCAAATTTGTATCTTTAATAAAAAATCCTAATGGGATAATTCTGGTCACTGGCCCTACGGGCAGTGGAAAATCCACCACTCTTTACACCACTTTAAACCTGCTAAATTCTAGCGAAAAAAAGATTATGACTATTGAAGATCCAGTAGAATACCGCCTAAAAGGAATCAGCCAGATCCAAGCCAAACCCAAGATTGGCCTTAACTTTGCGGCTGGATTGAGAAGTTTTTTACGTCAGGATCCAGACATCATGTTGGTAGGAGAGATTAGAGATCGAGAAACCGCAGAAATTGCAGTTCAGGCAGCTCTTACCGGTCATTTAGTTTTAAGCACCCTCCATACTAACGATGCTCCCAGTTCTATAATCCGTCTGATTGATATGGGCATTGAACCATTCCTAATTTCATCTTCGGTTATCGGAGTAATAGCCCAGAGATTGGTGCGAAGAATCTGTAACCACTGTAAAAAAGAGGTAGAAATTACTCCGGAGATGGAAAAGATATTAAAGGATTATGAGATTAATACGGATAACCTGACTCTCTTCCGGGGAGAAGGATGTCCTTATTGTAAGAATACTGGCTATAAAGGAAGAATAGCTATTTTTGAAATTATGGTTATCTCAGATAATTTACGTGAATTGATTACCAGAAATGTGAACACCAAAATATTAAGAGAGACTGCTTTACAGGAAGGGATGCGGACCTTAAAAGAAGATGGGATAAAGAAGGTCTGCGCCGGGATTACCACCATTGAGGAAGTGTTGAGAGTGGCGATAAGTTAAAGCCTTGCTGAATTTTTTCTCCGCTGAGGAGAAAAGAGAAGAGATTTTTCCGCTTTCCCGGATAATCGCTTTAGTTGAAGATTTTTAAAATATACTTTATAATAAATTAACAGACAGGATATCTTTAGTTAGAACTCAATCTCGATCAAGATAGAAAGGATACTTTTTTAATCTTTCTAAAAAAAACAAAAAGAAGTTAGGCCGGGGTAAAAGAATAGTAAAGTGAGGTGAATGATTACTCGATGGCTAATTATGTCTACAAGGTCAGAGATCGTTCGGGTAAAATTTTTACCGGAACTATGGAAGGAGAAAATAGATCTGCGGTAGTGTCTCGCCTTCGAGAAATGAATTATTATATTTCTTCCATACAAGAAAAGAAAAGCGGTGCTCTTTTATCTTCCGAGATATCTCTCTTTCAACGGATAAAATTTCGAGATTTAACCATTTTTTATCGTCAATTTGCCACTATGGTTAACGCTGGACTGACCCTGGTAAATGCCCTGGATATATTAACCGAACAGGTGGAGAATAAAGCCTTAACCAGGATAATCAAAACAGTGAAAGCTGATGTGGAGGGTGGTACTACCTTAGCTGATGCTATGGTTAAACACCCCAGTGTATTTTCCGAATTATATATCAGTATGATTAGAGCCGGAGAAATAGGAGGAGTACTGGATGAAATTTTGAATAAGATAGCTGATCTAATGGAGAAAGAATTTGCCTTAAGGCAAAAGATTAGATCCGCGATGAGTTATCCTACTTTTATCATTGGAGCAGCAGTGATTATGGCTATCTTTATGCTCACTTTTGTTCTACCGCAATTTGTGGGGATATTCGCTCAATTTGGAGGCGAACTTCCTGCCCTTACTAAATTTTTTGTCACCTTGACTATTTTATTTAGAAAATTCTGGTATTTATTCTTTGCAGTAATCGCAGGATTAATTTTTGCCCTTTATACCTATATTAAAACTCCCCAGGGAAAGTACAACTTTGATAGATTTAAACTCAATGCTCCCATCCTGGGAGATATTAATCGAAAAAGTTCTATTTCCAGATTTACCAGAATCCTGGGCACCTTAATCAAGAGTGGGGTTCCCATTATTGAAGCCCTGACGGTCTCTTCTAATGCCATTGGAAATTTGGTCATCTCCCGAGCAGTAATCGAAGCTAAAACTAAAATAAAAGAAGGACAGAGTATATCCACTCCTTTGGCGGCTAGTGGAGTCTTTCCTCCTATGGTTACCCAGATGATTTTAGTAGGTGAAGAGAGCGGTGAGTTAGAAGAAATGCTTATTAATGTCTCTAATTTTTATGATGAAGAAGTAGACCGCAGTGTGGAAAGATTGACCTCTATTATTGAGCCACTGATGATGGTAGTAATTGGCGGAACTATCGGGGTTATGATTATTGCTATGTATTTACCCATCTTTAATATGGTTAGTTTAATAAAATAAAATAAGCATCATAAATAATACATTTTATAATAATTAACCATTTATTATTTAAGTATTATTAAGGATTATAAGGATTATTAAAACATATATGGAAAACTTCAATAAGGCGGCAAAAGTAACGGAGGAGCAGATTGTTAAATACCAGCCGCTGGTGAAAAGTATTGTTTCTCGGTTTAAAAATACCGGAGAACCTTTAGAGGATTTAGAACAGGTAGGTTATATCGGTCTGATTAATGCCTTGCGTCTTTATAATCCAGCTCGCCAGGTTAAATTTGAGACCTATGCCTCCTGGCTGATCTCTGGTGAAATACAACACTATATTAGAGATAAGCAATCACCGATCAAGATACCAGAATGGATGTTAAAACTGAATAAAGAAATAACCGAATATATCCTCTCTTATCAGGAAGAAAATAAATGCACTCCTTCCTTAACCGAAATATCGGAAAGATTTAATATTACTGAAGAGGGAGTTCAAGAAATTTTAAAGGTTCGCAAGGTAGGAAAGCTGATTTCTCTGGACCAGGAAGATAAGGATGATAATTTTAATGATACTTATCCGAAAATCGATCGAATAAAAAGCAAAACTTATCAGACTTTTAAGTTGCCTATTGAAGATATCATCACCCTGAAGATGGCGGTAGATAAGTTAAAGAGGATACAAAGAAAAGTAATCTATTATCTTTTTGAAATGGATTTAACGGAAACTAAGATCGCTCAGAAACTGGGCTTGAGCCAGCGCCAGGTTTCTCGGATTAAAAAATCGGCTTTACAAGACCTAAAGGATGATTTAAATAGAGAATGAGAATCAAAAAATAAGCATCTAATATTCTTTATCTTAATGTTAAAAGGATGATAATATTTTATGGTGATGGATTCCACTCAAGAAATAACCGATGAAATAATTTTGAAGTATCAACCTCTGGTCAGGAGTATTGCCGTTAAATTTATCCCTTCCGGAGAACCCCTGGAAGACCTGGAACAGGTAGGCTATATTGGGTTGATTAATGCCTTGCATCTTTATAATCCTGCCCGCCAGGTTAAGTTTGAGACCTATGCCTCCTGGCTTATCTCCGGAGAGATTCGCCATTATATTCGAGATAAACACCAGACCGTAAAAATTCCCCACTGGATCACTGAATTAAACAAAAAAATCGAACAATATATAATTGAATTTAAAAAAGAAAATAACCAGTCTCCTTCTCTAAAGCAGATTGCCAATAAATTTAACCTCACTGAAGAGGGAGTAAAAGAGGTTTTAAAAGCCAGGGAGGTAGTGCATACCGTCTCCATCGACCAGCAAAATAGAGAGTATGATTATAAAGATTATCCGGTTATCGCTAAAATAAAGAACGACCATTACCAGAGCTTTAAGCTACCTATAGAAGATTTAATTGCCCTGGAGATGGCTTTAGACAAATTGAAAGACATTCAACGTAAAGTAGTAAATTATATCTTTCTCAAGGATTTAACCCAAACCAAGACCGCTCAAGCGCTGGATCTTTCCCAGAAACAGGTTTCTCGGATAAAAAACGAAGCAATTAAATCCTTAAAAGAGGAATTAAAAAATATAAAATTTTAGGGAGTTGAAATATGCTGAAAAAAAAGGTAGTGGTGAGATACCTGAATGGGGAAATCCTTAAGGGATGGGTAGAAGAGTTCAATCCGGAACGCCATTCCTTTATTCTTTATCCCTTAGTAGAATACAGTCAAGAAGAAAGACTTACTATTGATTTTAGTCCTTTAAAGGCGGTCTTTTTTGTAAAAGATTTTTTTGGCCATAAAGATTATCAGAAAGTAAGAGCCTTTGAGGAAAGATTTAAAGTAACTCCCAGTCAGAGGAAAGTGGTGATAGTTTTTAAAGACAAAGAAGAACTATACTGCACCTGTTATAATTTTGGAAGATACCAGGACGGATTTTTTGTCTTTCCCCTTGACCCTCAGGATAATAGTGAACGTATTTTTGTAGTCCGTTCGGCTATTGAAAAAATAAAAATCGTAGATAAGAAAATTTGAAAGAAGCATTTAATTATTTTACCTTTCCTTTGCTGGAGAGGAGATAAGAGAGGCAAAAAATGATTTCCAATAAAATGGTAGTAAAGTATAAGGATGGTACCATCATCAAAGGCTGGTCTACTGACTTTAATCCCAACAAAGAATTTTTTCATCTCCATCCTTTGGAGGAATATGGTACCGAATTAGTAGAAGTAGAGGTAAATTTACTGAAGGCAGTATTCTTTGTCAAAGATTATCAGGGGAATAAAGATTATAAAAAAATAAGAACCTTTGTTGGGCAACCTCAGCCTATTCCCAGCCAGCGTAAAATTGTCATCATCTTTAAAGACGGAGAAAATTTTTACGGTACCACCCACAGTTTTAATCCAGAAAGGAAAGGGTTTTTTGCCTATCCTATTGACCCCCACGACAACAACGAAAGGGTCTTTGTGGTTAATCCTGCGGTGAACAGTGTAAAGTTTCAAAAGTTCAATAGTGAGGATTTTCAAATCTTCGTCTACGAAACGACTTAAGTCCATACTAGAGTTCATAAAAGAAACTATATTATTTAAGGGTAATTACTAAAACCGAATTTTTATAATCAGCTCATTCTTTAACCTCTATCTTAATTCATTGCCTTTATGCTTTTCTATACATTTTCCTTCCCTCAATTTTGACAATATTTACTCTTTCCCTTTCTCTTCTGAGTAAGGTCTACGTGGTAAGGTCTAAATTTTTCTAAATTCTGGAATAATTATAGCAGGAGTAAGGGATATTGATAATGAATAAAAAGGGATTTACTTTAGTAGAATTATTAGTAGTAATTTCCATCATAGGAGTGTTATCCTTAATAGGATTACGCCTTTACCTGAGAGAGCAGGATAGGGCTAAGGAAGCCCTGGTTAATGCCAATGCCAGTACCTTACATACCTTAATCCAGGCAGAGCTTGCCGATAAACATTTGACTCTGGAGGAAGTAATTACTGAAATTGCTCCCGGTGCCGGGCTGCACAATCCCTTTAACCATCTTCTAATGAATAATTCGCAGGATTTTCCTCAGGACGAGAAAAATTTAACTCCCGGAAGAATTAAAATAACCCTCTTGGAAAATGTATTTTACATTCAAGGCTATGGGGCGGATAGGTTTCTTAGTACTTTCACCGCCACAAGATAAAGCTAAAGATATAGAGCAAAGAATTGGATTAACCGCAAAAAGATTTAAAAAATATTTTTTTAAGGTCTAAAAATTTGAAAAATATGGAATAATATAGATAGAAAAAAGAATAAAAAATACCTTAAAAGTTGAAAAAGGCAAACTATCTGAAAAGATAGGACGCAAAGTTATGGGTCTAAGGTAATTTTTACCATGATTGCTATGACTGCCAAACTGCCGACTTATTTTTTACTTCTTATTACTAAAGAATAAGCTATCAGGAGGTGATTGCATTTTAGTAAAAAAAAGGAAATTGAGAAAGGTGAACCCTTCGAAAGAAGGTGGCGCAAAGTTAGGGTCTAAAACCCAATAAATCACTCCTAATAAAAGCAGGGTTATGACTGTCTAACTGCCGATTTTTCATAATATATTTTTGATTATCTATCAGATAACTGACAAACTGGATAATGGTTAAATTAGTAACAAATAATATTACCTCTTTAAGCTTACCCTTTTACTTTAACACTAATTACTAATCTAACCAGCTAACCAACTAACCAGCTAACTAATTAACTAATTTAAAAAGGAGGAATTTTAAAATGATGTGGTTAAGAAAGAGTAAAAAGGGTTTTACTTTAATCGAACTGATGGTCGTCGTGGCCATAATCGGAGTCCTGGCACTTTTAGGGCTGAGACTCTACACCGGTCAGCAAGCCAAAGCCAAGGAAGCAATCGTGAAAGCCAATGCCGGTACGGTACAGACCTTAATTCAGTCCGAATTAGCCGATGGTCCTGTTGACCATACCGAAGCGGTTAGTGTAGCTGCGGCTGCGGGATTACGCAATCCCTTTGCGGGTACCCCCATGGAAGCTGATGACTTTTTAGTAGAACATAATACACCAGCAGTAACAGATACCAATCGTGAGGGAGATATTCACATAAATGTAATAGAAAGTGGAGTTCATTTTGAAGTGCAGGGCTACGGACTGGGTGGAATCCCAATTCCGGAAATATTAACTGCCAGACGTTAATCTGTTTTATTTTTGGATCGCTATGTCTGAAAAGAGAGGCCCCTATTAGTAAGACCTCAAAGAAATAGGGGTCTCCCTTTTTATAGCTATTCACATTCATACGATAGGTAAATATTGATAAAATGTTATTAAATATCTTGGCTAATAAAATTCCTCTTTATCTTTTGCAGATATCCTTTCTTTTCATTCCTCTCTATTTCAATAAAAATGTGTTGCGCTTTCGCATTAACCAGCAGGCAGCACTATATTTTTTTGTTATCTTAATATTATTTTTTTTCTGCTTAAAAACTTTATTAGCTAATGGAAAAACTTTTAGTTTATCACATTTTTTCAGGGAATCGCATCATAAGATGATGCTTTTATTCATATTATTAATGATTGTTTCCCTGCTTATCAGTCCCTATAAATGGTTGTCCCTTCAGGATTTACTCTTATTTCTTTCCTATTTTCTAATTTATTTTTTGGTTATTGAACTGGTGAAGGATGATAGGCAGATCTTTCGGATTAACCATACCATGTTTTTATCCGCTTTTATGGTGGCGATCTACACCATAATCCAGTATTATGGCTGGGATCCTTTTATTCCAGAAATACCAAAACTAACTTCTACTATAGGTCAGCGTAACTGGATCTCTAATTTCCTTTTTATGCCCATGCCTATTGCTTTTTTCTATTACCTATTGGAAAAAAATTCTAAGCAAAAAATTTATTATTATATCTTTTTATCCTTGCTTTATATTAATCTACTCATCCTACAAAGTCGAGGCATCTGGATTGCCATAGCAGTTGCTGGATTATTTGGCTTGGTCTTTCTTTCCAAGCTAAAACTAGGGGTAATTTTTTTAGTTAATAAAAAATGGTTGCTTTTGCTGGTGGTTACCTTTGTCGTAATTAGTGTTATTTATTCTACAGAAAATATTTTTAATAAGAGCCCTTTATTCATAGAACAAAGAATTTTACCGGCACTGGAAGGAGAGGATGTTTCTCTCAATAAACGTATCTTAATCTTGTATGTTGCCTATGATATGTTTCGAGAAAATCCTATTTTAGGTATAGGACTTGGTATGTTTAAAAAAGAATATCTCAGTTATCAAGCAAAGGTATTACCCGAATTACCTGCTCGGATTGCTTCCTATTATGCTAATGCTCAGGAAGCACATAACGAATATTTTCAGATATTAGCAGAGTTAGGAATTATTGGTTTACTTATCTTTTTAA
>Ga0067045_1003047_pt1 | contig 37384 bp, 34 predicted proteins | sample TerdegcTABiofilm_FD_59184 | JGI IMG/M metagenome (GOLD analysis project Ga0067045, IMG submission 59184) | Combined Assembly of (Gp0054472, Gp0054536) Wastewater bioreactor microbial communities from Singapore -Terephthalate degrading...
TCATCATGCCCTCGATCGTGTTTTCCGCGCAGTCGTCCAGCAGCTTCGACGACGTGCTCGCCCGCACCACCGAAGCGCTCAAGGCGCAGGGTTTTGGCATCATCAGCGACATCGACGTTTCGGCCACGCTGCAGAACAAACTCGGCGTGCAGCGGCCGCGCTACCGCATTCTCGGCGCCTGCGCGCCGGGTTACGCGCTGCAGGCGCTGGATCTGGACCCGCACATCGGCGCGCTGCTGCCGTGCAACGTGGTCGTGCGCGAAGATGCCGCCAGCGGGCAGATCGCCGTCGATTTCATGAACCCCACCGCGGTGCTCGGGCTGATCGACAAACCCGAAGTGCATGCCATCGCCAAGGAAGTCTGCGCCAAGCTGATGCAGGCGCGCGACGCGCTGCAGCACACCGCCTGACCGCCCTCCCCAGCCCCTCACTTGTCACAGGAGCCGATCCGCGATGAACACCGTCCAACTCCACATCACCGGCATGAGCTGCGGCCACTGCGTCGCCGCGGTGACACAGGCGCTCAAGGCCGTGCCTGGCACGCAGGACGTGCAGGTCGATCTGGCCAGCGGCCACGCCACGGTGCAAACCAGCGCTGCTGCCCAGGCGCTGGTCAAGGCCGTGAGCGACGAGGGCTACGGCGCCCGCATCGAAGCCTGACCGCCCACGGCTGCCTCACACCCCGCGCGCCCGGTCGGCGTAAAACCGGGTGACGAAGGCGTCGAAGGTTCCGGCGTCGAGCGCGGCGCGCATTTCGCGCATGAGCTGCAGGTAGTAGTGCAGGTTGTGCGTGGTGGCGAGCATGGAAAACAGCATTTCGCCGCAGCGGTCGAGGTGGTGCAGGTAGGCGCGCGAAAACCGCCGGCAGGTGGGGCAGGTGCAGGTGTCGTCCAGCGGACGTTCGTCCTGCTTGTACCGCGCGTTGCGGATGCGCAGATCGCCGTAGCGGGTGAACAGGTGGCCGTTGCGCGCGTTGCGCGTGGGCATGACGCAGTCGAACAGGTCGATGCCCGCGCACACGCCTTCGACCAGGTCTTCGGGCGTGCCCACGCCCATGAGGTAGCGCGGTCTGTCCGCCGGCAGCCGTGGCGCGGTGTGCCGCAGCAGGCGCAAAAAATCGTCTTTCGGCTCGCCGACGCTCAGGCCGCCGATCGCATACCCCGGCAGGTCGAGCGCGACCAGCCCGGCCAGCGACGCATCGCGCAGGTGCTCGAACATGCCTCCCTGGACGATGCCGAACAGCGCGTTGGGATTGCCCAGCCGGACGAACTCGGTTTTGCAGCGCGCCGCCCAGCGCAGCGACAGCTCCATCGACGCGCGGGCCTGCGCCTCGGTGGTGATGTGACGCTGGCCGTCGCGCTCGACGTCGTACGGCGTGCACTCGTCGAACTGCATGACGATGTCGGCGTCGAGCACGGTCTGGATCTGCATGCTCACCTCGGGGGTGAGGAACAGCTTGTCGCCGTTGACCGGCGAGGCGAATTTCACCCCCTCCTCGCTGATCTTGCGCATCGCCCCCAGGCTCCACACCTGAAACCCACCGCTGTCGGTGAGAATCGGCCTGTCCCAGCCGATGAAACGGTGCAGCCCGCCGAACTGCCGCACCACGTCCAGCCCGGGACGCAGCCACAGGTGAAAGGTGTTGCCGAGGATGATCTGCGCACCCACCGCCTCCAGTCCTTCCGGGGTCATGCCTTTGACCGTGCCGTAAGTGCCAACGGGCATGAACTGCGGGGTGTCGATGCGGCCGTGGCGCAGCACGAGGGTGCCGCGGCGCGCCTGGCCGGCGGTGTGGTGGAGGGTGAATTGCAGCATGCGCGGTATTGTTCCAGAGTCGTCCGACCTGCGGCGCCCGATCGGCTACCCTAGCGCCGTTGCCGCCCTGTTGCTGCCATGACCGCGCCGCTTCCTGCTCCGCCACAGCCCGCTGCCATCCTCTGGGACGCCGCCGACGCGCCGCACGGCCGCGTCTGCCGGTTGCGCGGCGCGTGGACGGCGCAGGGCCTGCAGCGCCAGCCCGACACCCGCCTGCCGCCCGGTGTGGAGTACGTGCGCCTGGACGCCGGGGACACGCCGCTGGACACCGCGGGCGCGCTGCTGCTGGCGCGCAGCCTGGCGCAGTGGCAGGCCGGCGGCGCCCGCGTCGATCTGGCCGCCCTGTCCGCGGCGCAGCGGCAACTGCTCGATCTGGTGCGGCAGCGCGCGCTGGCCCTGCCCGTCCCCCGGCGGCGCCTGGGCCTGCTGGGCGACATCGGCCGCGCCAGCCTGGACGCGCTGACCGAGCTGCGCGCGCTGCTGGCCTTCGTCGGCGAGCTGGCGTGGCGCGGCGCCCCGCTGCTGCTGCGGCCGTGGCGGCTGCGCTGGCGCGAGGTGGTGCATGAAATCGACGCCGCCGGGCTGCGCGCCCTGGGCATCATCGGGCTGCTGGCGTTTCTCATCGGCATGGTCATGGCCTACCAGGCCGGAGCGACGCTGGCGACCTACGGCGCCAACATCCTCATCGTCAACCTGGTGTCCATCATCACCCTGCGCGAGCTCGGGCCGCTGCTCACCGCCATTCTGGTGGCCGGGCGCACCGGTTCGTCGTACACGGCGCAACTGGGCACCATGCGCATCACCGAGGAGGTGGACGCACTGCGCGCGCTGGGGCTGTCGCCGTTCGACATGCTGGTGCTGCCCAAGGTGGTCGCGCTGCTCGTCACCCTGCCGCTGCTGGCGCTGTTTGCCGACGTGCTCGGGCTGGCGGGCGGCGGTGTCGTCGCCGCGCTGGGCTACGGCGTGCCGCTGAACGAATACATCGCGCGCATTCCACAGGTGGTCGGGGTGAAAACCCTGCTGCTCGGGCTGGTCAAGGCGCCGGTGTTCGCCGTGGTCATCGCGCTGGTGGGCTGCATGCAGGGGCTGCGCGTGGCAGGCAGCGCGGCGGCGGTGGGCCGCGCCACCACGGTGAGCGTGGTGCAGTCGATTTTTCTGGTCATCGTCATCGACGCCGGGTTTTCCGTGCTCTACAACCTGTTGCGGCTATGAAGGCAGAAAGCGCCGATCTGGTCATCGACGCCCGCGGCATCGTCAACCGCTTCGGCGACGTGGTGGTGCACGACGGGCTGAACCTGGCGGTGCCGCGCGGCAGCATCATGGCGCTGGTCGGCGGCTCCGGCTCGGGCAAGACGGTGCTCGTGCGCACCCTGCTGCTGCTGCGCGCCCCCAGCGGCGGCACGCTCCGGCTGTTCGGCGAGGACGCGCTGGCCGCCAGCGAGACGCAGCGGCAGGCCTTGCGCCAGCGCATCGGTGTGCTGTTCCAGGCCGGCGCGCTGTTCACCGGGCTGACGGTGCTGGAAAACGTGCTGCTGCCGCTGCGCGAGCAGGGGCTGGTCGATGCACGGCTGCTGCCCGAGCTGGGCATGCTCAAAATCGGCCTGGCCGGTCTGCCCGCAGACGCCGCGGACAAATACCCCGCCGAGCTCTCCGGCGGCATGGTCAAACGCGCCGCGCTGGCGCGCGCCCTGGCGCTGGACCCGGAGCTGCTGGTGCTCGACGAGCCCACATCGGGGCTGGACCCGATCGCCGCCGCGGCGTTCGACGCGCTCGTCGCCGAGCTGCGCGCGTTGCTGGGGCTGACCATACTGCAGGTCACGCACGATCTGGACTCGATCTGGCACGGCAGCGACAGCGTGGCCTTTCTCGCGCGCAACACCGTGCTGGCCGTCGGCCCGGCGCGCGAGCTGGCGCAACGCGACGAGCCGGAACTGGTTGCATACTTTCGCGGCAGCCGCTCGGCGGCCTACCTCCAGGAAGCCCGGACGACATCGCCATGGAATCCAAAGTGAACTACACCGCAGTCGGCGCGTTCGTGCTGCTGCTCGTTGCCCTGCTGCTGGCCTTGGGCTGGTGGCTGGCCACCGGCGGCAGGCAGACGGCCACGCGGCCTTACCTGATCTACGCCACCGACAACGTCAACGGCCTGCGCACCGACAGCAACGTGCTGTACCGCGGCGTGGCCGTGGGCAAGGTGGCGAGCATTGCCATCGATCCGCGCAACCCCGCGCTCATCCGCATCAAGGTGGACATCGACCGCAACGTGCCGGTGCGCAGCGACACCGTGGCGCAGCTCAGCCCGCTGGGGGTGACGGGGCTGTCGGCGGTGAACCTCATCGGCGGCGCCTCACCCGTGCCGCTGGCCACGCCGCCGGGAGAGCCCGACCCGGTGATTCCGTACAAACCGTCGGTGTTCACGCAGATCGAAGGCGGCATCAACGACGCGGCCATCACCCTGGCGCGCATCAGCCAGCGGGTGGACGCGCTGCTCAGCCCGGCCAATCTGCAGGCCGTGGCGTCCACGCTGCGCAATCTGCAGGCGTTGTCGGCGGCGCTGGCCGCGCACCGTGGCGACATCGACCAGGCCGTGGCCGATGCGCGCCGGACCAGCGCCAACCTGGCGCAGATGAGCGCGCAGGGCGAGGTGCTGATGCGGCAGAGCCAGGCGCTGGTGCAGCGGCTGGACGACGTGACCACGCGGCTGGGCGCGGTGATGCCGCAGATCGGCGCCGCCGCCAGCAGCGTGGCGCGTGCGGGTAACGCCACCACCGCGTTCACCGCCGCGGGCACGCAGGCGATGAACCGGCTGCAAACCCGCACCCTGCCCGAGGTGGATGCGCTGGCGCGCAACCTGCAGCAACTCAGCGCCCAGCTCGGCGCGCTGACCGAAAGCCTCAGCGCCAACCCGAGTCAACTGCTTTACGGCCCGCCGCCGCCGCCGCCGGGCCCGGGAGAACGCCCATGACCCTGCTGTCCGCACCCGTGCGCCGCCTGCTGCGCGCGGCGCTGCCGCTGTCGTGCCTGCTGCTGGGCGCCTGTGCGCTGCCGGTGAGCCGGCCGCCGCTGCAGCACAGCTACCGCCTCGACGCCCCGGATGTGCGCACCGCGCCGCTGCCGCAGGCGGTGGTGGTGCAACTGTTGCCGGTGACTGCCGCCGCCGGGTTCCAGACGGCGGCGATGATGTACAGCCGCAGCCCGCAGACATTGGAGCCGTACCGCGACAGCCGCTGGCTGGCGCCGCCATCGCGGCTGATCGCCGATGCCATCGCCGCGGCGCTGCGCCGCCAGCCGTGGGTCAGCGCCGTGCAGCAGCAGACGGTGCTGGTCGATGCGCCGTGGGCGCTGCACTGCAGCCTGCAACGCCTGGAGCACGACGTGCACGGCAGCCGCGGCACGGTGCGTCTGGATCTGACCTGCGAACTCGCCGACCGCCACAGCCGCGGCGTGGCGGCGCACTGGCGGTTCGACGGCAGCGAGCCGGTGGCGGTGAACGACGCCGCGCACTTTGCGCAGGCGGCGCAGGTGTTGCTCGACCGCGCGGTGGACGCCGTCGTGCAGCACACCCGCAGCGCCGTGCAGGCGGCGGGCACGTCAGCCGCTGCCGCCGGCGCACACGGCGGCGCAGGCGACGGCGGTTGATCGCCTCAGCACGGCTCGTGTTCGCTCCACGCCACGGCCTCGAAATCGCTCAGGCTGAGGTGCTGCGGCACGTATTCGCCAGCGTACTGCTGCAGGTGGCGGAAAAACGCGCGCAGGTGGTTGCGTGAACCGCGTTCGAGCTCGGCGTAAACCTCGCGGATTTCCGGCTGGCGGGTGCGGCTGCCGGCCTTGCGCAGATCGTCGATGTCCAGCTCCTCGACGTGCAGCCCGGTCTGCACGGCGGCCAGTTCGCTGCGCAGACCGTCGGCGAGCAGCGCGTCGTACAGCGCCTGCAGTTGCGGCGTGTGGAATTCACCCATGCCCAGGCCGCGCACCGGATCGGGCAGGCCGTAATGCGCCAGCAGCGCCTGCATCACCTCCAGATGCGCCTGCTCGGCGCCGGAAATGTGCAGAAACGGCCGCAGTCCCCAGCGTTCGCCCAGCCGCAGGTAGACGTCGCGCGCGAGCTTTTCTTCCTCGCACTGGTGCAGCAGGTCGTGTTCCTCGGTGGCATCCAGCGGCTGTGAAGCCTGCGCGGCGATGCGCTGGCGCAATGCGGCGATGCGCGCCATGCGGTGCGCGTGGCGCTGCTGCAGCTGCTGCGGGTCGAGAATGCGTTCCATCGGCTGATCTCCTTTCGGCGCGCCCACGGTCCAGCCCGTGGCCTTCCCCCGGGGAACACCGCCCGTAGTGTGCGGGCTGCACGCCTGCTGCGCTTTGCGTCAGCGCAAGTTGCCGTTTGCCGGCTCCTGCCGCGTCAGCCACATGGCATCGCCGTAGCTGAAAAAGCGGTAGCGGCCGGCGATGGCGTGGGCATAGGCGGCGCGGATGGTGTCCATGCCGGAAAACGCCGACACCAGCATCAGCAGGGTCGAGCGCGGCAGGTGGAAATTGGTCAGCAAGGCATCGACGACGTGAAAGCGATAGCCGGGAGTGATGAACAGCGTGGTGTCGCCCGCCCCGGCGAGCACGCTGCCGTCGGCCTGGCCCTGCTGCAGCGCGGCCAGCGCTGCCGACTCCAGCGCGCGCAGCGCCGTGGTGCCCACGGCGACCACCCGCGGCGCCTGCTGCGCGCGGCCCGCGGCGCGGGCGGCGGCCTGCTCGGCGCGCGCTTCGGCGATGGCCTGCGCCGTGTCCTGCGGCACGGTGTACCACTCGCTGTGCATGGTGTGCTGGCGCAGGTCGGTCACGCGCACCGGCTGGAAGGTGCCGGCGCCGACGTGCAGCGTGATGCTCACCCGGCGCGCGCCCAGCGCGTCGATGCGCTCGAGCACCGCGTCGTCGAAATGCAGCCCGGCGGTGGGTGCGGCCACCGAGCCGGGATGACGGGCGTACACCGTCTGGTAGCGCTGCGCGTCTTCGCTGCCGGGAGCGTGGGTGATGTACGGCGGCAGCGGCACGGCGCCATAGCGCTGCAGCAGTTGCAGCGGTTCATCGGGGAATTCGAGCTCGAACAGGCTGCCGTCGGGGCCGCCGCGGCCCAGGGTGCGGGCGACGAAACCGTCTGCCGCGCCGGCCGGCGCCGCGTGCGGCTGCGGCCGCGGCAGGCCCAGACGGAGCAGTTGCCCGGGCTTGGGCGATTTGCTCGCGCGCACATGCGCCCAGACGCGGCGGGCGTCGAGCACGCGCTCGACCAGCACTTCCACGGCACCGCCCGGGGCCGCAGCGACGTCTGCAGCGCCGGTTTTGTGCCCCCATAGCCGTGCCGGAATCACCCGGGTGTCGTTGAACACCACGACGTCCCCCGGACGCAGCAGACCGGGCAGATCGCGGAACTGACGATCGACCAGCGCCGGCGGCGAGCCGGCGTCGAGCAGACGGCTGGCACTGCGCTGCGCCGTGGGATGCTGGGCGATGAGCTCGGGCGGCAGGGCGAAGTCGAAATCGTCGGTGGTGAGCGCGGGCGCACCGGGCGGGGAGGCTGACATGGTGGATCGGGCAGGACAGGCGCCAGGCGGGCGCAGGGCCGCCGCGCGACGCAGGGTGCACGGCGGCGGTCAGGAACGCACGCGGCGCAACAGGTCGAGCACCGCGGCAGGCATGGCGATCTTAAACAATGTGCGCCAGGTCTGCCCTTTGACGGTGTGATAGGCGAACACGCTGCCGGCCAGCAGGCTCAGCGCCAGTTCGGGTTGCAGCTCGGCCAGCATGTCGGCCGCGCCCAGGCTGAGCGCGCCCAGATGGCGCAGCGCCTGCCGGCTCAGCCCCTCGCCCGGCGGCGTGTCGCGCGCGTAGATCGCCTTGGCCACGGCCAGCGAATCGAGCGCGCTGTGCGGGGTGGAGGAAATCTGCGTCGGGCTGCGCCGATAGTCGAGCAGCGGCAGGTCGAGATACGCCACCGGCCCGGCGCGGGCCACGCGCACGAACCATTCCCACTCGCAGATGATCTTGATCTGCGGATCGAACGCGCCGGCGCGCTGCAGCGCCTCGCGGCGGAACATCACCGTGGGCGGGTGGATGAAATTGCCCTGGATCAGCTCGTCGTACACCGCGCCCCAGTACACCGCGACCTCGTTGCGCCCCGCGTGCCGTGCGGCTTCGTCGGGCAGGAGCGCAAACCGGCCGGCGTGGGGATAGCGCGCCCGCACCCCGCCGCGCGCCGCGCTGCAGCGCTGGTAGTACTCGCCGCAGTACGACGGCGCCAGCGGCCCGCTGGCGTCGAACGCGGCAAAGTCCGAGCTGCACAGCAGCACGTCGGGGTGGGTCTGCAGGAAGCGCAGCTGCACCGCGATGCGCTCGGGGCGGCAGAGATCGTCGGCATCGAGCAGGGCGATGAAGTCGCCACGCGCGGCCTGCACGCTGGCGTTGCGCGCCGCGCCGATGCCGGCGTTGTCCTGGCGGATGAGCCGTACCTGCTGGCGATACCGCTGCAGCACGTCCCAGGTGCCGTCGGTCGAGCCGTCGTCGACGACGACGATGTCCAGCGGCGCGTGGGTCTGCGCCAGCACGCTCTCCAGCGTCTGCGCAATGGTGTGCTGCGCGTTGTACGCCGGAATCGCCACCGACACCAGCGGTGCGGCAGCAGCCGGCCCCAGCGACGCCGCCGCGCTCATCGCCCCGCCTCCGCTGCGGCTGCGGCGCGTTCGGAGCGTGCTGGCGCACCGGCGCCGTTGCGTCGCTGCAGCCAGTGCTGCACGCGGTAGAGCAGGTGGATCAACCCCGGGCGGTAGAGGCGGATGTCCAGCGTCTGCCGCGTCTGCTGGAAAAAATGCCGCTTGTGCGCGTAATCGCCCTTGAGCATGTCGAACACCTTGCAGCCTTCGGCGATGGCCGCCTCGATGACGTAGGCCATGAGCACCTCGCCGGGGCTGAGCGCGGCGTGCGCCGGGTCGAAGCCCGCCTGGAAGTAGCACAGCGCGTCGCCCTGGCGAAAACCGTAGAACATCGCCACCGTCTGCCCCTGCGCGTCCAGGGCGTACAGGCGCAGCTGCCCCTGAGCCAGCAGGGCGTGCATCAACGCGCGGTGAAAGCCGAGGTAAGCCGGCGAGGAAAAACCGTGGTCGTCGCTGCGCCCCTGCCAGCGCTGGCGGTGCAGTTGCGCCAGGCGGTCGAACGCGGCGTCGAGCTGGGCGGCGTCGTCGATGCGGTGAAACCGCGCCCCGGGCAGTTTTTCGAATTTGCGCCGCTTGCGGCCGATGAGCTCGCGGCGGTTGCTGCTCAGGCCGCGCAAATAGCCCGGCCAATCGGCGGGCAACTCGCCGCAGGTGCGCGACTGCGGCGGGGTGATGTGTGCCCGCCCCGGATGCTGCGCCGCGTGGTCGAGCAGCCGCCGGGTGAGCGCATCGTCCAGCGGCAGATCGACCAGGTCGATCAACTGCCAACCGGACACCTGGTGCAGCAGGTAATCGACGCAGGCCGCGGCCACCGCCGGCGCCTGCGCCGGCGGCGCCAGCAGCCCCAGGTCGTCCGGCGCGGTGTCCCCGCCGGCGCCGATCGGCCGCAGCTTGCGCACCGCGATCCACCGCGCCACGCGGTGCGTCTCGCGGTACAGCGGCAGGATGCCCACCACCTGCCCGGCCTGCCGCGCCACCAGGATGCACAACCGCCGCTGCGCGCCGTAATACCGCCACCACAGCCGCTGCCAGTCCCAGGCGAGAAACAGGCTGCCTTGCGGGCAGCGCGCCGACAGCGCGCGCCAGTCGGCCTGCAGCGCGTCGAACTGCGGCTCGGTGCGGATGCTCTCGATGTGCAGCACCGCGGTCGAAGGCTGCGAGGCCGCCTGCGCAGCTGCCGCCGGCGGCGCGGCGCACTGCGACCTGAGCGCCGGCAGGCCGTCGAGAGCAGGACAGGGGGAATCGCTCATGCCCAGGGCCGGTGCATGCGCCACGCCAGCAGCGGCAGGTGCGCGGTGGCCGGAATACGCGGAATGGCCATCGGATCGACGTTGGCCGTGACCACGCCTTCCTCGGTGGTCAGCGCCGCGCGGTACAGCGACTGCGCCACCTGGCGCACGCGCGCGTCGTTCGAGCCGTTGGGGTAGCAGAAAATGTCCACACGGCGCTGCAGCTGCGCCTGCAGCAGGTCGCGGCTGTGTTGCAGTTCATGCTGGATCTCCGGCAGGGTCAGCGTGGGCAGGATGGGGTGGGTCATGGTGTGCGAGCCGATGCAGATGTGCTGTGCGTCGCAGGCGCGCACTTCGTCCCAGTCCATCGGGTCGTATGCCGCGCGCTCCTGCGGCGTCGGGACGAAGCCGGGCGTGGCGTCGCGCAGCAGCGCGTGCACGCGCTGCCGCTCGGGCAGCGGCAGGGTTTTCATCCACGCCACCACCGCCTCGACCTGCGCCGCCGGCGCCTGCACCGCTGCGGCCCATTCGGCCAGCGCGCCGTCCGACAGGCGGTGCAGCCGGGCACGCACGTCGTGGTTCCACATCCACTGCCCGGTCTCGACCAGACCGGGACAGACAAAAATGGTCGCCGGCAGCCCCAGCGCCTTGAGCACCGGGTAGGCCAGGGCGTATTGATTGCGCAGCCCGTCGTCGAAGGTGATGGCCAACTGGCTGCGCCCGGCGCCGGACGGCGCCGGTCTGCCGCCGAGGATGTCGCCGATCATATGCTGCAACGGCACGATGGCGTAGCGCTGCTTCAGCCAGGACATGACGCGATAAAAGTCCGCCTGGGTCATTTTGTCGCCGCCGATGCCGTGCAACATCAGGATGCGCCGCACCGGCCTGCGCTGCGCCAGCCAGTGCGACATGCCGCTGCTCAGCGCCATCGACAGCGCCGAACTGCGCGCGTAACTGCGCCAGGCACCTGCTGCCGGTGAGGGGGAATCGCGCATGTCAGAACCCGCAGGCTGTTCGCCCCGGCCCTCGTGTGTGCTCATGTTGACGGTTACAGACTATTACGATTGTGTCGCGGCCACACCCCCCGGATCGGGGCCAAAGGGGTTTTGCTGCCTGCCTTCCATACCCCGCCGGACAGCCCGGATGCTGACACAAACCGGCGTGGGCGCACAGGAAATAAATCACCAACATGCCGTGCCCGCCTGCCGCGCTTCCCGCCCAAGCGGGGGATGCGATCTAGTTTTCATCAATCAATCGGATAACAACATTCAATTGTCCTTTTCTATGATTGGACTCTAAGCTGTCGCTACCGCCTGTGCTTCGGGCGGCGACATCCCCCTCAAGGAGACAGCCATGTCCAACGAATTGAAGTGCCCCGTGGCGCACCACACCCCCACCCGCTCGGTCGTCGGCGCGCGCGGCAACGAACAGTGGTGGCCGAACCAGCTCAACCTCGCCATCCTGCAGCAGCATTCGGCCAAGACCAACCCGATGGGCGAAGCGTTCGACTACGCCAAGGAATTCAACACGCTCGACCTCGACGCCGTCATTGCCGACCTCAAGGCGCTGATAACCGACTCGCAGGACTGGTGGCCCGCCGACTATGGGCACTACGGCCCGCTGTTCATCCGCATGGCCTGGCACGCCGCAGGCACCTACCGCATCGGTGACGGCCGCGGCGGCGCCGGGCACGGCCAGCAGCGTTTCGCCCCGCTCAACAGCTGGCCGGACAACGTCAACCTCGACAAGGCGCGCCGCCTGCTCTGGCCGATCAAGCAGAAATACGGCCGCAAACTCTCCTGGGCCGACCTGCTGGTGCTCGCCGGCAACGTCGCGCTCGAAAGCATGGGGTTCAAGACCTTCGGCTTTGCCGGAGGCCGCACCGACCAGTGGGAACCCGACGAATCGGTGTACTGGGGCGCCGAGGGCAAGTGGCTCGACGACCAGCGGCACGGCACACGCGCGGCCGAATTCGAAAACCCGCTGGCTGCGGTGCAGATGGGGCTGATCTACGTCAACCCCGAAGGGCCCGGCGGCAAGTCCGACCCGCTGGTGTCGGCGCAAATGGTGCGCGAGACCTTCGCCCGCATGGCGATGAACGACTATGAAACCGTGGCGCTGACCGCCGGCGGCCACACCTTCGGCAAATGCCACGGCGCCGGCCCGGCCACGCACGTCGGCCCGGAACCCGAAGCGGCACCGGTGGAGCAGATGGGTCTGGGCTGGATCAGCAGCTACAAAAGCGGCAAAGGTGCAGACCAGATCGGCAGCGGACTCGAAGGCTCGTGGACGCCCACGCCCACCCGCTGGGACATGAGCTACCTCGAAATGCTGTTCGGCAACGACTGGGAGCTCACCCGCAGCCCGGCAGGCGCCAGCCAGTGGACGCCCAGGCAGCACACCGACGGCAACATGGCACCGGCAGCCGACGATCCAGGCAAAAAAGTGCCGATCATCATGACCGACGCCGACATGGCGCTGCGTTACGACCCGGCCTACGAAAAAATCGCCCGTCACTTTCTCGCCCACCCCGACGAGTTCGCCGACGCCTTCGCCCGCGCCTGGTTCAAACTCACCCACCGCGACATGGGCCCGCGCAGCCGCTACCTCGGCAAGCTGGTGCCGCAGGAAGAGCTGATCTGGCAGGATCCGGTACCGGCAGTGGACCACCCGCTGATCGACGCCGACGACATCGCCGCGCTCAAGGCCCGGCTGCTGGCCTGCGGGCTGAGCACGGCGCAGCTGGTGCGCACCGCATGGGCCGCGGCAGCCACCTTCCGCAACAGCGACAAACGCGGCGGCGCCAACGGCGCGCGGCTGCGGCTGGCGCCGCAAAAAGACTGGGACGTCAACCAGCCCGCCGAGCTGGCGCAGATTCTGCCGCGCATCGAAGCCATCGCCCGCGACTTCAATGCCAGCGCAAGCGGCGGGAAAAAGGTTTCTCTGGCCGACCTGATCGTGCTCGGCGGCTGCGCCGCGGTCGAGGCCGCTGCGCGCCAGGCCGGGGTCGAGGTCAGCGTGCCGTTCCATCCCGGGCGCACCGACGCGACGCAGGAACAGACCGACGTGCAGTCGTTCGCCGTGCTAGAACCCAAGGCCGACGGCTTTCGCAATTACGCGCAGAAGGGCATGGCCGCCTACGCCGCCGAACTGCTGGTGGACCGCGCGCAACTGCTCGGCCTCAGCGCGCCGGAAATGACCGTGCTGGTCGGCGGCATGCGGGCGCTGGGGGCCAATGCCGGGCAGTCGCCGCACGGTGTGCTCACCCACCGTCCGGGGGTGCTGAGCACCGACTTTTTCGTCAACCTGCTCGACATGCGCACGCGCTGGGAGCGCACCGCGACCGAAGGCGTGTTCGAAGGCCGCGACCGCAGCACCGGCGCACTGCGGTGGACTGCCACGCTCGCCGATCTGGTGTTCGGCTCGAACGCGCAACTGCGCGCCATTTGCGAGGTGTACGCCGCTGCAGACGGGCAGGACAAGTTCGCCCACGACTTCGCCCGCGCCTGGAGCAAGGTGATGCACCTGGACCGTTTCGACCTGGCCTGAAGCGGCGCGCAGGAGCCGGCGATGTCATCCCCCACGGTTTCGTCCCGGCGCCGGCGGCGCTGGCTGCTGCAGGTGCAGCGGCTGCTCGCCGCGCTGGCCGACGCAGCAACCTGAACCTTGAGGCGGCCGGCCGCGGCGACCGCGGTGGCCGGCTGGCTGGGCTTGGCCGGGCGCCCCCCGGCCTTTTTTCGCTCCGGGCCGTGCGCAGCCGCGCGCGGGCCGCTACAGTCAGCGCTGTGACGGCCCCGGAGACTGCCCGATGACGCCCAACCGCCCGTCGTTCCACTGGGACGACCCCCTGCAGCTCGACGCGCAGCTCAGCAGCGACGAGCGCGCCGTGCGCGACGCCGCGCAGGCGTTTTGCCGCGACCGGCTGGCGCCGCGCGTGCGCGACGCCTTCCGCAGCGAAACCGCCGACCCCGCGGTCTTCCGCGAAATGGGCGATCTGGGGCTGCTCGGCCCGACGATTCCGCCGGCTTACGGCGGCGCCGGGCTGGGGGACGTGGCGTATGGCCTGATCGCCCGCGAAATCGAGCGCATCGACTCCGGCTACCGCTCGATGATGAGCGTGCAGAGCTCGCTGGTGATGCTGCCGATTTTCACCTTCGGCACCGAGGCGCAGAAGCAGCACTACCTGCCGCGTCTGGCGCGTGGCGAGGCCATCGGCTGCTTCGGCCTGACCGAGCCCGACCACGGCTCCGACCCGGCGGGCATGACCACCCGCGCCCGCGCCGTGCCCGGCGGCTATGCCCTCAGCGGGCGCAAGACCTGGATCAGCAACAGCCCGATCGCCGACGTGTTCGTCGTCTGGGCCAAGGACGACGCCGGAGACATCCGTGGCTTCGTCCTCGACAAGGGCGCCAGGGGCCTGAGCGCCCCGGCAATCCACGGCAAGGTCGGGCTGCGCACCTCGATCACCGGCGAAATCGTCATGGACGGGGTGTTCTGTCCCGAAGACCACGCCTTCCCCACGGTGCGTGGGCTCAAGGGCCCGTTCACCTGCCTGAACAGCGCGCGCTACGGCATCGCCTGGGGCGCGATGGGCGCAGCCGAAGACTGCTACACCCGCGCCCGGCAGTACGTGCTCGACCGCCGGCAGTTCGGCCGGCCGCTCGCCGCCAACCAGTTGGTGCAGAAAAAGCTCGCCGACATGGCCACCGAAATCGCCCTCGGTGTGCAGGCCGCACTGCGCCTGGGACGGATGAAGGAGGCGGGCAGCGCCGCGCCCGAAGTCACCTCGCTGCTCAAGCGCAACAACTGCGGCAAGGCGCTGGACATCGCCCGCACCGCGCGTGACATGCTCGGCGGCAACGGCATCTCCGACGAATACGCCATTGCCCGCCATCTGGTGAACCTGGAGGTGGTCAACACCTACGAGGGCACGCACGACATCCACGCCCTCATCCTCGGCCGCGCGATCACCGGCATCGCCGCATTCTGAGACGCCGTGCATGCCTGCGCCGCGGCGAGGCGGGCGGCGTATCAGTCGACGGTATCCGCCAGGGGCCGGAACTCCCAGGCGTCCATGCTCAACATGCCGTAGTGCACCCCGCCGCTGTGGTGCTGCGTGGCCGCGCCGGGGCCGGCGGCGCCCAGCGCCCAAAATAGCGGCAGCAGATGCTCGTCGCTGGGGTGCGCGCGAGGGGCGTGCGGTGCGCGGCGGCGGTAGTCCAGGAGCGCCGCGGTGTCGCCGCGGTCGATGCGCTCGCGCATCCACGCGGTGAACGCCTGCACGTAGGCGGCAGGGGGATCGTCGGTGCGCGCCGCCGGATGGAATTCATACAGGTTGTGCGTCAGGCTGCCGCTGCCCAGCAGCAGCACGCCCTGGTGCAGCAGCGCAGCCAGCGCCGCCCCGAGACGGTAAGCGCCCGCAGCGTCGAGCGGCCAGGGCATGGCCAGCGGCACCACCGGCACGTCGGCCTGCGGGAACATCAGCCGCAACGGCACCCACACCCCGTGGTCCAGCCCGCGGTGCGGATCGTCGTGCACCGTCCAGCCGGCGTCGCGCAGCAGCGCGGCCACCTGCGCGGCGACCTCGGGCGCGCCCGGCGCCGGGTAGCGCAGGGCGTAGAGCGCCGGGTCGAAGCCGCCGAAGTCGTGCAATGTGGGCGGCTGCGCGCTGCTGCCCACGGTGGGCTGCCGCGCCATCCAGTGCGGCGAGAAGGCGACGATGGCCCGCGGACGCGGCAGGCTGGCGCCCAGCGCCTGCAGCATCGGCGCGGCCGTGCCCGGCTCCAGCGGCAGCATCGGCGAGCCGTGGGAGACGAACAGCGCGGGCAGCTCGGGGGCGTTCACGGTTCAGCCGCCGGTTTTCACGCCTTCGATCTCCACCCGCACCTTCACCTCATGGCTGAGGCCGGCGGCGAAGGCCGTCATGCCGAAGTCCATGCGGTTGATCGTCGCGGTGGCGACGAAGCCGCTCAGGTATCCGCCCCACGGCTTGGGCAGGTAGGCCACGTCGCCCGCGCCGACCAGATGCACGTGAAACGCCACCGGCTTGGTCACGCCGCGCAGCGTGAGATTGCCGTAGAGCGTGCCGCCGTCCTTGCCGTGCGGCACGTAGCGGGTGCTGACGAAGCGGATGTCCGGATGCGCGGCGGCGTCGAAGAACGGCGCGGCCAGCAGGTCGGTGTCGCGCTGCGGCAAAAAGGTGTCGAGGCTTTTGGCGGCGATGGTGATGTCGGCCTTGTCCTGCGCCGGGTGCTGCGGGTCGAAGGTGTAGGTGCCGCTGATCTGCTTGAACACCCCGGTGAACTCGCCCACCCCGGCATGGCCGATGGTGAACTGCACACCGGAATGGTCGGAGTCGATCTGGTAGCTGCCCGCGGGGTTGGCGTGCAGGTGAGCGTAAGACTGTGGAGCGGCGGCCTGCGCCGCCCAGGCGGGAGACACGGCCAGCGCGGCAGCCAGACAGGTGGCGGAGAACAGCGAAGACAGACGGAAGGTTGTCATGATGAGCCTTTCAGGGAGCAAGGGAGGATCAGGGAGCCACGACAAGGTGCACCTGCACCGGAATCGCCGCGGCCACCACACTGGTGTCAGCCCACGAGCCGGTTCCCAGGGCGAAGACGGTGCGGTCGAGGGTGAAAGCGGCGTCCATCGCCAGATCGGCACCCGCGGGGTGGGTCGTGACGAGCACGCGCAACGGCTGGCTGTGGCCTTTGACCGTGAGCGTGCCGCTGACCCAGTAGCGCCCGGGGCCGTCGGCGGCGAACTGCGCGGAGGTGAAGCGCGCCTGCGGGTTGGCCTGGGCCGCCAGCCAGTCGGCGCCGGTGAGCAGCGCATCGGTCTGCGCGCTGCCGGCGTCGATGCTCGCCGCCTGCACCGCGACGCTGACGTGCGACTTGGCCAGATCGCCCGGCAGGAAGTCCACCTGCGCGTCGACGGTCTTGAACCGGCCATGCATCGGCACGCCCATCTGCGTGGCGCTGAAGGTCACGGTCGATGCCGGCAGCACATGGGTGTAGGCCGCCGGCTGGGCATGCGCCGCCGCGCTGAGGGCCACGGCGCCGGCCAACCCGGCCCATCTCGTCCACTTTGCAGAATGCATGATCAATGCTCCTTACGGTTTGCGCCCCGGCAGCATGCGTTGCAGCACGCCGTCGTGGTCGATGAACTGGTGCTTAATCGCCGCCGCGACGTGCAGCGCGACCAGCGCAGCCAGGGTGTAGTTCAGCGAGGCGTGGACGAGCACGAGCAGATGCTCGGCCGACTGGCTCGCCGGCAGCAGGTTGGGCAGCGGCAGCACGCCCCACCACACCACCGGCACCCCGGCGGCCGAGCTCAACGCCCAGCCCGACAGCGGGATGAACAGCATCAGCAGATAAAGCACCTCGTGCATCCACTCGGCAGCGGCCTGCTGCCAGCGGGGGATGGACGGCGGCAGCGGCGGCGGGCGGTGGGTGAGCCGCCAGCCGATGCGCAGCACCACCAGCAGCAGCACGGTGATGCCAAACCATTTGTGCCAGGAATACAGCTCGATTTTTTCCACCGACAGCGGCAGGTCGTGCATGTAAAGCCCGAGCGGAAACAGGCCGAAGATCAGCAGCGCGACCAACCAGTGCAGCGCCTGCGCGGTGCGGGTGTAGCGGGCCAGCGGCGCACGGGCGGGCGCGTTCATGGCTGCACCTCAGCGGCCTGATGGTTGTGGCGGTGTTCAAGCGCCTCGCGCACGCGGCGCAGCGCGGTTTCCGCCGCCGCCAGTTGCTGCGGGTCCAACTGCGCAAACGCCTGCCCGAGGTGTTTACCGTGCGCCGGGAACACCTGCTCGAACAGCGCCTGCCCGGCCGCGGTGAGCTGCACGATCTGCCCGCGACCATCGCTCGGATCGGGCAGCCGGCGCACAAGCCCCTTGGCCTGCAGCCGGTCGATCACCCCGGTGAGCGTGCCCTTGGTGATGAGGGTTTTGTGGCCGAGCTGTTTGGGGTTCATCCCCGCGGTATTGCCCAGCGTGGCGATGACGTCGAACTGCGCCGGGGTCAGCCCCATCTGCTGCACATGCGCCGCCGAGTAGCGCTCGAACGCCTGATAGGTGCGCACGAGCTCGCGCAGCAGGGGAAGGAAGGGAGGAGACTTGGACATGAGGCACAGCAAGGGGTAGATCAGCCGCGCATAGTAGTTCGCATTAGAACTATTACTGCGAACAGGGTGATGTGTTGCACCCTGCGTGTCGGCGTCTTGCGTTACAGCCTTTCGCTCGCGGGGTCGAACAGTGGGCCGTTGTAGAGAAAGTCGCTGATGTGGACCGTTACCTGCTCAGGCTGGATGAGCACCACGCCGTAGCCAGGCGCTTCGTGGGTGAACAGGTCGGTGTCGGCCAGAAAATCGAGGCCGGACTGATGCGCCGTGGCCGGCAGGGTGGAAAAGGGTATGCCGTGCCAGCTTCCGGAAATGGGGCGGTGGATGTGGCCGAAAAACAGGTGGCGGATATGGCGGTAGCCGCGCAGCAGGGCGCCGAACTCCAGCGCGTCGGCAGCCACCAGATTGATGTCGTCGAAGGCGGGAATGCCGACGCCGAAGGGCGGGTGGTGCATGAACAGAAACACCGCCACCCCGTCCTGCTGCGCGGCGTCGAGCTGCTGGCGCAACCAGTCGATGCGCCCGGCGTCGAAGTAACCGGCCGACTTTCGGCCCGGCGCGGCGTCGCCCAGCACGGTGTCGAGCAGGACGAGGCGCCCGACCGCGGTGTCGCGGGTCCATTGCACAAAGCCGCTGGCGTCACGCGGCACGTCGGGAAACGCAGCACAGAACGCGGCGCGGCTGTCGTGGTTGCCGATCAACGGCAGCGCCGGCATGGGCAGGCGCTGGAAGACGTCGCGCAGGCTGACGTAAGCCGCGGGTTCGCCCCAATGGGTGAGGTCGCCGGTGACGACGCAGAGCTCGGCATCGGCATGCTGGTGCGCGATGTGCGCGACCGCGGCATTCAACCGCGCCAGCGGGTCAATGCCGTACAACGTACGCCCGGGCGTGGTGAGGTGGGTGTCGGTGAGGTGGATGAGTTTCATGGCTGCTCCTGGGCGGGCAGCAGCCGCATGGCGTCGGCCTGCCAGCCGATATGCACACGGCTGCCAATGGGCAGATGCTGGGCAGCACTGGTGGGCAAGTCCGACAGCAGGCGCTCGCCGCTGTCGAGTTCGACCCGTAGGCGGGTCACCGCGCCGAAAAACGTGGTTTCGCGCACTGTGCCCTGCAAGACCGCTCCGGGCGGCGTGCTGCCATTGAGCGCGTGCACCTGCACGTCTTCGGGGCGCAAGTAGAGGTGCAGCGCGTCCTGCGGTGCCAGACCGCGGGCGCGCGGCGCGACCAGGTGTTGCCCGAGCACGGCGATCTGTCCCTGCTCGGCGTCGATCACCCGCGCGGGCAGCCGACTGGAAATTCCGATGAACTGGGCGACGAAGGCATGCGCCGGCTCCTGATAGATGGCTGCAGGCGTGCCGACCTGCACCATGCGGCCTTCGAACATCACCGCCACGCGATCGGAGATCGACAGTGCCTCCTCCTGATCGTGGGTGACGAATACCGTGGTGATGCCGGTTTCGCGCTGGATGCGGCGGATTTCCTCGCGCAACTGCACGCGCACCTTGGCATCGAGGGCGGAGAGTGGCTCGTCGAGCAGCAGCAGGGCTGGTTGAATGGCCAGGGCGCGCGCCAGCGCCACGCGCTGCTGCTGCCCACCCGAGAGCTGATGCGGGTACTTGTCGGCATGTGCGCTCAGGCCGACGAGGTCAAGCATGGTGTCGACGCGCCGCTTCTGCTCAGCCGCATTGATTTTTCGCACACGCAAGCCGAAACGTACATTGTCGGCCGCCGTCATGTTGGGGAACAGGCTGTAGGCCTGAAACACCATGCCAAGCTGGCGCTGGTTGGCGGGTAGTGCGGTGATGTCGCGGCCGTCCACTCGAACCTGTCCGTGCTCGGGTTGCTCGAACCCAGCGATGATGCGCAACAGGGTGGTCTTGCCGCAGCCCGAGGGACCGAGCAAAGAAAGGAATTCGCCGCTGGCCAGATCCAGGGTGATGTCGTGAAGCACGGTGCGGTTGCCGTACTGCTTGGCAACGCCGTCGATTTGCAGGGTGGACATGGGGGGAGATCCGGGAAATGTGCGCGCGGTGGCTCAGCGGGCGCCGCCAAGCTGCGCCTGCCCCTTGCCCCGGCCCGACAGCAGCACGCCGAGCATGGCCAGCCAGGTGATGACGAAGCTCAGCAGGGTGAGCGCAGCCGCCTCGGTCGCCGAGGTTTGGCCGATGTAATTGATGTACACCGCGAAGGTGTTGAACAGCAGCACGTTGGCGAAGGTGAACTCGCCCATGACGATGGCGATGGTCAGCAGCGCCGCGCCAGCCAGTGCGCTGGCGAGGTTGGGCAGCAGCACCCGCAGGATGAACAGGCCCCAGCCCGCGCCCAGGCTGTGCGAGGCCTCCGTCAGGGTGCGCAGGTCGAGAGCGCGCATGCCCACGTCCAAGGCGCGGTAGGTGTAGGGCAGCGCCAAAATGACATAGGGCGCCACCAGATAGTTGGGGGTGCCGACAAACCAGTCCGGCCCGTGAAACAGGGCGGTGAGCCCGGCCACCAACACGATGGGGGGCACCACGAACGGCAGCACCGAGATGAAGTCGAACAACGACTTCAAGCGCGGGACACGCAGATGCATCCAGAACACGGCAGGCACCAGCACCAGCAGACTCAGGCCAATGGTTTCCAGTGCCAGGCGCAGGCTGAGCCACAGGCTCTCCCACAGCGCGTCCTGATGCACCAGGCTGATGTAGGCCGAGGGACCATAGCGGGTGCCGCCCTCCCAGAAGCTGAAGACGCCTGTGGCAATCAGCGGCAAAGCGAAATAGAGCCCCACGACCAGCAACAGCACCGCGCCCGACCACGGAATGTGACGCCCTGCGTCGGCGGTGCCCGATGTGCGGCGACGGCTCATCGTCCGCTCCAGCGGTTGGCGCGACGCGCCGCCGCAACATAGAGCAGCATCACCAGCACCATGACGCCGATCATGCCGAGCGCCAGCGCGGCGCCGACCTGCGGCTCCAGCATCACATTACCCGACAGCACATTGCTGATCTCGATGGGTACCAAGCCGATGTTGCCCGAGGTCAGCGCGTAAGGCGTGGCGTAGGCCGAGAAGGCATTGCCGAACAGCAGCAAATAGGCCGACAGCAGAGACGGCATGAGAATAGGCAAGCCCACATGCCGCCAGTACGCCCAGCTGCCGCCGCCCAGGCTTTGAGCCGCCTCACGCCATTCACGGCGCAGCCCTTCGATGGCTGGAATGATCACGATGATCATCAGCGGAATTTGAAAGTAGGCGTACACCAGAGTCAGCCCGCTCATGCCGTAGAGGCTGAAGCCAGCACCATACAGGTCGACGCCGATGCGCTTGAGCCACACGGTGATGAATCCCAGGCTCCCCAGAGTGGCGATGAAAGCGAAGGCCAGCGGCACGCCGGCGAAGTTGGCCGCCACGGCGCTGAACGAGGTGACTAGCGAGCGCAGCCCCGCTGGGGCACCCGGACGCAGCATGAAGTACGCCACCAGACCTCCCAGCACCAGCCCCACCGCGGCGGAGACGGCGGACAGCATGATGGAGTTGCTGAACGCTGTCACCGTCTGCGGCTGGGCGAGCCCGGCGACATAGCGCAGGGTCAATCCATGCTTGTCGCCGATCGCCTGTGCCAAAAGCCGTAGCGCAGGCAGCAGCAGAAACGCCAGCACATAAAGCAGAAAGGGGCCGATGAAAAGCACCGTGCCCCAATGCCTGCGCAACGAGACGAATTGGCGCACCGTCTGGCGCGGAACGACCGCGCCAGACCCGGCAGACGCTGCCTGTTGCATTACACCTTGACCATCTTGGCCCATTCAGCCTTGAGCACGGATTGAGCCTTTTCGGTCTGGGCCTTGTCAGCGAACACCACCTCCTTGTAGGCCGCGGCGGGTGGCAATTCGGCCATCAGGCTTTGCGGAATGACCCCGCGCGCCACCATGTCGTTAAAGCGCGCAGGATGGGCAAATCCTTCAAGATAAATCAGCTGACCAGCGTCCGACATGAGGAACTCTTCCCAAAGCTTTGCTGCGTTGGGGTTGGGTGCAAACTTGCTGATGGCTTGGCAGTAGTAGCCGCCATATGGCTTGGCCTCGGCGGGAATGATGGTGTCGATCTTGACCTTGCTCGCCTCTTTCTTGGCCTGGGCGATGTTCAGATAGTCCCAGTTGATGACGATCGGCGTCTGGCCCGACACCAGGCTGGCCGATGTGGCATCGGAGGGGTTGAAGTTGCCAGCCTTGGCCAGCTTGGCGAAAAATTCCACGCCGGGCAGCATGTTGTCGAGCGAGCCGCCATTGCCCAGCGAGGCGGCGAATACGCCGGCAAAAGCCGCACCAGCGCCTAGCGGGCTGCCGTTGAGGGCGACCATGCCCTTGTATTCGGGCTTGAGCAGATCGGCCCAGGTTTGCGGAGCGTTCTTCACCACGTTGCGGTTGACGCCGAAGGACACCACGCCGAAATAATCGCCCCACCACAGGCCGGAGGCGTCCTTCATGTTGTCGGGGATGCTCGCCCAGGTGGCCACCTTGTAGGGCTGGAACAACCCCTCCTGCACCCCCGCCAAGGCGAAGGCCGGGCCGACATCCACCACGTCCGGCCCGCGGCTCTGGCCCTTGAGCGACTTGACGGCCTGCAATTCCTGCGCCGAGCTGGCATCGGGGGACGCACTGTTGACCTTGATGCCGTAGAGCTTGCTGAACTCGGCAATCATCTTGCCGTAGTTGGCCCAGTCGGGCGGCAACGCGATGACGTTGAGCTGGCCCTCGGCCTTGGCTGCAGCGATCAGCGCCTTGTTGGTCGGCGCCGTCGGCGAAGCCAAGGCGGTACCGACCATGCCGGGAAAAAAAGCAGACCCAAAACTAGCGCCAGTGACACCGGCAGCCAGCTTTAAGAAATTGCGGCGAGAACCAGAGGATCGAATGGTCATTGAATGACTCCGAAAAGTTATAAAAATCATCTGGCGAAGCCTAGAGTTGTCGCATGACAACTTGATGAAGTCACTTCCTCTGCATTAGTCGCCAGGCAGCAACCAGCCATGCCGCACTTCCACATGCACGGCCTCACCGACTAGGATGGGTTGGTCGTGGTCGCAAAGTAAACGAACTTTGGGGGCGCCCATCAACGCAAGTTCAAACTCGTAGTCAGAGCCGCGATATCGCTGACGAATGACCCGAGCGTTCGGAGGGCCGTCGAATATATGCACAGCCTGCGGTCGAATCTGCGCGTACCCGGTTCTTACCAGGCGTTCTGTGTGTGACGAAGCGAGGGGGAAGACGAGGTCGCCGCAAACAGCTCTGCCGTGTTCGTCTATCTGTATCGGTACGATGCGACCGCGACCGATGAAGTTGGCGACAAATTCCGATCCCGGTGCATCGTAGAGTTGCTGCGGCTTGCCCAGTTGCCGCAAGCGACCCGTGTCTAGCACAGCGATTCGATCAGCCAAAGCCAGGGCCTCATGCTGGTCGTGGGTGACATAAATCAGCGTGCCACCCAGCGAGGCATGAAAATCGCGCAGGGCATCCATCATGGCATCGCGCAGGTGTACGTCGAGGCTTGCCAGCGGCTCGTCGAGCAAAGTCACACGAGGCCGTTGCACAAGACAGCGAGCCAGCGCCACACGCTGGCGCTGACCACCCGAAAGCGCGTCTGGCCGCTTGTGGGCGTGAGGTGCCAAATGCATCTGCTCGAGCGCAGCGTCCACTTGCCGCGCGCGATTTGTGGCCGACACTCCCTTGACCCGCAGCGGATACGCGATGTTTTCGGCCACAGTCAGATGGGGCCATAGGGCGTAACTCTGAAACACGATGCCGACATCCCGCCGCTCTGCCGGCAAGCTGTAGCGGGCATCGGCGATCAGCATGCCGTCAAAGAGGATCTGCCCGCTGCTCGGTGCCTCGAATCCGGCCAGCAACCGCAGCAGCGTGGTCTTGCCGCACCCTGACGGCCCCAGTAGCGCGAGGAACTCACCGCTCTGAATCGTCAGGTCCAGGTCGTTGAGGACCGGCGGCTGACCGGAGAAGCGCTTGCTCAGTTGGCGCAGGGTAATGGTGGTCATGTAGTCGATGCTATAGCCTCGATATGGCAGGGCGTTGACACATGACGGTCATGTTGCATGTCTAGGGTTTGGGGTGTGTCCTCACCGTTCCACCCGCTATGCAGAGCAAGCCGCATTCGTCCACCCCACGCCTTTTGCGCCGTCGTCAGTTCTTGGAAGTCGGGCTCGGCCTTGGCTTGGCGGCGCTGCCCTGGGACCATGCACGCGCCAATCGTCCCATCAAGGGCGATCTGGTGCTCTACACCAGTCAGCTTTTGGAAAACGCGCAGCAGACCGCGGCGGCGTTCGAGCAACTCCATCCGACTGTGAAAGTGCGCTGGGTGCGCGATGGCACCACGCAGTTGCTGACCAAGCTACGCGCCGAATTCGCGGCGAATGCGCCGCAGCCCGATGTGCTTCTCATCGCCGACAGCCTGGCGATGGCTGGCCTGAAGCGCGAAGGGCGGTTGCAACCCTACAACAGCCCGTCATTCGATGGCTTTCCGCCCAGTTTGCGCGAAGCAGAGGGCTATTGGTACGGCACCAAACTCATCACCACCGGTCTGGCCTACAACACCGCGGCAACCATGCAGCCCCGCTCATGGTGGGATCTGCAAAAGCCGCAGGCGCTGGGGCAGATCGACATGCCCAGTCCGCTTTATTCCGGTGCGGCGATGATGATGATTGCGGCTTTTGCCCAGCACCCCGATTTGGGCTGGCCTTATTACGAGATGCTGGCGCGGCAGAAGGCCATCGCCCAAGGCGGCAATGGCGGGGTGTTCAAAAACGTCTCCAGCGGCGCCAAGCTCTACGCCGTCTTGGTGGACTTTCTCGCCATTCGTGCCGCACAGAAGGGCGCGCCGATCCGCTTCGTCTTTCCCCAGGAAGGCGTCTCGGCGGTGACTGAGCCGGTGGCCATTCTCAAGACCGCACGCAATGTCGAGGCTGCGCAGGCTTTTGTCGATTTCACCCTGTCAGCGCAGGGACAAGAGCTCGTGTCCCGTCAGGGCATGATGCCGGCCCGCGCGGGTATCGCACCGCCGCCTGGTTTCCCCAAACTGGGCAGCTTCAAACTGCTCGACGTCGACGCCGACCGCGCCCTCGACTCGCTCGAAGCCGACAAGAAGCGCTTCAGCAGCCTGTTCGTTTGATGCGGTCTCCGGTGTTCCGACGCCGGGGCGAATGGTCCGAAACGGCGCTGGCCCTGGCTGTGGCCGCAGTGCTTGCCGTTCTGATCGTTCTGCCCCTGTTGCGCATCGCGCAGCAGGCCTTGTGGCCAGACGGCCACTGGCGTCTGGGTGCTGCGCTGACGCGGCTCATGGCAGCGGACACGGTGCAGGCCACTCTCCACAGCCTGGTGGTCTCTTTCGGCGGGACGATGGTTGCCATCATCTTGGGCACCGCTTATGCATTGCTCATCGGCCTGACCGACCTGCCCGGCAAGCGTGGGCTCGTGTTCCTCCTGCTGCTGCCGCTGATGATTCCGCCCCAGATCACGGCGATGAGTTGGACCCAGTTTTTGGGGCCCGGCAGCGCCTTGCTGAAGACCATCGGTCTGGCGCCGCCACCTGGGTCAGCGAACCCGGTCTATGGCCCGACGGGGATTGCCTTGCTGCTCGGGTTGCAGCAGACCCCATTGGTCTTCCTCGCGCTGCGTCCAGGGGTCTCCAACCTGCCGAGCGAATTGCTGGAGGCGGCGCAAAGCGCGGGGGCATCGACGGCGTGGCGCGTGCGCACCATTCTGCTGCCGTTGCTCATCCCTGGCATTCTGGCCGGCGCGGCGTTGAGCTTCGTTTCGTGCCTGGACAATTTTGGAATCCCGGCACTGCTGGGCGCGCCTGTGGGTTACACCGTGCTGTCCACGTTGATCTATCAAAGGCTCTCCGGCTTCGGGTTATCGGTGTTGTCCGACGTGGCGCAGTTGAGCCTGCTGGCCGCGGCGCTCGCTTTGCTCGGTCTGACAGCGCAAAAGCTGCTGTCGCGGCACTGGCAAGGGCATTTGAGCGGCGCTTCGTGTGCCTATCGCATCGCCCTGGGACGCTGGAGCCGACCACTTCAGCTGATCGCCTGGGGCACGCTGCTCGTCTTGCTCGTGGCCCCTGCGCTGGCATTGTTGACCACGTCCCTGGTGTCGATCGACGGCTTGGCGCTCACCCCCAAGACCATAACCTTGGCGCACTACCGCAACGTGTTGACCGACGGCATGGTGCATACGGCGTTTCGTAACAGCGTCTCGCTATCTGCATGGACGGCATTGCTCACGGCAGTCATTGCGCTGCCAGTGGCCTATCTCGTGGTGTGGGATCGGCGTCGGCTCACGACCTGGCTTGCTGCCTTGACCGATCTTCCCTTTGCCCTGCCCGGCGCCGTCGTTGCGGTTGCAACCATTCTCGTGTTGTTGCCACCCCTACCCTGGGTGCACCTCAGTTTGTACGGCACGCTTTGGATCATTCTTTACGCCTACTTACTTCGCTTCCTGACGTTGGCAATCAAGCCAATGGTGGCCGGACTTTCGCAGCTAGACCCTGCACTCAACGATGCGGCGCGAAGTTGTGGCGCCGGATTGTTCATGCGCTTGCGCACCATCGTCTGGCCGTTGGCGGCACGGACTCTGCTCGCTGGGGGCATCCTGGTGTTTCTGATGGCGGTCAATGAGCTCACTGTTTCGGCACTCTTGTGGTCGTCTGGCTCTGAAACCCTGGGGGTGCTGATCTACAACTTCGAGGAAGGGGGTTCCACTGGTGCCGCTGCCGCACTTTCGGTGCTCACCCTGCTGGTCGTCCTCGCTCTCCTCACATTGCTTCAGGCAATAGCGCGCCGCCTTCCCAGAGGAGCATTGCCCTGGGCGTGAGGGTTTCAGTGGCGTTCGCGACGACATGGCTTGTGCCTCCGTTTTGCCACCTGCGCCAGGTTGACAGGGTTGCATGGCGCAGGCTTGCGGTCACAGGGAATTATCTGGTCACAATATGCATGACATAAAAACATGTCGAATCTATGACATTAAAAAACAGTCGCAGATCTGCAACTGCGGTGCAATATGACGATTTTTCATCATCAATTCAATGGCGATTTTTATAGTTTCATTCGGCCTCTCCAGGGCGATTGTGAACGAACCTGCTTCGTGAGCAATATTTTGAGGGGTGAGATATAAATCTCACCCCTGTTTCTTCCTTTAGGAGAATTGAATGAAAAAAACTTTGATTTGTGCTGCCATGCTCAGTCTATTTTCTAGCGCCGCGTTTGCAGCAGATAGTGTGACTCTTTATGGCACGATAGATCTTGGTATTGCGCACTACGATAATGGCGCTGCAACCGTCACAAATATGTCTCAAGGTGGTGTGAGTAATTCCAGAATCGGATTGAAAGGCAAGGAAGATCTTGGTGGTGGTCTCAATGCGATTTTTCAACTTGAGACGGGTTTCTGCGCCCAGGGCGGCCCCCTAACAAGCGGCGGCTTCTGCTCCGGCGGCGGCTTTTTCCAGCGTCAATCGTGGGTTGGATTACAAGGCGATTTTGGCACCCTCCGGCTGGGGAGGTACTACACTTACTCTGATCTTGATTTGTATGACTTTGACCCATTTACAGACAATACAGTCGCCGGCGTTGGCAATCTGCCGGAAAAATGGATTCCTGTTCGCTTTAGCCAATCGATCACCTACGACTCGCCCTCTTTCGGCGGTTTCGATTTGGGCGCGCAAATAGCCTTCGGTGATGGCTCGGGCCTGACCACCAACACGGCGTCCAAGACCATTGGCGGTTACGGTCTACGCGCGCGCTATCTGAGTGGCCCGGTGCGTGTCAGCTTGGAAACCACCCGTGTCAACGACATCAATGGCAACGCCACGGTCAAGGATGTGCGTCTTTCGGGTGCCTACAACTTCGGCATCCTGTCGTTGAGCGGTTTGTATGGCCAGAACAGCCCGGATAACGCCGTGCTCACCCGCACTGCCTCCGGCAAGATCTTCAAGACCAAGTATTACATGGTCGGGTTGTCGGTCCCCGTCGGTCCTGGCAGCATTCTTGCGTCCTACACGCAGATCAAGAACGACACTGTCGCGAATGCTGGTGCGAAACAGTTTGGCATTGGCTACTGGTATAACCTGTCCAAGCGCACCATGCTGTACGCGAACTACGCGCGCATCCAGAATGACGCCAATGCTCTGTATACCGTGGGTATCGGTAACGATGCGCCCATGGGCAAGAATGGTTCGACATCCTCGGGCGTGATGTTTGGTATCAAGCACACCTTCTAAAACGCATCATTCGATTCATCCTTGATTATCCTGGCGGATCATCCGCCAGGATTTTTTATTGGAGTACAACATGAATCATCGGCAGTTTCTTCTGGCCAGTGGTGTCACCCTGGTCTGCACATTCGGTGGCGTCGTCATGACGCCGGCGCAGGCCGCAGAACGGATCAAGATCCAGTTCTGGAATGCCATGAGCGGTGAGCTCGGCAAGACGGTACAGCATGTGGTGGACGAGTTCAACGCCTCACAGACGCAGTATGAAGTCGTCTCGGTCAACAAGGGCTCTTACCCCGACACCATGATGGCGGCGATCGCAGCGTTTCGCGCCAATAACCCCCCGGACATCGTTCAGGTTTTCGATGTCGGGACGGCCACGATGATGGCAGCCAAGGGGGCGTACGTGCCCGTTTACGAACTGATGGCCAAGCAGGGCATCCCATTCTCTACCAGCCAATTCATAGAGGGTGCGGCGAGCTACTACAGCAACGCGCAAGGCAAGCTGGTCTCCATGCCCTTCAATTCCTCCACGCCGGTGCTCTACTACAACAAGGAATTGCTGGAAAAGGCCGGAGTGCAGCCCCCGAAAACTTGGCAGGATATGGGTGAAGTTGGTCAGAAGCTTAAAGCTGCAGGCGCGAAGTGCGGCTTCACGACTGGCTGGCCTGATTGGGTGCAGTTCGAGCAGTTCTCACTGTGGAATGGCATTCCCTATGCCACGCAGGATAATGGCTTCAAGTCCTACAAGAACGTGAAGTTGTTGCTCAACGGCAAGCCTTTTGTCGACCATGTGGCCGATCTGGTGCAGTGGTCAAAAGAGGGTGTTTTCAAGTACGCAGGCGCGGCGAGCACCAACGCCACGCCCTTGTTCAACAGCGGCGAGTGCGCTATGTACATGGACAGCTCAGCGTCGCTCGCCGCGGTGAAGGCGGGGGCCAAGTTCCCCTTTGGCATCGCCCCCATGCCGTATGACGCCAACCTGAAGACCGCGCCGCAGAACACCGCGGTGGGCGGAGCTTCGCTGTGGGTAATGAAGGGCGTGCCAGCGGATCATTACCCTGGCATCGCCAAGTTCCTCGACTTCCTGGGCTCCGCCAAAACGCAGTCCTATTGGGCCAAAAAGACCGGCTACGTGCCGGTGAGCAAGGCCGGTCTGGGCCTGCTCAAGGCCGAGGGCTACTACGAGAAGGAGCCTGGTGCGATGGTGGCGATTCAGGAATTGACCAACAAACCGCCCAAGCCGTTCACCATGGGCATCCGCTTGGGTTACATGCCGCAAATCCGCGACACCGTTCGCGCCGAGCTTGAAGATGCCCTGGCGGGTAAGGCTACGCCGCAACAGGCGATGGATGCGGTGGTGAGCAAGGGTGACAAGTTGCTGGCGCAGTTCGGCCAGACTGCCGCGCAATAAGTTCGCTGGCATGTTCATGTCGGGTCCACCCCCCGCCGCTGCTTCCGGCACCGCGCCAAGCCGGAAGCGGCGCAAGGCGCGCGAGGCGGCGCCATTTCCGCATCGCGTCCTTCCCTATGTTTTGCTGGTACCGCAACTGGCGGTGACCGTGCTGTTTTTCGTCTGGCCCGCGCTGCAGGCTTTGTCGGGCGCGTTCTACCAGGCCGACCCTTTCGGCCTGAGTCAGCAATTCGTCGGCCTGAACAACTTTGCCGCCCTGTTCGAAGAACACAGCTATCTGCACGCATTCCACGTGACGGCGCTGTACGCCGTGGTCGCAACGATGCTGGCCATGGGGCTGGGCTTGCTGCTGGCCGTGCTCACCGACAGCCTGGTGCGCGCACGCGGGATCTATCGCACCCTGTTCATCTGGCCTTATGCAGTGGCACCAGCCATCACCGGGTCGTTGTGGGTGTTCATGTTTTCGCCGCAAATCGGCGCCGGGGCACAGGTGTTGCAGGCGCTTGGCGTACATTGGAACTACATCCTCAATGGCGATCAGGCGCTAGTGCTCATCATTGCCATGACCGCTTGGCAACAGATCGCCTACAACTTTCTGTTTTTCACCGCGGGTTTGCAGGCCATCCCGACATCGCTGCTCGAGGCGGCTGCACTCGATGGCGCGGGGCCGGCGCGGCGGTTCTGGAGCATCGTGTTTCCGCTGCTGGCCCCGACCAGCTTTTTCCTTCTGGTAATGAACAGCGTGTTCGTGTTGTTCGACACCTTCGGTCTGATCAACATCGTCACCAAGGGCGGCCCCGGAGAGTCCACCCAGACACTTGTCTACAAGCTCTACCAGGACGGATTCCAGAACCTCAACCTGGGCTCGGCGGCAGCGCAATCCGTGGTGTTGATGCTGTTGGTCGCCGGGCTGACCATCGTGCAGTTCCGCTACATCGGCAAGAAAGTGCATTACCAGTGAAAACGGCTTTGTTAAGAACGGCTGCGCTACGGCATGGTGTGCTTGTCGTCATGGCCACCATCATCGCCCTGCCGCTGTATCTGGCCCTTGTGGCAGCAAGCCATGCCCCGCAGGCGCTGCTCGGTCACTTTCCGTTACTACCCGGCGGCAAACTGCTAGACAACCTGGGCGAGGTGCTGGGACGAGGGTTGCCCGGAACCATCCCCGTCTGGCGCATGCTGCTCAACAGCTTGATCATGGCCTTGGGCATCACGGTAGGCAAGCTAACGATCTCTATCCTCTCTGCCTATGCCGTGGTGTACTTTCGCTTTCCGCTTCGCATGGCAGCGTTCTGGCTGATCTTTTTCACGCTGATGATGCCCATCGAGGTGCGCTTCTTTCCCACCTACCAGATCACCGCCAGTCTGCATCTGCTCAATAGCTACAACGGCTTGATCGTTCCGCTCATCGCTTCGGCAACAGCCACGTTTCTGTTCCGCCAATTTTTCATGACCCTGCCGCGTAGCCTGGCCGACGCCGCCCGCATCGATGGCGCCGGGCCGATCCGCTTCTTCATTGACATGGTGCTGCCGCTGTCGCGCACCAATATCGCCGCTCTGTTCGTGCTGGTATTCGTCTACGGTTGGAACCAGTATCTCTGGCCGCTGCTCACCACCACCGATGCCAGCTACACGACCATCGTCATGGGCATGCAGGGCATGATCAACGCAGGCGCCAGCTTCGCCCTGCCGCGATGGGATCTGATCATGTCCACCGCCCTGTTGGCGCTGCTGCCGCCAGTGATCGTGGTGTTGCTGATGCAGCGCTGGTTCATCAAGGGCCTCACCGATTCAGACAAATAAGCCATGGCGACTCTTGAATTGCGTCAAGTCACCAAATCCTTCGGCGACACGACCGCACTGCAGCCCACCTCGCTGGCCATCCCCGATGGTGAGTTCGTGGTGCTGGTGGGCCCTTCGGGTTGCGGCAAGACCACGCTGCTGCGCATGATCGCCGGGCTGGAAACCCCCACCGGTGGCGATATTTTGATCGGTGAGCGCCGTGTCAACGATCTGGAACCCAGCGCCCGCGACATTGCCATGGTGTTCCAAAACTACGCGCTCTATCCGCACATGAAGGTGCGCGACAACCTCACCTACGGCCTGCGCCTGCGCGGCGCCGACAAGGCGGAGATCGCACGACGCGTGCAGTGGGCCGCCGGCTTGCTGGGTCTGGGGGATCTGCTTGATCGCAAGCCCTCAGCCTTGTCGGGGGGTCAGCGCCAGCGCGTGGCCATGGGGCGCGCCATCGTGCGTGAACCCCAGCTCTTTTTGTTCGATGAGCCGCTGTCCAATCTCGACGCCCGGCTGCGCAACCACATGCGGGTGGAGATTAAGCAACTGCACCAGCGGCTCAAGACCACCACGGTGTTCGTCACCCACGACCAGGTGGAAGCCATGACCCTGGCGCAGCGCGTGGTGGTGATGAACCAGGGTCGCATCGAGCAGGTCGGTACGCCGGGCGAGGTCTACGCCAAGCCGTCGAGCGTGTTTGTCGCCAGCTTTCTCGGCGCGCCGGGGATGAACCTGTTTGAAGCAGAACTCGGTACCGACCGCGCGACCCTGCACATCGCGCAGGCCGCGCCGCTGCGCCTGTCCTCGCCGCTGGACACCGCGGAGCGTGCGCTGATCGTCGGCATCCGGCCGGAAGCTCTTATGCCTGATGATCAGGGCGCGTGGCAGATGGACATCGTGCTGCGCGAAGCGCTGGGCGCGGAAACCATGCTCCACGGCCAGATCGGCAACCAGCCCTGCGTGGTACGGCTCGCCGGAGACGCCCCCTGGCACGAAGGTCAGCGCATCGGCCTGCGTGTATCCAACGAAGCGCTGCATGTGTTTGATCGTGCAAGCGGTGTGCGCATCGAGCCATGAACGCCGCCACCCTCCCCAAATCCGAGCCCACCGCCTGCGATGTTCTCGTCATCGGCGGCGGCGTCAATGGTGTGGGCATCGCGCGTGATCTGGCGGGGCGCGGCTTCGACGTGGTGCTGTGCGAGCGTGACGACTTGGCGGCGCACACCTCTTCGGCCTCCACCAAACTGATTCACGGCGGCCTACGCTACCTGGAGTATGGCGAATTCGGGCTGGTGCGCAAGGCGCTGCAGGAGCGCGAGGTCTTGCTGCGCAGCGCGCCGCACATCATGTGGCCGCTGCGCTTCGTCATGCCACACGCGCCGGGCATGCGGCCGGCGTGGATGATCCGCGCCGGTCTGTTCCTGTACGACCATCTCGCCCGGCGTGCCTGGCTGCCGGGTTCGGGGCGCATCGACCTGCGCAGCCATGCCGCCGGCGCGCCGCTGCAGCCGGCCTTCGTGCGCGGCTCCATCTACTCCGACGGCTGGGTGGACGATGCCCGGCTGGTGACGCTGTGCGCGGTGGATGCCGCCGCGCGTGGGGCCACCGTGCTCACCCGCACCGCCTGCGTGCAGGCCGTGCGCAGCGCCACGCACTGGCTGGCCAGCCTGCGCACGGCGGGTGGCGCCACGCGGCAGGTCCGCGCCCGGGCTCTGGTCAACGCCGCCGGGCCGTGGGCCGAGCAGGTGCTCAAGACCATGCTGCACAACGCCGACGGCACACCGCCGCGCGAGCGCCAGTCGCTGCGGCTGGTGCGCGGCAGTCACATCGTGGTGCCGCGGCTGCATGCGCATGCGTATGCCTACATCCTGCAGGCCAGCGACCGCCGCGTCGTGTTCGCCATTCCGTATGAGCACGCTTACACCCTGATTGGCACCACCGATGTCGAGGTGACTTCGGCCGACGATGCCGAGGTGTGCAGCGCGGCCGAGGCTGACTACCTCTGCCGCGAAGCCAGCCGTTACTTTCGCACGCCGGTGCGGCCGGAGCAGATCGTCTGGCGCTACGCCGGGGTGCGCCCGCTGCTCGAAGACCACGCTGGCGACGCCCGCGCCGCCACGCGCGACTACAAGCTGGAAAGCGACACCGACGGCGCCCCGCTGCTGACTGTGTGGGGTGGCAAGATCACCACCTTCCGCAAGCTCGCCGAACAGGCGGCCGATCAACTCGGCGCGGCGCTCGGTGAGCCCCGCCCGGCATGGACGCACGACGCCATGCTGCCCGGGGGCGATCTGTCGGCGTGGATCGGCCCGGCGCAACGCCCCGACACCGACTTCGCCCGCTTCCTCGACGCCGTGTGTCAGCGCCACCCCTGGCTGCCCGCCGAGTTGGCGCAGCGCCTGTGCCGCGCTTACGGCAGCCGCATCGACCAAGTGCTGCGCACGCCGCAGGGCGAAGAGGCCACGCAGTTGCCAGATCTCGGCGCACAAGTCCTGCCGGGGCTGTTCGAGGCCGAGCTGCGCTATCTGCAACGGGCGGAATGGGCGCAGACTGCCGATGACGTGTTGTGGCGCCGCAGCAAGTTCGGGCTGCACACCACGCCCGCGCAGCAGCAAGCCCTGCGCGACTGGTGCGCCGCGCACCCGGGCTGAGAAGGTGTGAACAAGCCCACCATGGCCCCGCATCGCGCCCCAAGGCCCCCACTCGGCGTTGCGATCGGTGGTGTCGGTACGCGCCGTGCCGACGGGCACGGCTGTGCTTGGCGCCTTGATTGGAACCCTTGGGGCACGCTGCTTGGCCACGCTGGATTCATTCACACCTTCTGAAGGTCCCACCCAAGGCCGGGACGGCGTCAACCCATACCCCTAAGGGTATAAGGGCAAAACAATTCGTTACCCGCAGCCGATGATCTGCGTCAGAGAATTTTTCCGAATTTCAGAAATTTCTGAAATTTCAGATATCGCCATGCAACTTCCTGAACTCGCCCGCCGCTTCGTGCTGCACTTCGGTGAAATGGGCAGCCGCTGGGGCATCAACCGCACCGTCGGTCAGATCTACGCCCTGCTGTTTATCAGCGAGCGGCCGCTCAACGCCGACGACATTGCCGCCGCCCTGGACTTTTCGCGGTCCAACGTCAGCATGGGCTTGAAAGAGCTGGGTGCTTGGCACTTGGTGCGCATGCAGCATCTGCCGGGCGACCGGCGCGACTATTTTTCCGCGCCGGACGACGTCTGGGCGATTTTTCGCACCCTAGCCGAGGAGCGGCGCAAACGCGAAATCGATCCGACGCTGTCGATGTTGCGCGACGCGCTGCTGGAGCAACCCGGTAACGACGCCGAGCGTCACGCGCAGGAGCGCATGCGGCAAATGCACGACCTGATCGAGCTGGCGGTGCAGTGGTTCGACGACATCCAGCGCATGCCCAGCGAGGACGTGCGCCAGCTGATGCTGCTCGGCGGCGCGGTGCAAAAGCTGCTGGCATTCAAGGGCCGCGTCAGGCGGGCGGCCACGCGGCAACGCGCCATGCCTGCGCAGCCGGCGCTCAAAGCGGTGGGAGACTGAGCCATGTGCGCCGCTGCGTACTGGATTCTGCGCAACGACCTGCCGCCGCCTGCCGGGCGGCGCGGCTGACAGGCCACCCGCCTTCTTTCTTTCCCCAGACGTCCTCTGCCCTCGTGCGGGTCCTGCGCACGCGGGGCGGGAGATGTGCGTCGTTCGTTTTCAGGAGATTGTCATGGACTGGCTTCAACACCCGGAGCTGCTCGCCCGGGCGCAGTTTGGCTTCATCGCGATGTTCCACATCCTCTGGCCACCGCTGACCATCGGGCTGGCGCTGATTCTGTTCGGTCTGGAAACTGCCTGGGTGAAGACGGGCAAGGCGGTTTACTACCACCAGACCAAATTCTGGACCAAGCTGTTTCTCATCAACTTCGGCGTCGGCGTCATCAGCGGCATTCCGATGGAGTTCTCTTTCGGCACCAACTGGGGGCCGTTCTCCACCGCGTCGGGCGACTTCATGGGCAACATCCTCGGTTTCGAGACGGCCATGGCCTTCATGCTCGAAGCCGGCTTCCTCGGCATCATGCTGTTCGGCTGGAACCGCGTCGGGCCGAAGATGCACCTGTTTGCCACCGGTATGGTGGCCTTCGGCAGCACCTTGTCGGCCTTCTGGATCATGGTGGCCAATTCATGGATGCAGACCCCAGCGGGCGTCAAGCTGGTCGATAGCCAGTTCGCCATCACCAACTGGCTGGCTGCGGTGTTGAACCCCGACCTGCCCTACGGCTTCGGCCATATGTTCACAGCGGCCATCGAGCTCAGTCTGGTGGTCATGGCCGGGGTGAGCGCCTACTACCTGCTCAACAAGCGCCATGTCGAGTTCTTCCGCCCGGCGTTCAAGTGGGCGGTGGTGGCCTTGTTCATCGTCGCCCCGTTGCAAATTCTGATTGGTGACTCTGCGGGCAGCGCGCTGGCCGACACCCAGCCGGCCAAGCTCGCCGCGATCGAAGCGCACTGGCACACCAACAAGCCCGGAGAAGGCGCGCCGTGGGCGTTGCTGGCCATCCCCAACCAGGCCGAGCAGAAGAACGACTGGGCGCTGGAAATTCCTGATGGCCTGAGCCTGATCGCCACCAAGACGCTGACCGGCAAGGTCGTCGGCCTCACCCACTTCAAGCCCGAAGACCAGCCGCCGGTGTGGATTCCGTTCTACGCCTTCCGCGTCATGGTCGCCGCCGGGGTGTTCGTCGCCTTCATGGCCTTCTGGACGCTGTGGATGCTGTGGCGTCGCCGCGAGCGCATGACCGCGGCGCGCATCAGCGACAACAAGTGGCTGCTGCGCGGCTGGCTGCTGGCCATCCCGGCGGTGTATGCCGCCGTCGAGGCTGGGTGGATGACGCGCGAAATCGGCCGCCAGCCGTGGATCGTCTACGGCATGATGCGCACCAGTGAGGGGGTCAGCCAACTGCCCGCGAGCACGGTGTTGTGGTCGCTGTCGATGTACGCGCTGTTTTACGCCGTCATCGGCATCGCCGCGTTGGTGTTCGCCAGCCGCACCATCCGCAAGGGGCCGGACTTCGACGCGCCGCCGCATCAGCCCGCAGCGCGCGGCCACCGCGGCCCGGCAACACCTCCCGCCGCGCTCCCGGCGCACACCGCCGCGCTGGCAGGCAGCGCCCAACTCGCCGTGGAAGGAGGGCAGTGACATGGACTTGAGCAATCCGCAACAGCTGCACCACATCCTGGCCACGGTGTGGTTTTTCATCATCGGCCTGTTCATGGTGTTTTACGTCGTGCTCGACGGCTTCGATCTCGGCGTCGGCGTGCTATCGCTGTTTGCCGACGAGCGCCGCCGCAGCGTGATGATGGCCAGCCTGGGCAGCATCTGGGACGCCAACGAAACCTGGCTGGTGGTCATCGGCGGCACGCTGTTCGGCGCCTTTCCGCTGGCCTACGGCACGGTGCTGCACGGGCTGTACATCCCCATCATCCTGATGCTGCTCGGCTTCATGCTGCGCGGCGTGTCGTTCGAGTTTCACGAGTTGTCGCAGCGCAAGGCGTTCTGGGGCGCGATGTTCGGCCTGGGCAGCCTGCTGGCCGCGGTGGCTCAGGGGTTCGCACTGGGCGGGCTGCTGGCAGGCATCAAGGTCAGCGCTGGGGTGTTCAGCGGCAGCGTCTGGGACTTCGTGTCGCCGTTCAGCCTCATCGTCGTGCTCGGTGTGGTCGCGGGCTACTCGATGCTCGGCTCGACCTACCTCATCATCAAGACACGGGATGACATGCAAAGCGGCTGCTACCGCCGCGGCGAGTTGCTCGCCTGGATCATGCTGGTCGCAGGCCTCGTGGTCACGGTGTGGACGCCGCTGCAATACCCGGCGATTTTCGCCCGCTGGCTGACGGCGCCGAACGTGTACTTTTTCGCCATCCTTCCTGCGCTGGCGGGACTGAGCTTTGTCATGCTGCTGCGCGCGCTCAGGCGCCGCGCAGAAGTGGCACCGTTCGTCTGGACCGTGCTGATTTTCCTGTTCTCTTTCGCCGGACTGGCCGCCACCTGGTATCCCTCCATCGT